>Ga0105054_10001104_pt1 | contig 44148 bp, 38 predicted proteins | sample BON02_FD_78091 | JGI IMG/M metagenome (GOLD analysis project Ga0105054, IMG submission 78091) | Freshwater microbial communities from Lake Bonney liftoff mats and glacier meltwater in Antarctica - BON-02 (megahit assembly) | ecosystem: Environmental > Aquatic > Freshwater > Ice > Glacier...
AAAATGGCATTGTTAAAAAAAGACCTGGATTTAGAAAGAAGATGGTCAAAACTTCTCTCTGGGTTACATGATATATTTGGAAAAAAACCCTCTGATCTGAATGCCGTATTGTTTATAATAGGGATACAGGAACTTGGAAAGGGGCCATCACATTTTTCAAAAGAAGAAAAACAAGATTTAATGCATATTGCAATTTGTAAGGTATTGAGTTTCTCGGATTTCTATACTTTGGATTTTATTGATCAAGATGGATGGCCACATTGGAAATTATTAAAGAAATTACCCAATTTAGACAGTGCTGAGCAGGAAAAGATGCTAAAAATCCATGTTTTAGATTATTTTGAAGATGAATTTGAAATAGACATTAAATGAAGATAATTTCCTATAATGTAAATGGAATTAGGGCAGCCTTAAAAAAAGGCTTTGCTGAGTGGCTAAAAACAGAGAATCCTGATATTATCGGGTTGCAGGAAGTCAAGTCAATGGAAAACCAAATAGATATATCTATTTTCAAGGACTTAGGCTACCAGGTTTACTGGTATCCAGCAGTCAAGAAAGGATACAGCGGTGTAGCCATATTAAGCAAAGAAAAGCCTGATAACGTAAACTATGGAATAGGTATAAGTGCTTATGATGATGAGGGCAGGACAATTAGAGCAGACTATGAAAACTTTTCCTTCCTGTGCGCCTACTTTCCCTCTGGCACCACTGGGAGTATTAGACAGGAGTTTAAATATGCTTTCCTTGATGATATTTATGGGTACACACAGGATTTAATTAAGCAAAGACCTAACCTTATACTAAGTGGGGATTATAATATATGTCACAAACCGATAGATATTCACAATCCAGTAGCCAACAAAAACACGTCTGGCTTTCTTCCAGAAGAAAGAGCCTGGATGGATAAATTCACATCCACTGGTTTTGAAGACAGTTTCAGGCTATTAAATACCAAGCCTGACCAATACAGCTGGTGGAGCTATCGTGCCAATGCCAGGGCCAATAACAAGGGCTGGAGGATAGACTATCACATGACCACTCCCACAATGAGTACCAAAATAAAAAAGGTAAATATTTTACAAGGAGTCCAACATTCTGATCATTGTCCAATAGTAGTAGAAGTTTAAGAATAATAAAATAAAGTCGTGGTAAAAGCCAAATAATACGATGAAATCAATAAAAATTTCCATTCCATCTTTGATTGAAAATATTAATATCGTTGAAAGTTTTATTGATAATGCCAGGGAAAAGTTTCAGATTAACGATGATATCTATGGCAATATCATGATTTCAGTAACGGAATGTGTGAATAATGCCATTGTGCATGGTAATAAAATAGACAAAAACAGAGTTGTAAAACTAGAACTCTTATTCTTAGACGATCAGATCAAATTCATTATTGAAGATGAAGGTGATGGTTTTGACCATCAACACCTCAATGATCCGACTTCTATGGAAAATTTAGAAAAACCCGGAGGAAGGGGAGTGTTCATTATGAAACATTTATGTGATGAAGTGGAGTTTGAGAATAATGGTAGAAAGATTACACTCACTTTTTACATGGATTAAAATGGCTATTAATTTCTTTGAAGAAGAAATAAAATCATCCTTAACCAATAAAAGAAAGGTGAAGGAATGGATCAAGCAAATTGCAAGTAATAAAGGGTTCACGATTGTTTCATTGAACTACATTTTTTGCTCAGATGAATATTTATTGGATATAAATATAAACTACCTTAACCACGACACTTATACGGATGTCGTTACTTTCGACCAATCTGAAAAAGAAACTGAGATAGAAGGGGATATTTATATTAGTATAGACAGAGTAAAAGAAAACGCAAATACCCAACAAACGATTTATAAAGAAGAGCTCTTAAGGGTTTTGACCCATGGGCTTCTTCATCTTTGTGGGTTTAAGGACAAAACCAAAGTGGACAAATTAGAAATGAGAAATGAAGAAAATCTTTCCCTCTCATTGTATCCACCGCCAACTGTTCCACGTGGAACAGTAAAATAAAACCTTTAAATAATAGGCAAGTGTTTCACGTGGAACACTAAATCAAACGAATATGTTTCCAATATACGATGTAATAGTAGTAGGTGCAGGACATGCAGGATGCGAAGCAGCGCATGCAGCTGCAAAGATGGGGTCTTCTGTTTTATTGTGTACCATGAACATGAACACCATCGCTCAAATGTCATGTAACCCAGCAATGGGTGGTGTCGCAAAAGGGCAAATTGTAAGAGAAATTGATGCGCTAGGTGGTAAGTCAGGAATAATATCTGACAAATCTACCATTCAGTTTAGGATGTTAAACCGATCCAAAGGGCCTGCAATGTGGTCTCCTAGAAGTCAAAATGATAGAATGCGTTTCGCAGAAGAATGGAGATTAGCGCTAGAAGCTACTCCGAATCTGGATTTTTGGCAGGAAATGATTACCGGTCTTATTGTAAAGGATGGGAGGATAAAAGGAGTCAAAACTGGGCTTGGTATAGAGATAATAAGCAAATCTGTAGTTTTGACCAATGGAACATTCTTAAATGGGATAATCCATATAGGTGAAAAAAAGATGGGCGGGGGCAGGACTGGAGAGATTGCTTCCAGAGGGATAACAGAAGATCTCAGAGAAATAGGGTTCGAATCAGGAAGAATGAAGACCGGAACACCCCCAAGAGTAGATGGAAGAAGTCTCGATTATTCCCTAATGGAAGTACAAGAGGGAGATATAAATCCAGAAAAATTCTCCTATTCAGACAAAACGGAACCAATCAAAAACCAGAGAACATGCTGGATCACGTATACCAATAAAGAGGTACACGAAACTCTAGAGACAGGATTTGACAGATCTCCAATGTTTAATGGTAGAATTCAAGGGTTGGGCCCAAGATATTGCCCATCCATAGAAGATAAAATCAATCGCTTTGCTGAAAGAGAAAGACACCAGATATTCGTAGAACCGGAAGGGTGGAATACAGTAGAGATATATGTCAATGGTTTTTCTACTTCCCTCCCTGAAGATGTACAGTACAAAGCCATTAGAAAGATTAAAGGGTTTGAAAATGCTAAAATGTTCAGGCCGGGGTATGCTATAGAATATGATTTCTTTCCACCAACACAACTAAAGTTAACCCTTGAAACAAAGATAGTCGAGAACTTATACTTTGCTGGGCAAATTAATGGTACAACGGGCTATGAAGAAGCCGCAGCCCAAGGTCTAATGGCAGGTATAAATGCCCACAACAAAGTAAAAGAGAAGGAACCCTTCGTACTTAAAAGATCAGAAGCCTATATCGCAGTATTAATAGATGACCTTATCAATAAAGGGACAGAAGAGCCGTACCGGATGTTTACCTCAAGGGCGGAATTTAGATTGCTACTGAGACAAGACAATGCAGATTTAAGATTAACTCCTTATGGATTTAAATTAGGTTTGGCAGAAGAAAAAGAATACTTGCAAACACTAGTCAAAGAAGAAAAAACAAAGGAATTAACGAAAAGGTTAGAAAAGTTTAAATTGGCTCCGGATGAGGTAAATCCAGGTTTGGAGAATTTAAATACAGCACTTGTCAAAGAAAAGATAACAGTTGAAAAGCTATTGAAAAGACCGAATGTGGGTTTGCAAGACATTATAAATATTAGTGATCAACTAAAAGAGGAGACGGTAGATTATTCCAAAGCTGTAAAAGAACAAACTGAAATACTTATTAAATACAAATCCTACATTGATAAGGAAAGGCAAATGGTAGAAAAAATAAGTAATTTGGAGGACCTAAAAATACCTACCACAATGGAATATGCCAACATAAAAGCACTTTCAGCAGAAGGAAGACAAAAGTTAGGTAAAATTCAACCACAAACAATTGGACAAGCTTCAAGAATTAGTGGCGTATCACCGGCAGATATGTCAATACTTACCATTTATTTAGGAAGATAACATGTACGAAAGGTTAACCAAATGCCCACTATGTAAAAGTGAGCAGTTTATTAATCATCTAGTCGTAAAAGACCATGCAATTAGCAAGGAGTCATTTATCATTTGTGCATGCCAAAATTGTAACTTATGGTTTACCAATCCTAGACCAACTGAAAAAAATATAGCCATATACTATAACAACCCAACCTATATTTCTCATCAGGATAAAAGTAAAAACCTAACAGATTTAGTCTACAAAGCTGTCAGAAAGTATACCCTAAACCAAAAATTAAACTGGATCAACACCAGACGAAGTAGCAAAGGTAGACTACTTGATTATGGTTGTGGCGTAGGTTTGTTTGTGAAAACATGCACCAATGACGGTTGGGAAGCTTATGGCATGGAGCCAAATGAGAAAGCAGCAACATATGCCACAGATTACAATGAGGTCAGTATTATACCTGATTTCGAAGGTCTTGAAAAGAAAAAGAAATTCGATGTAATTACGTTATTTCATGTTTTGGAACACGTACATAAATTGAATAAAACAATAGATATCCTGCTTAATAGGCTAAAGAAACGAGGTATATTATTTATTGCAGTACCCAATAGAGATTCATTCGATGCAACTTTATTTAAAGAAAATTGGGCAGCTTTGGATGTTCCAAGACATTTATACCACTTTAATACAAGCTCAATGGAGTATCTAGCAGATAAACATAACTGTAAAATTGTCGACATACTACCCATGAAGTTCGATAGCTATTATGTTTCACTTTTAAGTCATCAGTTTAATGACTCCAAAAACAAATACATTGAAGCGATTAAAACGGGATATAAGTCCAATAAACGGGCTAAAATAAATGGTAACAACTACTCAAGTTTGCTATTCGTCGTTAAAAAGAAATGAACCAACTCTTCTATAGAATATCATACCTTATAATTGCCCTAGCCTTGGTATCCTGTGCAAAACAAAGTTCACCAATGGGAGGACCAAAGGATGAATCTCCACCAATACTACTGTCTTCAAGCCCTAAAAACGAAAGCATAAATATCAAACCAGAAAAAATTGACCTTGAATTTAATGAGTTCGTTAAACTTGAAACACCCTCACAATCCATTATAATAACACCAAAAGTTGAAAAAGATAAGGTAACATTTTTAGCCATTAAAAATAGAGTTCTAATTACCCTGAATCAAGAACTTGAAGACAGCACAACGTATGTCTTCAATTTTCAAAAAAGTATTCAAGATATTTCAGAAGGTAATCCTGCTGAACAATTGAAACTGGTTTTTTCAACAGGTCAGACTATAGATAGTCTTACCGTATCTGGTAAGGTGGATTACTGGTTTGCTAAAGATAAAGAAGATTACAAAGACCTGCTGGTAGGCCTTTATATCAATGAAGACACTACAGATCTATTCAGTTCAGCACCTTATTATATAGCCCAGGTAGATACAGCAGGGAAATTTGAAATTACCAATATAAAGGCAGGTACCTTCAGAGCCTATGCTTGGTACGATGATAATAATTCCCTAAAAGCCGAATACCGTAATGAACCTTATGGATTCGTATCAGAACCGATAGAAATAAACAAAAATTTAAAAAACCTCCAAATTAACATTAACAGGGCAGATTTAAGTCCATTAAAAATTAGTAGAACTTCCAATGCAGGAAGTAACTTCGATGTCATACTAAGTAAAGAAATAGCCAATTATGAAGTAACCCATGAAGATAAAAACTCGAAATTGTACTTTAGATTAAAAGAAAACAACTTAAGATTCTATCATTCAGATTTAGTTAATGACAGTACTCAAATAAAGTTGCAATTAGCAGATTCAGTGGGAATAATGGTAGATACCACATTATATGCACGATTTGAAGAAAGTGAAAGAAGTAAAGAAAAACTTGAAATTACTTCTAAAGGACCGACGAAATTCACAGAAATAATAAAAGCAAAACTAGGCTTTAATAAACCGCTAATTAAAATCAATTATGATTCCTTATACATTACCTATGATACAGCTACTATAATTCCTATAACTCCTTCCATGGTATTTCTAACAGACAGCACAGGAAGCAGAACTGAATTAAACATTTACATACCTGTAAATGATTCAATTCCCTTTGAAAAATACAAACTAATTTCAGCGGATTCTACCTTTAAGGATGCAGAAAACCTGTGGAATGAAAACCAATTTGAAGCTAATTTCAATCGTCTAAAAAAAGACAATTTAGGGGATGGGATAAGTGGAACAATAGATACGGATGAAAGACCAATTATGGTTCAACTATTGGATAACAAGGGTAACATAGTAGCGCAGCAATACCTGAAAGAAAGTAATAAATTTTCCTTCACAAAACTAGAAGCAACAAATTATCGCTTACAAGCTTTCATGGATAGAAATGAGAACAAGGCATGGGATCCTGGTAATATAAACTTGAACAGGCAGCCAGAACCGGTCTACTTTTACATGGATGAAGAGACCAAAAGTAAAGAGCTCATTTTAAGAGGGAAATGGACGATAGATAAGCAAATGGTTCACAAAAGAAGAGAGTCAGGCTTACTTGTTAACAAAATTGAAAATGACCCTTTAGAGATTGATGGATTACCTTTAATTATTCTAGAAATCAGTGAAGAAGATTTGTTAAACAACTGATTAATAATCATTTATAGCTAATTCAAGATTTTATAAATTCTGTTGATAAACAAGAAATAAAAGTGGATAAGTGTATAGATACCTGTTTGTATCAACATCCAAAACCAGGATTAATAACAATATTTACTCACATCCCATTCCACTGGGGATAACCATCTACTTGTACACATTTATGAACATAGATACCAACCGAATACTTATACCCAATTAGAATGGACAGTTTATACACACAAACTTGCATACTGAAATTATTCATCACACAACCAATAACTTAGCTATCAAAAACCATGTGAGTAAGAAGTGTATAAATACATAATTACCTGTACAAAATAGTGCGTAATTAAATTAAGAACGCTTTACTAACATATCCACTCTATAATAATAACAATAGATTTCTTAATTTATGAAAGTCCTAAAAAAAATAAGGTGTGTATAAACCATCAACCTTCGAGATCAAATATAGCTTCAAATTGAGAATTAACTTTTTAAATTTAAGATCTATTTCCATTGGTAAATTTGAAGGTAACTAAAATCCAAATTAATATTTTTGATCCTAGGTTGAATTTTACCACTACTCATTGAAGGGAAAGCTAAAAAAAATTTGAAAAGCTATTTTAGGAACAGCTGGACAAATTTTAATAATAGAACCCTTTCTGTTTAAAAACAGATATCGCTTTTCTTGTATTCTCGATGAAAAGATATTCTCATCTTTATAAGTTACTTGTTACAAACTGCTTAAATCTTCGTAATTTATTATGCATGCATAATTATTTTCATTAAATTGATTGCGATAGACAAAAATGAAAAAGGAAGAAACAATAGATTTTCAAATTAAATCCTGTTGGCACTCTATTTCTAGAATGTATAACCAAAAGGCGATTATGGAAGGAATTACAACTTCCATGGGATTCGTTCTTATAAATATTCACTCCACTGAGGGGACAGCAGCTACTAAAATTGCGCCCAAAATGGGTTTGGAGTCCAGGAGTCTCACAAGATTACTGAAGACAATGGTAGAAAAAGAGTTGATAGTAAAAATCCCTGACTTGGAAGATAAACGATCCGTTAAGGTTTTTTTAACAGAAAATGGCAAACAAAAAAAAGCTGCCGCAGTAAGTACTATTAAGGAGTTTAACGAAAAGGTTCGCGAAAAGCTAACAGAAGAAGAGTTTGGTGCCTTTTTTGTTCTATTTCAAAAAATAAATACGGTAATAGATGCACTTCAAAAATCGTAAACCAATAAGATTTAATCAATAACAATAAGCAAATATATAACCAATGAAAAAAAGCATAAAAAGAGTTGCCGTTTTAGGCTCCGGAATCATGGGGTCGAGAATCGCTTGTCATTTCGCCAATATTGGGGTTGAAGTGTTGCTTTTGGATATAATTCCTAAGGCCCCAAATGATAAAGAAGCAAAGAAAGGTTTAACTGTTCAAAGCAAGGAAGTAAGAAACAGAATTGTTAACGACGCGTTAAAAAGTACGCTTTATTCCAAACCGTCTCCTATATACGACAAGGAATACGTAAAAAGAATCACAACAGGTAATTTTGACGATGACTTGCCAAAAATCAATGGTTACGATTGGGTAATAGAAGTAATTGTTGAAAACCTTGAGATCAAGCAGGGCCTCTATGAAAAAGTAGAAAAATACCGCAAACCTGGATCGCTTATTACTTCCAATACCTCAGGTATACCCATTCATTTAATGAGTGATAACCGATCCGAAGATTTTCAGCAGTGTTTTGCAGGAACTCATTTTTTCAATCCTCCCAGATACCTTCGATTATTTGAAATTATACCAGGACCTAAAACCAAGACTGAAATTATCGACTTCTTAATGGACTATGGTGACAGGTTCCTTGGTAAAGAAACTGTTCTATGTAAAGATACACCCGCCTTTATAGCCAATAGAATAGGAGTGTATGCTCTTATATCTGCTATACATACGATAGAAAAGCAAGGACTTAGCGTATCTGAGGTAGACAAGATGACCGGGACGGTAATAGGAAGGGCAAAATCAGCCACTTTCAGGACCTTAGATGTAGTTGGGCTTGATACTACTGTACACGTAGCTAACAACCTCTACAAGGTACTGGAACATGATGAATCAAGAGACAATTTTAAATTACCTAAGAGTGTTCAGGTATTAAATGATAACAAATGGTTTGGCGACAAAAGTGGAAAAGGCTTTTTTCAAATGATCAGACATGAAGATGGCGGCAAAGAGCTAAAGGAAATTGATTTTCAAACCTACGAATATAAACCAGTAGAAAAACCAAAAATCAAAGCATTAGAAGCTTCTAAGGGCATTGATGATTTGAAGGAAAGAATCAAATTTTTAGTTAATTATGAAGACAAAGCAGGAACCTTTTACCGGGCCATTTTTTATGACCTGTTTCGATATTGTTCGTTTAGAATTCCGGAAATAGCGGATGAATTGTACCGAATAGATCAGGCAGTTAGTGCAGGGTTTGGATGGGAATACGGGCCATTCGAAAACTGGGATATATTGGGTGTAAAACCCACCGTCGAAGCAATGGAAAAAGCGGGTGAGAAACCTGCTGGATGGGTTTATGAACTATTGGCTGCTGGTCATACCAGTTTTTATAAAGTTGAAAATGGTAAAAAACATTACTACGACATCCCATCAGAAACATATAAACCTGTTCCTGGGTTGGAGGAATTTATACTCCTGGATACCCTTAAATCCACCCAAAAGAAACTTTGGAGCAATGAGGGAGCATCTATTTATGATATCGGGGATGATGTAATTGGCCTGGAATTTCACACTAAAATGAATTCTCTTGGTCAAGAAGTTGTGGAAGGAATTAATACGGCCATTACTATGGCAGAGAAATCCTACAAAGGACTGGTGATAGGCAATGAAGGAGGCAATTTTTCTGCTGGGGCGAATTTGGCCATGTTATACATGTTTGCAGGAGATCATGATTTCGATGAAATCAATTTGATGATTGCTCAATTTCAAAATACCGTGTTAAGGGCAAGGTTTTCTTCAATTCCAGTAGTGGTAGCGCCTCATAATATGGCATTGGGAGGAGGCTGTGAATTGTCTCTTCATGCTGATGCAGTCCAAGCACATGCAGAATTGTATATGGGTCTAGTAGAAGTAGGGGTGGGCCTAATCCCTGCAGGTGGTGGAACGAAAGAAATGACCCTGAGATTTTCAGAGAGCATTGTTCCGGGTGATGTAGAATTAAACCGACTGCAGGAAACATTTATGAACATTGCTACTGCTAAGGTTTCCACATCAGCAGCCGAAGCCCGAAACTTCGGTTACCTTGAACAAAAGGATGCAATTAGCATCAATAGAAAACGTCAATTGGCGGAAGCAAAAGAAAAAGTTATTGCATTATTTGATGCAGGATATACGCAACCGCTGGAGAGAAAAGACATCAAGGTACTTGGTAAATCTTCGTTGGCGCTCTTTGAAATAGGAATAACCGGAATGCGATATGGCGCTTATATTTCTGAACATGATGCAAAAATTGCTAAAAAATTAGCTTGGGTAATGAGTGGCGGTGATCTATCTACACCAACAGAAGTAAGTGAAAGATATTTGCTGGATTTAGAAAGAGAAGCCTTCCTCAGTCTTACAGGGGAAAAGAAAACCTTGGAAAGGATTCATAGTATCCTTTTCAAAGGCAAACCTTTGAGGAATTAAGCAAAAAAATGACCGATACATTAAAATTGGTCTTGCTTTGAAACATCAAAGTTAGCTTCATTCAATTTAACCATATTCGAGCATTAAAATAAACATCAAATGGAAGCATATATTATCAATGGCTATAGATCTGCAATAGGAAAAGCAAAAAAAGGAGGATTTAGATTTTACAGACCCGACGACTTGGCGGCCGATATCATCAAATACTTAATGGCTGATACCCTGGGTTTGGAAGCCAAAATGGTGGATGATCTAATTGTAGGAAATGCCGTACCTGAAGCAGAGCAGGGCATGCAAATGGGAAGAATGATTTCTCTTTTGGCATTGTCCGAAGATACTCCGGGCTTTATAATCAACAGATATTGCGGCTCCGGGTTGGAAGCCATCGCTTTAGCAACGGCCAAAATAAGATCTGGAATGGCAGATTGTATCATTGCTGGGGGAACTGAGTCCATGTCTATGGTGCCTATGATGGGTTACAAGACTGCACTCAATTACAATATATCAACCGAAAACCCAGACTACTATTTAAGCATGGGTTTAACAGCAGAGGAACTGGCGAAAGATTTTAATGTCACAAGGGAGGATTCAGATCAGTTTGCTGTTAGATCTCATGAAAAAGCCATCAGCGCTATTAAAGAAGGAAGGTTTAAAGATGAGATTGTACCAGTAGAGGTAGAAGAAACCTATCTGGATGAAAATTTAAAAAGACAAACGAGAAAATATACAGTAGATACTGATGAAGGCCCAAGACCAGGGACTACCATGGAGGTTTTGGCCAATCTAAAGCCTGTATTCAAACAAGGTGGGCAGGTTACCGCAGGAAATTCTTCTCAAACTTCCGACGGGGCGTCTTTTGTAGTCGTTATGTCAGAACGCATGATGAAAGAACTGGGTTTGGAGCCAATGGCCAGACTTGTTTCATATAGTGTTGGGGGAGTAGAGCCTAGGATAATGGGAATGGGTCCTAAAATAGCTGTTCCAAAAGCGTTAAAACAAGCAGGAATAACGCTTAATGATATTGACCTTATAGAACTAAACGAAGCCTTTGCTACCCAGGCCTTGGCGGTTATTCGGTCATTGGATTTTAATCCAGACATTGTCAATGTAAATGGAGGAGCAGTTGCTTTGGGCCACCCGCTGGGTTGCACAGGTGCCAAGCTTACCGTGCAAATGATAAATGAACTGAAAAAACGACAAGGAAAATATGGTCTTGTTACCGCATGCGTTGGAGGAGGTCAGGGTGTAGCAGGTGTTATTGAACTGTTATAATTGAACCTGGTACGGGTAATTGGCTGCAAGCCATAATTACCTAATGATTTTGGCTTAAAGTTTTGATTATCTAAAGAGAAATTAACCATGGAAACAATTAATAATAAGAATGCCCTTGACGGTGGAGCCTTTCTTATCAAAGAAACAGAAGCATCTGCTGTATTTATACCTGAGGAGTTTAGCGAAGAACAAAAAATGATGGGCCAAGCATGCCAGGATTTTCTGGACATGGAAATTACTCCCAAAATGGAGGAGATTGACAGCATGAAGAACCCCGATCTTGTGCCTACAATTTTAAAAAAAGCAGGAGAGCTTGGACTCCTTGGTATAGCTGTTCCCGAAGAATATGGAGGATTGGGCATGAGTTTCAATACTTCTATGTTGATTGCAGACATTATTGGCGCAGCAGGGTCATTTTCTACAACTTATGGAGCACATTCTGGAATAGGGACGCTTCCTGTACTTTATTATGGGACAGAAGAGCAAAAGAAAAAATACCTTCCCAAACTTACCAATGCCGAATGGGCTGCATGTTACTGTTTGACGGAACCAGATGCTGGATCTGATGCGAACAGTGGGAAAACCAAGGCCACTATAAATAAAGAAGGCACTCATTACCTGATCAATGGGCAAAAAATGTGGATTTCGAATGCCGGCTTTGCTGACTTTTTTATCGTTTTTGCCAAGGTGGATGACGATAAAAATCTTTCTGCATTTTTGGTTGAAAAAACCTTCGGTGGAATCACCATGAATGCCGAAGAGAAAAAGATGGGTATCAAAGGAAGTTCTACCCGACAGGTCTTTTTTAATGATTGTCCGGTGCCAGTGGAGAACTTGCTTTCTGAAAGGGGAAATGGCTTTAAAATCGCAGTGAATATTCTCAATGTTGGTCGAATAAAATTGGGGGCTGGTGTGCTTGGAGGATGTAGGACTATTTTAGGTTATTCTATTAAATACAGTGCTGATAGGAAACAATTTGGCGTTTCCATCAATTCCTTTGGTGCAATTCAGGCGAAACTTGCAGAAATGGCCATTAAGACCTATGCCTGCGAATCCCTGTGCTACCGTGCGGGCCAGAATGTGGAAGACAGGATAGCAGCATTGGAAGCTGAAGGAATGGAACCCAACATGGCTAAGCTGAAAGGAGTGGAACAATTTGCCATAGAGTGTGCCATCGCCAAGGTTCATGGATCTGAAGTGTTGGATTATGTTACCGATCAAGGCGTACAAATTTATGGAGGCATGGGATATTCAGCGGAAGCGCCAATGGAACGCGCCTTTAGGGATGCAAGAATTTCCAGGATATATGAGGGCACCAATGAAATCAATAGAATTCTGATGGTAGGCATGTTACTTAAGCGGGCCATGAAAGGGGAGATCGATATTTTTGGTCCAGCCATGGTTGTCGCAAAAGAGTTGACAGCTGTTCCCAGCTTCTCCAGTACAGATACTTCTCAACCTTTGTCGGTAGAAAAAGAAACCCTGAGAAATCTTAAAAAGGTTTTTTTGATGATTGGGGGAAAAGCTGCTCAAGATTTAGGGACTAAAATGGATCAGGAACAAGAGATTATGATGAACCTGGCAGACATAATGATCGAAATTTATGCTGCAGAGTCTACTTTGTTACGAACAGAAAACTTGTTGAATAAAAATGGTGAAGAAGCGGTGAAGAATCATCTGGCAGTTACCAAGGTTTACCTTTACGAAGCAGTGGAAAAAATTCAATCAGCCGGAAAAGAGGCCATTATATCTTTTACCAAAGGCGATGAACAAAAAATCCTTTTGATGGGTCTAAAGCGATTCACTAAATACGACAATGTTAATACCAAAGATTTGCGTCGGGAAATTGCAGCATCGCTTATCTCAAAAGGAAAGTATTTCTTCTTCCATGCCTAAAAAACACAGATGAGTCAAACTGAAGCTTGGCTAAGTGGGCCATTACCGAAAATTCCATTTCTGCTTCAACCTGCAGCACATGCGCTAGTACAAACAGAAATGGAATTAAAGGAATGCATGGATGGATTTTTCGATGGTCTTCTCTGGGAAACAGTTGCAGGGAGGGCTAGTGTGGGTTTTCACTTGCAACATTTATCAGGAGTTATGGATCGGCTTAACACATATGCTAAGGAACTTTCATTAACTGACAAACAGTTTGACTTTTTAAAACATGAAAAAACGCCTGACTTTTCTTTAACCTCAAAGGAATTAGTGACTCGTTTTAGTAAAAAGTTAGCAGAGACACTGGACCTATTCAGCCAAACTTCTGAGGAGGAGCTTGTAGCGTTCCGGACCGTTGGGAGGAAGAAACTTCCTACTACAGTCATGGGCTTGTATTTTCATATTGCTGAACACAGTCAGCGCCATTTTGGACAACTTTTGGTAACTGTAAGTGTGCTTAAGGAGCGAAATAACAACTGAGCGAATGAATACAATCAAACAAGTTGTTTTAATCCTTTTGTCCCTATTTCTGCTTTACTTTTCCTTTTCTATGGTAAGGAAAATAGTGGTTTTTGGACCGGAGCAATTAGGGTTTGGCGAGTCATTTTTTCTGGCTTTTTTGATTAATCTATGTGTCACCGGAATCTTTGCATTTCCAGGTTTTGTGATGCCCATCAGTAGGTTGATGCCTCAGGGCTATTATGCCATTAAAAATTCCTCAAATGTAATGCGCTGGTATAGGGTTCTCTGGATAAAGCATTTTCAAAAATTATTGATTCTATTCTTTTGGGGTAAAAATGCTAGCAGGAAAAAGTTTTTTGAGGGGCAAAGAAAGGCTGGGATCAATTTATCTTCCAATCCAGACAAGCTGAGTTTGGTCACCTAGGTCCTTTTATCGTAATTTTATTAATATCAATTTTACTGTCCTTTTACGGCTACTTTCTATTGGTGTTATTTGCAATGATTATTAATTTAATTGGTAATCTCTATCCCGTGATCTTGCAACGATACCATAGGATAAGAATAGAAAAAATACTGGATAGATAATTCAAACATTGACCATTCTCTATAACTACTTGATACAATGAATTTCATATGAATAGGATGAAACTTGGATTAGGCGGAGGTTGTCACTGGTGTACCGAAGGAGTTTTCAGTGCTGTAATAGGCGTAAAGGAAGTAAAACAAGGCTGGATATTTTCTGATTCTCCTTATCAAGAATGGTCTGAAGGAGTTGAGATTCTCTTTGACCCAGAACTGGTGACTATCTCATTGTTGATAGCAATTCACCTACATTCTCATAGTTGCACGAGCAATCATGCGCTGCGTAAAAAATACAGATCAGCGATCTATTATTTTAATGAGGGGCAAAAAAAGGCAAGCCAATTTGCTCTTTTACAAATGAAAAGCGATTTTGAACAATCGATTGTTACTAAAGTTATTCCATTTAAAGGCTTTAAAATCAATACGGAGCAATTTTTGGATTACTATAATAAGAATCCTGACTTACCATTTTGTACAAACCATATAAAACCTAAACTAATTGCTTTAAAAGATCGTTTTCAAAAAGCGATGGATATAAAAACATTGGATAAAAAGCCATAACAGGCTAACAATCAAACTTCCTAATTAGTTTGTTTCAAGAGTGAATTTAGTAATACATAAAGACAAATAGTATGAATTGGAATGATGTAATCAACTATGCCAATAATGGGAATTTAAAGCCTGATCGTAGGGTGGAAAAATCGGAGGCTGAATTTAAAAAACAGCTTACTGAAGAGGAATTTCGCATAACAAGACAGAAGGGGACGGAAAGGGCTTTTAGCTCAGATGTTTGCAGTTCTTTTGAGCCGGGTATATATGCTTGCGTATGTTGTGGCACCCTGCTTTTTGATGCCAGTGAAAAATTTGAAAGTGGATCTGGATGGCCTTCCTTCACCCAACCAATTAAAGACAATGCTGTAGCCCATCACAAAGACAGCCGTTTTGGGATGGTTAGAGTTGAAACCACTTGTAATACTTGCGATGCACATTTGGGACATGTCTTTCCTGATGGCCCAGCACCCAGTGGTTTGCGCTTTTGCATGAATGCCGTTTCCCTTAAAAAGGTGGAAGAGGAGGCTCAAAAATAGAAATCCAAGTGGGTAAAGATTTCTGTAAGAAATGTCTAAATTTAGTTTTATTTTAAATTTTTATAGTAAATCTGTAGAGGTAGTTAAAGCAAACTATTAAAAAGCCCTTTGACTTGGTAAATTACTGGCAACTGTATGAAAACACCCACCCATTGGTAGGTGAATGGAAATTATTGATTAAAATTATATAAATTCCCCTATGATTAATTCCAAACCGTATCCCATGGTAAAAAATAGCCTAAGGATGATTTTTAATTTATGGTTGGTCCTATCAGTGATACCTGCATTTGCTCAGAGGAATGCAGCACCGGTATTTGAAAACGGTGAAGCGCAGGAGGTAAAGGCGTTTAAAGATCAAGGCAAGTGGATTCGACATGACCTTTGGGTGGAAACGGATTTTGATAGTGATGCGGATGGTAAAATGGACCGGATGCATGTGGACGTGACTCGTCCTTATCAGACCGAATATGAAGGGTTAAAACTTCCTGTTATATATATATCAAGTCCTTATTTTACAGGAGTAGCTCCTGATGTCCCTGGACTTTTTTGGGAGGTTAGGCATGAATTGGGAAAACCGCCAAAAGAAAGGGCACATCCGCAGGTCAAGACCATTTATAAACGACCATTTATTTCTGACTCTCATATCCGGGAATGGGTGCCAAGGGGGTATATTGTGGTTCATTCCTCTTCTCCGGGAACAGGTTTATCTCAAGGGGCACCAACAGTGGGTGGACTAAATGAATCTCTTGCACCCAAGGCGGTGATCGATTGGCTTTGTGGTCGCAGAAATGGCTATACAAGTATTGATGGAAATGAAAAGGTAGAAGCCTTCTGGTCCACGGGCAAAGTGGGGATGACCGGGACCTCTTATAATGGCACTATTCCGCTTGCGGCTGCCACCACGGGAGTGGAAGGCTTGGAAGCCATTATTCCCATAGCGCCCAATACTTCTTACTATCATTATTACCGGTCGAATGGCTTGGTGCGTTCTCCTGGAGGATACCTAGGTGAAGACATTGATGTGTTGTATGACTTTATCCACAGTGGGGATACGGCCATGAGGGCGAGCAACAATGCGCGTATTCGTGACAAGGAAATGAAAAATGGTATGGACAGAGAAAGCGGTGATTTAAACGATTTCTGGTTTGGACGAGATTACCTTTACCAAATGAAACCCATGAAGGCTGCCTTGTTAATGTCCCATGGCTTTAACGATTGGAATGTAATGCCCGAGCATAGTTATAGAATCTATAAAAAAGCCGTCGAAATGGGCATTCCATCCCAGCTCTATTACCACCAAGACGGCCATGGCGGACCCCCGCCTTTTTCAATGATGAACCGTTGGTTTACCAAGTATTTGCATGGGATAAATAATGGTGTGGAAAATGATGCGAAGGTTTGGATAGTTCGTGAAAATGATTCCCACGAAAAGCCTACGCCTTATACAGCTTATCCCAATCCGGATGCCTTAGCAGTGCAATTTTACCTCAAAGGCAACGCACCGGGTATTGGCGAATTAAACCTGACGAAAGCAGATAATCAAGGAAAAGAAACTTTGGTGGATAATTTTTCATTTGAAGGTGCCACCCTCGCTCAAGCTGAGTTAACCAAACACCGCCTAATTTTCGTTACACCAGAACTAAAAGAAGATTTACATTTATCAGGTACGCCTGAAATTACCATAAGGCTTGCCGCTAGTAAGCCTGCTGCCAATCTTTCTGTTTGGCTTGTTTCCTTGCCTTGGTCTTTGGCGAAAAACGCTAAAATTACCAACAACATTATTACCAGAGGCTGGGCTGACCCACAAAATCATTCCTCTCTTAGGAATGGAAAACCACTGAAACTTGGAAAATTCTATACCATTTCATTTCCCCTCCAACCGGACGATCAAATAATCCCTAAAGGACAGAAAATTGGTTTGATGATTTTCTCTAGTGACAAGGAATTTACCATTTGGCCAGACCCAGGGACGAAATTAATAGTTGATCTTGAAAAGACTTCTTTAGAATTGCCTATTGTGGGAGGAAAAGAGGCCACAATACGAAGTTTAATCAACCCATAAACCCGGCCTTAGTAAAAGCCCCATTTTTTATTTCTGCCTAAATGAGCTGAACGCAAGAATAGTTATCTGCGTTTGGTCAAATAGAAATTATAATAAAGTTTAACTTTTTCTTTACCCTAGATTCTACTGATTTATTTACCAGTTACTTAAAACTGAAAATCACTCCACATAAAAAACCATGAAAACACAAACACTAGTACTGTTAGCCTTTTTATTTATTTCTCAAGGGCTTATGGCACAAGAAAAAGTAAAGGACTTTATCTTGCCTGCCGTTGGAGATGAAAAACCATTTGTTTTAAGTGAAGCAAAAGGAAAATACGTTGCCTTGCATTTTCTGCTTAAAACGGAATGTCCATATTGCATACGGCATACCAATGAGTACGTTGAAGAAACTGCAAGACTGGAAGATGTGATTCAGGTATTTATCAAACCTGATACGGATGAGGAAATCGAGGCTTGGGCAGAAAATTTGGAGGAAGACAGTTTCTCAATCTACCGGGATGTTGATGCCCGTTTGGCAGATGAATTAGGAATTCCTGGTGGCTATTCTTTTCACAATCAATTGGTGCATTATCCAGCCCTGATTTTAATTGGCCCTGATGGAAAGGAAGTCTATAGGTACATAGGGAAGAAAAATTCCGACAGACTATCTGTTAAAAAGTTTATGGCCGTTTTGGAGGGTTTAAAGAATTAAACCGCTTGAAGCAGCGAAACGAATTGATCTATTTCAATGGCCTTAGAAGTTAAAGTAAAAAAGCTTCTAAAGGCTGTTGTTTACAATAAGTAGCAGTAAAACCAAGTTGATGACCAATCGAAAGATCCCTAATAAAATGGCTGTTTTGAGATGATCTACCAATTGCCTGTTCGTTAAGCTTTTATGGAGAAGTACCCCAACCAATACAATATTAAATAGCGTAATGGCCATAAGGGAGTAATCATACCAAACCGGTAGGTCTACCTGATAAAAAACCCCATAGAGGATGTAGATGACCAAAGTTATCGTACTGCTACGGATATTCCATTTGTATAATAGTGCTCTGTTTATTTCCCTAGCAAACATTAATTTAAGTTTTGGTGGACTCAATATAACCAATTGGTCACGCATAACAAACCCCGGCCTTTAGGAATCATCGGCAGCAAAAATGGGATAGTTTTTTCAGAAAGTGTTTTTCGGATTAATTTTTACCCGTTGTGTGTAAGCCAATAGGCAAGGATGAATTGGCTAACATTAACCTGAAAAAAGGAAGGGCATTCTAATTCGTGATGGAATCACCTCCTAAGAAGGTTCGGGACAGGTTATTACTAATCCTATCAGGTAATTTAGGATTATGTATTTAGAAATGTGTTGAAATTACCAGAAAATCAGTTCAAAATGAGGAATAAAACGACCACTTATCGACTGATTTTGAAGTAGTTTCAACACATAATAGAATTGTTGTTTTGTGGGTTACAAAGGTTTACCCATTGCAGCATACCAGATTCCACCGTATAGGTGTTTTAGGAAATCGGCGTCTTCAAAAGCTTCTTCCACATGACCCAGACCGGTGTAAAACACCCTGCCTCCATCATACTCATGGTACCAAGAGATCGGATGGACAGCGCCCATGCCCATTTTATTACCATTGCGTTGTCCTACATTATAGGATGTCTCATCCAGTTGTAAAAGGATATTTACCTTTGGATTGAAGTTTTTAAACTCGTACCACTCATCTGTCCATAGCCATTTGTCGTTTAGGTGATAGGTCGCCGGATGGTCTCCATTCATCACCTTAATCCTAGCCGTTTGCTGGTGAGGGTGGTGGTTAAACTGGCCGCCAATCAATTTGGTATACCAAGGCCAGTCATACTCGGTGTCCGTAGCACTATGAACACCAACTATACCTTTTCCACTTTTTACGAAGCGCTCAAAAGCTGCTTTTTCATCCGCATTGAAAATGGTTCCTGTGGTACTCATCATTATGATGACATCGTATTTTTCAAGGTTTTTGTCGTTAATCAAACTGGCATCCTCACTTGCATATACATCAAAGCGATGCCTTTCAGCTAATTTTTTTATAGCGGCAACCCCTTCAGGAATGGATTGATGTCTGAATCCAGAAGTCTTACTAATGACCAAAGCCCTGAATTGTTGGGCCTGACCAATTGAGGGAAGGCCTGCCAATAAAAAGCATAAGGCCAGTAGCGAATATAATTTGAGCTTATTGTTTAGAATGTTCATAGGTTATTGTAATTAAAAATAAGGAACGATTATACCATTTTTATTTTACAATGTCGAATTTCTCTCTGGCAATCTTTCGGCTGAATGCATTAAAGTGCCACCATTCAGATCCAATGCCCTTAAAACCTGCTCCTTCCATCACTTCTCGAAGTAATTGTCTGTTATCCACTTGCTGTTGGTTTATTTTTCCTTCTTTGAGCATTTTAGCTTCTCTATCTGGGTAGGCAGGATAGCCAAAAAAATCAAAATCAGTACCCATATCAAGGGGCTTTTGATTCGTGCGATCGGCAATGGTAAGGTCTACAGCTACACCGAAATTGTGTAAGCTACCTTTTTGTGGATCTGCTACATAAAGCGGTTTGATACTGTCTGGTTTATCCAATTCATCCCAAAGGATCTGCTGTACAGATTGAGGCCTAACACCATCGAAAATTAGAAATGTTAATGAAGGGTTTTTTTGCTTCAAGGCAAGGTGGGCTTTTTTTAACATTTTAGCTACTTCCGGCTGTAAATAGCAACGGTCTAGTTCCCCATATACATCTTTACCAAAGAAATTATTACTTGTCGAATACCTAAGGTCTACCAATACTCCGGGAATTTCCTCTTGTAGGTCTACTAGCCCAGCATCAATTAGTCGTTGTTCGAGTGCTCCCTTACTGGAAACGGGTTCTTCCAAAGAAAAATCCAATTGAACACTGTCTTCAGCGACTATTTCATGGCCAGCTACTTTTAGTGTTTCCATAGCTTTCTCTTGCTTGTTTTCTCCACAAGCCAGCACAAATAGACTTACCAGTCCAGCTATTATTATTCTCATAAACCCTCCTTATGCAATAGGGTTGTACTGGCCTGGGCTGTTGGGAGAATGGTTACATCTGCCAAAACTACGTGGGGAGGCCTGGTTACAGCAAAACGAACTACTTCTGCGATATCTTCTGCTTTGAGTGGTGTGAAGCCTTGGTAGACATTTGTAGCTTTGTCTTCATCTCCTTTAAACCGAACCAGAGAAAACTCGGTATCCACCAGACCAGGGTTGATAGCCATCACCTTGATGCCGTATGGGTTCAGGTCCAAGCGCATTCCTTTGGTGATCGCGTCGACCGCATGTTTTGAACCACAATATACATTGCCTTTAGGGTATACTTCCTTACCGGCCGTTGAGCCAATATTAATGACTTGGCCATGTTTTCTTTCTACCATACCAGGCATGATTTTTTTAGAAACATAGAGCAAACCTTTTACATTGATATCCATCATAGCATCCCAGTCGTCTTCATTTCCGTTTTGGATAAAGTCTAGGCCATGGGCATTACCGGCATTATTGATCAAAACCTCTATTTTCTGCCAATCGTCAGGCAGGGAGTCAATGGCACTGTAAACTGCTTCCTTTTCTCTTATATCAAATACCAGATATTGGTAGGGCGTATCTTCTGGAAGGAGTGCCCTTAACGCTACTAGTCTTTCTTTTCTACGTCCACATGCAATGATGGCAAACCCTTCTTCAGCCAGGGATAGGGCACAAGCTCTTCCTATACCGGAAGTTGCTCCCGTGATAAATGCAATTTTCTTTTCCATAAGGGAAGTTAAATTTTTTCCCCTAAGATTAAAAATCAAAAGGGTGTCAATGCTTCCTGTTTACTGAAAATTTAAATAAAGTGTGAGGGATTTTCTTCTGATATCTGAAATGGCTCCAGCCATTCGATCGTCCGAATGACCTTCCTGATATAGGTTCACTAAACCGTGAGAAAAGCGGATTTCAGGTGAGAATTTGAAAAATTGAAAATAAAGATCAAATCCGAGTCCCATTTCTAATGCAACATCTGTCCCTTTCAATGCAACAGGGTCTTCATTGGCTTCCTCTTGATTTTTTGTTCTGAATTGGCCATTGAGCCCACCCACAAAAAACATTCGGGTATTGTTAAAGCGTTGGGACTTGTATTTGAGCAATAGTGGCAATTCCCCCAGAGTTTCCTCTGTAAGAAGAGGTACTGTATTGATCCCTACGCCGTTGGCTGCGTTTGGATCATCCGTAAAAAGCTGTAATTCTGTTCGGTATTCATAAAAACCTACTTTCGGGGTAAACATAAGGTTTACCTGATCATGTATTCTAGCCGTAACAAGAAAACCTAAGGCAAAGCCTGGCGAAAATGCTGGCATTATGGCCCTTACATTACCTAGCGCTGGGTAGTCGGGGTTGAGAAAATTGTCAGCATACTTAATTCTTAGCGAACTGTTATGAGCCGCAAGGAAAAAGCCATAAGACAAGGCTTGGTTATCACTTCCTGATGAGTTAAAAATAAGATTCTTTTGTTGTGCTTTTACCAGATAGGTTTGGAAAAAGAGCAAGCACAAAGAAAAAAGAATTACTTTATACCAATGTATATCGAACTTATGCCAAATGTTAGCGTTTTGCATTGCGTGTTTTTGAAACCTACCCTTTCAAGAATATTAATGAAATCATTTCCATCAGGAAAAGCCTTTACCGATTCGGGCAAATAGGTATAGGCAGAGTTGTCCTTGGAGATGACTTTACCAATCTGAGGTAAAATATATTTAAAATAAAAGGAATAAGCTTGTTTCATCGGGAATTTTTTTGGTGTGGAAAATTCCAGTATTACCGTTTTTCCTCCTGGTTTAAGCACCCGATACATGTCTGCCAATCCTTTTTCAAGGTTTTCGAAGTTCCTTACACCAAAAGAAACGATTACAGCATCAAACTTATTTTCTTCAAAGAGCAACTTTTCTGAATCACCTATCTGTAAATCTATGAGGTGAGTTAGTTTTTTTTGCTTTATTTTCTTTCGCCCTTCATTGAGCATACCTTCAGATATGTCCACACCGATTATCTTTTCCGGCTTCAGAGCCAGGGCTTCTATGGCAAAATCACCTGTACCAGTGGCGATGTCTAAAATTAACTTTGGGTGGTCTTCCTTCAACATTTTAATGGCTTTTTTTCGCCAGATAATATCTATCCCCAAGCTCAGAACATGGTTTAGCAAATCGTAATTTTTGCTAATATTGTTAAACATGTTGGCAACCTGTTGCTTCTTGCCTTCTTTTTGATTTTTGTATGGAACTACGGACATGGCTTCTATTTTCATTACAATATTACTAAGTAAACTTGAGCAATGGAAAATTGTTAATGAATTAATGGTTTGGAGACCATTGGGGAATTTAGTTACCTTTGTAGAAAAAAAGGGCCATGTTGAAGAATGCACGCTTTTTAATGAGTAATACTGACCATACAAAGTGTCCGGCACCGACTAAGCCGGAGTTCTCTTTTATTGGTAGATCCAATGTTGGCAAAAGCTCGCTTATCAACATGCTTACCGATCACAAACACCTGGCTAAAACCTCAGGAAGACCAGGTAAAACGCAGTTAATCAATCATTTCGAGATAGATTCCCGCTGGTATATGGTGGATCTTCCTGGCTATGGATTTGCGAAAGCAAATAAAAAATTGAAAGCCGATTGGAATAAAATGATCCGCAACTACCTTACTGAAAGAGAAAATTTAGTTTCAGTTTTTGTTTTGATTGACAGTCGTTTGTCACCCCAACCTATTGATATTGAATTTATTAGTTGGTGTGGACAATTGGAACTACCTGTAATTATTATTTTTACAAAAGCCGACAAACAGTCTCAATCAAAAACTTCAGAAAACGTTCATCGCTTTCTTGACGAAATGGATAAGATGTTTGTAGAGGCGCCTGAGTTTTTTGTAACTTCTGCCACGACGAAAGTAGGCAGAGATGAATTGACTCAGTTTATAGAAGAAAATGTATCTGAATACTATAAGTAGGGGTAAGCGCCCCAGTCTTTCTCAAGTTAACCTTATATTTGCAGCCAAAAAAAATAACTATCATGGAATTTAAAGACATTGCCACTGTTTCTGGAAAACCAGGTTTATATAAAGTACTAAAGCCCAGCAGAAGTGGGGTAATCCTCGAATCTCTGGATGATAAAAAAGGTAAACTGGTTGTAGGTGCCGCTCAAAGGGTATCTCTGCTGAGTGAAATATCCATTTATACCTTAACTGAGGAAGGAGCTTCTCCACTTCAGGATATAATGTTTAAAATTGAAAAGGAATTTCAAGGAGATACTGGCCTGGAAGGTGCTGACAAAGAGGAATACGAATCTTTTATGAAGCATATTCTTCCTGAATTCGACGAGGAAAGGGTGTATGCTTCCGATGTCAAAAAATTGATCAATTGGTACCATATCCTCCGGGTACAATGTCCGGAGGTTTTAGAAGAAAAAGCTCCCGAAGAAACCAATTCTAAGAAAGAAGAAGAATAAAATCAATGAATCCGTCCAATGCTGATTCAGTCCTTGTAAAAACAGTTGCAGTAGATCTAAAAGATTTACTGCAACTGCCCGTTATTCCTGATAGTTTGGACCGAGAATGTTTAGCAAAAGCCATAGCCCCAATGGTTTCCCAATTACTCAATCGGGAATTTGAAAGATTTTTACAGCTTTGTTACCGCCTCGATCTCGGAGAGGGAAAAGTGCGTGAAATTTTAAACCAAAGCCCACCAGAAGAAATCACCCACCGTATGTCATTGGCAATTGTTGATAGGCAATTGATAAAGGTGCATTTTCGAAAAAAATACAGTGGTTAAAACCCTTGTTTTTGTAAGGAACTGTAGAAGCCTTTACTATTTTTTGGGAAGTGAGTTAATCACATAATAAAATAGTTAGTGGCTATTTTGGATTCAAAGATAGTCCAGGAGTTATTGGAACCTAACTGCTCCATTATATTAGATATACAGTCATATACTGGCCATCTCTATTAAAATGTGATCTGCTCCTTAGATTCCATGTCCGAAATCCGTTTTTCTTTAGATTGGCCCGCAAGAGCGGGAGGAGAAGCGTCTGTTTTTACAAGACAAAGAAAAAGGCATCACAACAGTAGGTATCTAGCTATTTGAATAAGCGTTACTAGTCCTTATATTGTCTTCTTCAAACATTAGATACCCTGTTGTTGTGCAACATGCTGAAATAGCCAACGCGCAAATAGGCACATTTGGTTTTTGCCGACCCACAAGCCAAAAGCAAAAAACCAAAAGAGCCTAATTTTTTGTCCTCGCTCGGAAAGACCAACAATGAAACGAACGAAATGTATTTTGAAAAATGAGATAAACGGAAAATTTGGACTATTTTAATGACTTAATTTTATGGGGACATGAACCGAATAAAGGAAGTACTTGAAAAGAAAGGAATTAAGCCAATTTTGGCTAGCTAAGAAACTCGGAAAGAGTTATAACATGGTAAATGGGTATGTGCAAAACCGACAGCAACCTAGATTGGAAATTCTTTTCGAGATTGCCGAAATACTTGAAGTTAAAACAAAAGATTTATTAATAGAAAAATAATGACAAGCACAATACAAAGAGCCGAATTACAAGCTAAAATATGGAAAATTGCCAACGATGTACGTGGCTCTGTGGATGGATGGGATTTTAAACAGTTTGTGTTAGGAACACTTTTCTACCGTTTTATTAGTGAGAATTTCACCAATTATATTGAAGGTGGTGACGAGAATGTTGATTACGCAAGTTTTGCAGTTGATAAAATATCTCCCGAAATAAAAGATGATGCTGTTAAAACTAAGGGATATTTTATCTACCCTAGTCAGCTATTTATAAATGTTGCCAAAACGGCTAATACCAATTCCAATCTTAATACAGACTTAAAAGCTATTTTTGACGCTATTGAAAGTTCAGCAAACGGTTATCCATCGGAGCAAGACATAAAAGGATTGTTTGCTGATTTTGACACGACTAGTACACGACTTGGCAACAATGTTGAAAACAAAAACAGCCGATTAGCAGCCGTTATAAAAGGAGTGGCTGACTTGAATTTTGGAAAATTTGAAGAAAATCAAATTGACCTTTTTGGCGATGCCTATGAATTTCTTATTTCCAAATATGCTGCAAATGCAGGAAAATCAGGTGGGGAGTATTTTACGCCTACACATGTATCTAAACTCATTGCTCAATTAGCATTGCATAAGCAGACAACCGTAAATAAGATTTATGACCCTGCAGCAGGCTCAGGCTCTTTGCTTTTACAAGCTAAAAAACACTTTGACAACCATATCATTGAAGAAGGTTTCTTTGGACAAGAAGTGAACCACACCACTTACAACTTGGCACGTATGAACATGTTTTTACACAACATCAATTACGACAAGTTTCATATTGTACTTGGTGACACGTTGCGAGACCCACATTTAGGTGATGAAAAACCCTTTGATGCCATTGTATCTAATCCACCATATTCTGTAAAATGGATTGGTGATGCTGACCCTACCATGATTAATGATGACCGTTTTGCTCCTGCTGGCGCTCTTGCTCCAAAGTCAAAAGCGGACTTTGCTTTTGTGCTGCATGCATTAAGTTATTTATCCAGCAAAGGGAGAGCAGCCATAGTTTGTTTCCCTGGTATCTTCTATCGAGGTGGAGCAGAACAAAAGATTCGAAAATACTTGGTGGACAATAACTATGTAGAAAGTGTTATCTCCTTAGCTCCTAACCTTTTTTACGGTACATCCATAGCCGTTAACCTTTTGGTACTTTCTAAACATAAAACCGAAAACGAAACCCAGTTTATTGATGCCAGTGGTGAAGACTTCTTTAAGAAGGTAACGAACAACAATGTGATGACAGATAAGCACATTGCGAGGGTGATGCAGGTATTTGACACCAAAGAAGAAGTGGCACACGTTGCAACCTCTATCGATAATAGCAAGATTGCGGAGAACGATTATAACCTTTCTGTGAGTTCATATGTGGAAGCCAAGGATGATCGAGAGAAGATTAACATAGTTGAATTGAATAAGAAGGTTTCAAAAAATGTGGAGAAGATAAATAAGCTTCGTGCTGATATTGATGCAATTGTAAAAGAGATTGAGGCATGAGTTACATAGAGAGTTTGTTAGAGGAAACTAAAATAGAATGGAAACCTTTGGGGGAGTTTGCAGCTTATGAACAACCAACTAAATATTTAGTGGAGTCAAAAAATTATGATGATAGCTTTATAACACCTGTATTAACAGCTGGTAAAACATTTATTCTTGGATATACAAATGAAACTGATGGTATTTATAAAGCTTCAAAAAAACCTGTTATAATTTTTGATGATTTTACAACAGCTAACAAGTGGGTAGATTTTGACTTTAAGGCGAAGTCATCCGCAATGAAGATGATTACATCTATGGATGAATCAAAGGTGTTGCTAAAATATATATTTTATTGGTTAAATACTTTACCTAGTGGACTCGTAGATGGTGACCACAAAAGACAGTGGATTAGTAATTATTCCAATAAAAAAATTCCAATACCAACCCTCAAAATACAAAAAGAAATCGTTCGTATTCTCGATTCTTTTACAGAGCTTACAGCAGAGCTTACAGCAGAGCTTACAGCTCGTAAACAACAATACAACTATTATCGCGAGCAATTATTCAGACTTGAAGCTGACTTGAAACCTTTAAGTGAAATTGGTGAATTTCAAAGGGGTAAACGTTTTGTAAAAACTGATTTAATCTCTGATGGAGTGCCTACCATTCATTATGGTGAAATGTACACCCACTATGGAATTTGGGCAGATGAAACTAAATCCTTTGTAAGTGAGAAATTAGTTGATGATAAAAAACTAAGAGTTGCTAAAAAAGGAGATGTTGTAATCGTTGCAGCAGGTGAAACAATAGAAGATATCGGAATGGGAACTGCTTGGTTAGGAGATGAAGGCGTTGTTATTCACGATGCTTGTTTTTCATTCCGAAGCTCTTTGAACGCTAAATATGTAGCTTATTTTACTCGTACAAAACAATTTCACGACCAAATAAGGAAACATATTTCCTCAGGTAAAATTTCAGCAATTAATTCAAATGGGTTGAGAAAAGTAATAATTCCAGTACCTTCTATAGATGAACAAGAACGTGTCGTATCAATCCTCGACAAATTCGATATTCTTACTTCTTCAATTAGTGAAGGACTACCAAAAGAAATAGAGCTTAGACAAAAACAGTATGAATACTATCGTGATATATTATTAACATTTCCAAAGGATATTTTAGTAGAGTAATATGGGACAGTCATTAACAGAAATAGCGCAAAATCTGAGGGATGCAACGCACAGAAGAAGGCCCGTTTCGGAATGTATAATTGATGTGAAGGTTCAATTAATTTATGCTTTTAATGGTTCTGGTAAAACTAGGCTATCACGAGAGTTTAAAGAATTGATAGCACCAAAAGTAACTGACATAGAAGAAGAAACTGGCATTAAAGTGCTTTACTATAATGCGTTTACAGAAGACTTATTCTACTGGGATAATGATTTGGATGATGATTTAGACAGGAAACTTAAAATACAACCAAACGCTTTTACAAAGTGGATATTAGAAGAAGAAGGTCAAGACCAAAATATTATTGCTAATTTTCAATATTATACAAATGATAAACTAACTCCTCATTTTAGTGAGGATTACTCGGAGATACGATTCTCATTTGAGCGTGGTAATGATGAAAGTTCTGAAAATGTGAAAATTTCCAAAGGTGAAGAAAGTTGTTTTATTTGGAGTATTTTTTATAGTTTATTGATGCAAGTTATTGATGTATTAAATGTTGCAGAACCAGATGAACGTAGTACTGACAAGTTTAATGAATTAGAATATATTTTTATCGACGACCCTGTAAGTTCATTGGACGAAAATCATTTAATTGAACTTGCTGTTGATGTAGCTAGATTAATTAGGTCTAGTGGCTCTAATATTAAATTTATTATTACTACCCATAATCCCCTATTTTACAATGTTCTATACAATGAACTAAAAAACGTACTTTATAAAAAATATCTCCTAAGAATCATGGATGATGGTTCATGTGAATTATTAACTCAACCAAATGATTCACCTTTTTCATATCATCTTTATCTTAAATCCGAAATTGAAAAAGCAATTGTAACAGGTCAACTGAGTAAATACCACTTCAATTTTCTTAGAAACATCTTAGAAAAAACTTCTACTTTTCTAGGGAATCAAAATTGGGGTGAACTTTTACCAGATAGAACTCCAGGTGAGAGGGATTCATATTTAGCTCGTATTATTAATATATCTAGCCATTCAAAACATACTAATGAAGAAATATTTGACCTCACAGATAGTGACAAGCGTGTATTGGGGTACTTAATGAGGGAAACTAAAATATTTGAGTTTTTTAAATCGTAAAAAGTGATGACAATATATAAAACCATAGCTGAATCAAATAATTTTATTGTACTCGATAAATACACGAAGTACTCAGAGGTAAATGAGGCTGCTGTTGCTTATCAGGCTGAATCAGCACTTGAGCGAGAATTCATTCAAGACTTGACAAATCAGGGGTATGAAAATCCCTCAAACCTTACTAGCCTTGATGCTATGTTGGCTAATGTAAGAGTGCAACTGGAGGCTTTGAATGACATGGAGTTTAACGATGGCGAATGGGCACGTTTTGTAGAGGAGTATTTAGATAGACCTGGAGACAACATTGTAGATAAGACCAAAAAAATACATGATAACTACATTTATGATTTTGTATTTGATGATGGGCACATCCAGAACATCTATTTAGTAGACAAGAAGAAAATCATTCGAAACAAAGTTCAGGTAATCTCACAATTCGAACAGAAAGGAACACATTCCAATCGCTATGATGTAACTATTTTGGTGAATGGTTTACCTCTTGCACAAGTAGAATTAAAAAAGCGTGGAGTTGCCATCCGTGAGGCATTTAATCAAGTGCATCGTTACAGCAAAGAAAGCTTTAATAGTGAAAACTCACTTTTTAAGTACTTGCAGGTATTTGTAATATCTAACGGTACTGATAGTAGATATTTTGCCAACACTGTAAAACGGGATAAAAACAGCTTTGATTTTACCATGAACTGGGCAAGAGCTGATAACTCTCTCATTAAGGACTTAAAAGATTTTACCATTACATTTTTTGAAAAACGCACACTCTTAAATGTTCTTCTAAACTATTCCGTATTTGATATAAGTAATACACTACTTATCATGAGACCATATCAAATTGCAGCAACAGAAAGGATTTTATGGAAGGTAAAGAGTTCATTTGAAGCTAAAAAATGGTCTAAGAACGAAAGTGGTGGTTTTATTTGGCATACTACTGGTTCGGGTAAAACCCTTACCAGTTTTAAAGTAGCAAGACTCGCTACACAGCTTGATTTTATTGATAAAGTGTTCTTTGTAGTAGACCGTAAGGATTTGGACTTTCAAACCATGAAAGAGTATCAACGGTTCTCTCCTGATAGTGTAAACGGTTCAGATAGTACCGCTGGTTTAAAGCGGAATATTGAAAAAGATGATAATAAGATTATTGTAACTACTATTCAAAAATTAAATAACCTCATGAAAAGTGAGGGCGACCTGACTGTTTATCAAAAACAGGTTATATTCATTTTTGATGAAGCCCATCGTTCACAATTTGGAGCAGCGCAAAGGAATTTAAACAAAAAGTTTAAAAAGTTCTATCAATTCGGTTTCACCGGAACACCAATATTTCCTGAGAATGCTTTAGGTGCAGAAACAACAGCAAGTGTATTTGGTCGTGAATTACATTCGTATGTTATTACAGATGCCATTAGAGATGAAAAAGTACTTAAATTCAAAGTAGACTATAATGATGTTCGTCCTCAATTTAAAAGCATAGAAACAGAAATTGATGAAAAAAAATTAAGTGCAGCTGAAAACAAAAGAGCCTTACTCCATCCTGTTCGCGTTAAAGAAATTTCACAATACATCCTACAGAATTTTAAACAAAAAACCCATAGAACACGAGGAGTCAATACAGGTTTTAATGCCATGTTTGCCGTAAGCAGTATAGATGCCGCCAAATGTTATTATGAGGAATTAAACAATTTGCAAAAGGAAAGCGAGAAGCCTTTAAAAATAGCAACTATCTTCTCCTTTGCAGCCAATGAAGAACAAAATGCCATTGGTGAGATAGTGGATGAAACTTTTGAGCCTTCGGCAATGGATAGCAGTGCAAAAGAGTTCTTAGCCAAGGCTATCAATGATTATAATGTATTGTTCAAAACTAGTTATGGAGTCGAAAGCAAAGAATTCCAAAACTATTATCGTGACCTTGCTAAACGGGTAAAAAGTAAGGAGGTTGACCTTGTAATTGTGGTAGGAATGTTTTTAACTGGTTTTGATGCGCCTACTCTTAATACACTTTTCGTAGATAAAAACCTGCGATATCACGGGTTAATGCAGGCGTTTTCACGTACCAACCGTATTTATAACGCCACAAAAACCTTTGGTAATATTATTACATTCCGCGATTTAGAAATGGCTACCGTAGATGCCATTACGCTGTTTGGAGACAGTAGTACAAAAAATGTAGTATTAGAAAAGAGCTATAAGGAATACTTAGAAGGCTTTACGGATATAGCAACAGGCGAAGCTCGCAGAGGTTATATTGATGTAGTAAAAGAACTGAATGAGAAATTCCCTAACCCTGATGAGATAGTCACAGAGAAAGAAAAAAAGGTATTTTCAAAGCTCTTTGGAGAATACCTACGTGTAGAAAATATACTTCAGAACTACGATGAATTTAGCAACCTTAAGGCACTTCAATCAATCGATATTAACGATTCGGATGCTGTTGAAGCGTTTAAAGAAACTCACTTTGTTACTGATGAAGATATTTCAGCAATGCACAATATTGAATTGCCAGCTGAGCGCACAATTCAAGATTACCGTTCCACTTACAATGATATTCGAGATTGGTTGAGAAGAGAAAAAAGTGGAAAGGAAGCAGAAGAATCAACAATTGATTGGGATGATGTTGTTTTTGAAATTGACCTGCTTAAATCACAAGAGATAAACCTTGATTATATTCTCGAATTAATTTTTGAACACAACAAAAAGACCAAAGACAAAGCCACTTTAATAGAAGAGATTCGTAGAGTTATTCGTGCTAGTATTGGTAACAGAGCTAAAGAAAGCTTAGTGGTTGATTTTATTAATGAAACAGAACTTGATACCATACAAGATAAGGCGAGTATTATAGACGCTTTCTTTGCCTATGCACAAGGCAAACAGAAAGCTGAAGCTTCTGAAATAATAACAGACGAGAATTTAAATGAGGAAGCAGCAAAACGATATATATCTGCTTCTTTAAAGCGTGAATATGCTAGTGAAAACGGAACTGAGCTCAATGCTCTTTTACCAAAGATGAGTCCATTAAACCATCAGTATTTAACTAAAAAACAAAGTGTCTTTCAAAAGATATCTTCGTTTGTTGAGAAGTTTAAAGGTGTGGGAGGTCAATTATGATTCTAGCCAGCCCTATTTGCAAGCACATTGCCAAAGCCACACAATCCAATGCTCAGTTCAAAGCTTTGTCAAAGAGCTTGCATAGCCGACTCGATTTGTCCACAGGGCATTAGGGTTTGCCGACACTCAAAAAAATAAATTTGTGCTTCGTGGATAGTTTGGTGCGGATTGAAACAGACAAATAAACGACTGATTATAGTCTGATAGTTAGAAATGAATGAACACCATAATACAACACGCGGTATAAAACATTGAGATTTAATTGGTTATTCAAGCATTCTTCCCCGCTCAAACATCGGTGTAGGCGGACAGTGTAGTAGCCCGCAATCCCCAACGATTTCATACCGCCATCCGTTGTGTTTCATGCAAAAAAAAGAGAAAACTGAACTTTGAATGCTAACCGAATTGAAATAGGACTAAACCAAAGTGACAGCCTCAATATTCTGAAAGCCCCCGCTTCGCATTTTATAAAATTTCTCAACCGATCCGCATTTGGCACATTCGCAAAGCCGCACAAGCCAACCCACATCCCAAGCTTTACAAAAGAGCCAAATCTCCCACGCGCGTTTATCATCATGTTTTATATCACTTTAGTCAGGGCAAAGCTGACTTTTCTATCACGATATTTTATTATACCAGTTATCTTTTGTATCATTGAAATGACTTCTCAAGTCATTTAAGCGCTATGAAAAGTAAAAGCATATTAAGCCAGTTGGCAAGTATTTTGCATTCCGGCTTTTCCCTAAAAGGATTAAAAACTTAGGATACCCCATTCAAAACTTCGTGGAGCTTTTTAACCATATTAATGGATCCAATATAAAAAGGAGTACGTTGATGCAGGCTTTCTGGTTGGATGTCTAGAATTCTATTTTTCCCGTCAGACGCCATTCCACCAGCTTGTTCTGCTATAAAAGCAAGTGCATTGGCTTCGTAAATCAACCTAATTTTCCCTTTGGTAGCCTGGCTTGTGGCAGGATATAGGTAAATTCCTCCCTTAAGTAAGTTTCTGTGAAAATCTGCCACTAGACTTCCAATGTATCTCGCTGAAGCTCCCTCACGTTTGCAACCTTCCAGGTAGGAGAGAATATTTGGATTTATAAGTGGTGTAAGCCCCTCATTCATGGTAAAGATATTGCCCTCTTCTGGCATCTTCATGTCAGGATGAGAAAGAAAAAATTCACCCAAAGACCGCTCATAGGTAAAACCATTGGCTCCTCTTCCGGTAGAGTAAACCAGCATGGTAGAGGAACCATAAAGCACATATCCTGCGGCTACCTGTTCTTTTCCTTTTTGCAACACATCCACTTCTTTGATGGGGGAACCGGCAGGAGTCACCCTTCGGTAAATGGAGAAAACAGTACCTATGGAGACATTCACATCAATATTAGAAGAGCCGTCCAACGGATCTATTGCCACCACGTACTTTCCCTTACTATTTTGCAAATCAATGACAAGATCTTCTTCTTCTGATACTATGGCACATACCTCACCGCCTTTGGTAAGGGCTCTGGTAAACCGAATATCTGCAATCACATCAAGCTTTTGTTGTTCCTCACCTTGAACGTTGATTTGACCAAAGGCCCCAGTAACATCTGATAGGCCAGCCCTACTAATTTCCCGAGAAACGATTTTTGCTGCTAGGGCAATATCACGCAATATTTGAGAAAGCTCCCCGGATGCAAAAGGAAAATCTTCCTGTTTACTTTTAATAAAGCGATCAAGAGTAACCCCAACATTATAAGCGAGGTTTTGGGTGTCTTGTTTGTAAGGCTGTGTCTTCATATCTTTGAAGTTAGTAGATTATAGTTAAAAAAGTACTTTTTCCATTCTATTTTCATGACACAACCTTTGGTATATAAGTTTGGAGGTGCCTCTATAAAAGATGCGAAAGCCATTCAAAGAATTGCTCAATTACTCAAAAACCGCTGGGTAAATAATTTGGTAATAGTGGTCTCAGCTGCTGGAAAGACTACCGACAAATTGGAAAACCTTATTGCGTTATCCTTTGATAATAAGGAATTTGATGTGCCCCTGTTTGAACTATTCGACTATCACCTGGACCTTTGTATAGGGCTATTTGAGGAGAGTCATCCAATTTTCAATAGGGTTGAAAATCATTTTGCGCAATTGCGGCGATCCCTTGAAAATAGCGCCATAAAAGAAAATCAGGCTTTTTTTTATGACCAAATTATAGGCTATGGAGAGCTGATTTCTACGAGGATATTTCATGAATACCTATGTTTGAAGGGTTGCCCCTGCCTCTGGCAGGATGCTCGGGAACTGGTAAGTACAGATTCACACACCAAAATGGCCAGGGTTGATTGGGCTTTGACCATGCAATATTGTCGGAAAATCTTGATTCCTAAATTGGATACCTTTCCCGTGGTCACTCAGGGATTTATAGGAAGAGACCTTCAGGGCAATACCACTACGCTAGGCAGGGAGGGGTCAGATTTCACAGCGGCTATTATTGGGGTTAGTTTGGGGGCTTCCTCAGTCACTATCTGGAAAGATGTTGCAGGTATTCTAAACGGAGACCCGGATTTATTTCCTGATGCGGTTAAATTCGATTACTTGGATTTTGAAGAAGCTGCTGAAATGACCTATTATGGTGCCAGTGTCATTCACCCCAAAACAATAAAACCTTTAAGCAAGCACGGGATTTCACTCCATGTTAAGTCGTTCCTGAATCCCACTACAGTTGGAACAGTCATAGGGGCCTTTGGTCAGGCACCAAGAATTCCCATAACCATTATAAAACACAAACTTAGCCTATTAGAGTTGAGAATTAGAGACCTGTCCATGTTGGGAGGGTTTCATTTTGACTATATTTATGATGTAGCAGAGAAAATCAATGCGGAAATTCAGTTGGTTCAGGGAGCTGCTGCCCATATTAATATTGTCATCAATGCGCTTCCAATGAGCGATGACCAAATTATTAAAGTATTTAGAGATGTTTTTCAAGTAAGAATCAAAAACAATCTTAGGTTGGTCACTGTAAAAAACCCTAGTTCTGTGGAGATTGCTCATTACCGCAAGATGGATACTGAGCTTCTCCTTGAACAAAAAAGTCCTGAGCTGATTCAATGGTTGTTTGAAAACGAATAATCAAGCACTAGAATCTTCTAAAATCTGTTATTGATCTCAGACAGTTAATAGTTGCCAAAAGGTTTCAATAGATTAGAAAACGAATCATCATCTTTGGTTTCGGCTAATTCAGGAAATAGGTTAAAAGTCCATTATCTGGATGCCTTTTTCTAATCCCGGATTCGAAGACATTGATAAGTAACGTTATGTAGCTAACCTGGGTCAATTCAAGCCTATTGTTTTTTTACTTTTTACCGGCCTTATGGAAATTAGTAAAATGGATTGCTCAATGGCGTAAAAACATAAAATATCTCTGGCGCCTTTTTGGGTAAGTTTTTTGATTGTGCCAAGGACTGATTTATTTTACGTTAAAATTTACAACCCGAATTAAACAATAGAATTCGTTATGAGTGATGCCATCGCAAGAAAATCAGGTTATTTGGAGACTGAAGCATAGCCTAAGCTATGGTAAAGTCAAAAATAGCAACATAGTGGCTGATTTTAAAGTGACTCCTTTACGTAATAGAATAGCTATTGTGTATTTCGGGTTCAAACGGCTTCGATTTTTTTGGTTCGTTTTTTCATCATAGCCTGCCCTAAGAAGTCTAGTGAATTAGGGGGAAAATGAACAGAGGAAATGAGGTAAAAATGTCTCTATGTCCTCAAATAATCGATTTAACGTTCAATATTTTTCTAAAAAAACGCGTAAATCTCTATTTACTTAGATGGAATTATACAATTGGGTTTCTTGACCTTTCTCAGGAAGTGATTTTACCACGCAATAGAATGACTATTGCATATTTGGGGTTAAATATGGTTAAATCCAGGAGGGCAATGCAGGAATTATTTTTTGTCAAGTAGCTGTTGCTTTTTTTCAAGTTCTTCTATCAATCCATCCAAGGAACTATCAAGTATGTCATACACCTTTTGAAACCCATCCACACCACCATAATAAGGGTCTGGCACTTCCATAAATTTTGGGTTTTTTTGAAAAGCACACATTAACAAAAGATTGTTTGGGGCAGTTTTGTGCTGTTCAGCCGATATTTTTACGTTTTCCAGGTTAGACTTATCCATTGCAATGAGATAATCAAAATCCCTGAAATCTATTCGGTTAAGTTGTCTTCCACGGTGATTCATCTTTATCCCATTTTTGTTGGCACAAGCGATAGCTCTTTCATCTGGAAGCTCCCCGATATGATATTCTGAAGTCCCACAGCTATCACAGCTAAGGTGGTCCTGATACTTCTTTTGCTTTATTTTATGATTAAAAAGCGCTTCAGCTAATGGAGAGCGGCAGATATTTCCTAAGCATACAAACAACACTTTTACCATAAAACTAACTGTTTCTGTCCTTTAGCCACGTCTAGCAGCATATTATTATATAAGGTTAGATAATAAATGGTTAATTTACAGAAATGAAAGAACTATACATATGAATTTTACAAAATATTACCTACATTTGCAGAACGAATCCTAAACAGGAATGATTCCTATATGAAAATGAATGTTGACAAGCTAAAAGAAAAGATCACTTCGAAAGGGATGAAATTTACTCATCAGCGATTGGTTATCTATCGTTCTCTATGTGATTCTCAGGACCATCCAACAGCTGATATGGTTTATAATCAAATTACCGAGGAAAACCCCAGCATTTCGAAGGGTACCGTCTACAAGACCTTAGAGAGTTTTGTAAACGTTGGTATTTTGCAAAAATTTAGAGATGATTTAGGTTTGATGCGTTTTGACCCGGTAATGGATACCCATAGTCATCTTTATTGCAACGAAAGTAGTAATATCCGGGATTATAAAAACCCTGATTTGGAACAATTATTAAATAACTTCTTTAAGGAGAACCAAATCGAAGGATTCGAAGTTGAAGAAGTATCATTGGTAATTAAAGGAAAAACGAAATAAAACTCCTTTTATATCATTAATTTATTATAAACAATTAAAAATTATCTTATGTCATTAGTTGGAAAAAAAGCACCTTTATTTAGCGTACCTGCAGTAATTGATGGAGAAGAAATTGTGGAAGATTTCTCTTTGGAGCAATATCTCGGTAAAAAAGATGTTATTTTCTTTTTCTACCCAAAAGATTTCACTTTTGTATGTCCCACTGAAATCCTTGCTTTTCAGGAGAAGTTGGAAGAGTTCGAAAAAAGAGGAGTGGCAGTAGTAGGCGCTTCTTGCGATACAGAGGAGTCTCATCTTGCTTGGTTAAATATGCCTAAAGCAGAAGGTGGAATCCAAGGCGTAACTTATCCGATCATAGCTGACCCAGTAAAAACTGTAGCGCACAACTTTGGCGTATTGGCAGGAGACTGGAACTATAACGAAGAAGGAGAACTTACTTACCAAGGACTTCCTGTTGCATATAGGGCTACATTCCTTATCGACAAAGAAGGAACAATCAGACATGAAACTGTAAACGACCTTCCATTGGGAAGGAATATTGACGAAATGTTGCGTTTGATTGATGCCTTGCGACATGTAGAAAAATTCGGTGAAGTTTGTCCTGCAAACTGGGAAGAAGGAAAAGAAGCAATGAGTGCAACTAGAGAAGGAGTAGCCTCTTATTTATCCAAGAAATAAGTTTTAAAATTCTTCTAAATAAATGAACCCTGCCATACGGTGGGGTTTATTTATTTTAACCCTGTTTTATTTATTACCAATAATTTGCTTAATTTTTATCAATATTTAATTTTTTTCTTTTCTCGTTGTAGATGGCGTAAAGATCACGGGTGAATTGATCCAATTCGATGGATACCGATTTAATATAGCCAACATACTCCAACAACTCTGCTTTTTTAATAACTCTATCGTCTTGCAATAATTGAGTCAAACCTAATAGGCTGGTTACTGGCTTTCTTAAAACGTGAGAAATATCGAAAGATATTTGCTCCATGGCGTTCTCAAATTCTACACGGTTGGTGATGTCTTGAAAGCAACCGTAAAGTAAGACAGTGTTATCTGCCATTTTTTGTGGTTTTGCGCTTATAAAGTGCCAGTGATATTCATCATTTACTTTTACTCGATATTCAAAATACAAAGGAGTTACTCCTTTTAAAGATTTCATTAAGCTATTATGAAAAGCATCTATATCATCTGGATGAATCAATGAAAAGGCTAAATCTGGAAATTTAAGCCATTCCTCAAAGTTGATAGATGGGTGGAGCTCCTTCATTCCACTACTTAAAAACTCGAAATTCAATCTACCATTTGGATCCATTTTTAGTTGAAAAATGCCACCAGGAACATTGTCTGTTAATTTTTTCAATTCGGATATATTGGTTTCAATTTTGCTGTTTTGTTCCAAAAGGAGTTTTCTAGTATTGAGGTAATCCATGGCTTTTTTTGCCAATACTTGCAAGGCTTTCTTATGGTTGGTAGAAATCTTTCTTGGCCGATTATCAAGTACGCATAAGGTACCTAAAACATTACCGTTAGGTGTCTCTAGTGGTGCACCTGCATAGAAGCGTATTTTTGGTTCGCCAATTACAAAAGGGTTATTTTTAAAGCGAAAATCTTTGGTTGAATCTTGTACCACCAATACTTCTTTAGGATTATTTAGGGCATGCTGACAAAAAGAATCTTGCCGTTTGGTTTCACCTTTACCGAGCCCTGAATTTACCATAGGCCATTGGTGATCCTTACCAATAATTGAGATTAAAGAAATTGGAACATTACAAACCAAAGAGGCAATTTTAGCTAACTCATCTAGCTCCTCTTCTGGAGGCGAACCCATAATATGGTATGATCTAAGTTCTTTTAGTCTTGCCGTTTCATCTGCCATGGTTACTCTTTTATAAAAGCTAGATATAATGTAATTAAAGACACATATAATTTAAAATATTGAAAAATAAATAGTAATAGTGAAATAGCAATTAATATTTCTTGGATTTTGCTGCCTTCAATAATCACAATATAAAATACTGTTTTTTAAATTCAAAAAAAAGAATCAATTCACTCGTAATAATTACTATTTCAAGCCTTTACCTACAATGAATTTTAAATCATTAGTTATAATTTTCATAATAAAATCGCTGATAATTGGGTTTTATTAAAAGTTTGGATGCTGCATTTTTAGGCAAATTATACCTGAATTATGCAATAGAATTCTTAGGTAGTGGGGTAATTATTAAAAATTTGGGGTTCAGGTGACTGATGCCAATCTATTTTTAAGTAAAAATTAAAACAGTATGATTATTTATTGGTTTATTCAATTTCAAGTCAGTGAAAATTGTGAGGACCAATCTCATCAAAATTCATATTGCCCTGAAATGGATTATAGAAGGAAAAAAATATTCTTTTATAGGTTTTTAATAGAATAGATGCTTAATTTTAAACTTCATGCACCTAAAACCTCAAGTTTCTGTCTTAATTTCTAGTTACAACACCCCTTTTTATAAGTTGCAAAGGGCAATTAACTCTGTACTTAATCAAACCTTTCAGGATTTTGAAATTGTACTGGTAGACGATGGCTCTCACAATGACCCCGAAAATAAACTTATTGACTTTTGTCGTCTCCATGAAACCAAGTTGACCTACATAAGGAAAATTAACGAAGGTCAGGCCCAAACCATTAATAAAGCCGTCCAATGGAGTACAGGTCGATACATTGCCATCCTAGATGCAGACGATGAGTACCTTCCCAACCACATTCAATCTTGTATTGCTCAGATGAAGCCTTTTGACCTTATTGCTTCCAACACATTTACCATAACGGATAAACCGGATGATTTTTTTGTAAGTGACAGGTTTGATCGGAAAAAAACCATTCACGTTGATGATTGCATTCTATTTGCCACCTTATTTGGTAAGAGAAAGGTATTTAAAAAAATCAAGTTCAAAGACGGTTATAGTGCCGATTCAGCATTTTATGATGGGGCAAGAAAATCATTTAAAGTAGGTAAAGTGGACCTTCGGACCTATGTTTACTATAGAAATAATCCTGAAAGCACTTGCGAAAAAATTAAGTCAAAGTACGCTACAGAAAAGAGCTAGTTTCGCCTATTAAAAACCAAGCTTATAAGTAACAGTTTGCAAGTAAAAGGCATGCATTATAACCTTACCTTTGAAAAAATCGATCAATAGAACAATGGCATCTAATACAGAAGAGAACTCCTGTTGCGAAACGCATAACCATTATCAGTCATCAAAAAAAGCCTTTTTTGAGTCCCCATGGTTCCTTAGCCTACTGAGTTTTATTCTTTTAATTATAGCGGTAACTGGTGAAAGGATGATTCCTTTCCAGGTTTTTGGAATTAATTGCTGGCTCTTCGTTTATCTTTTGGCTTATTCTTTTGTTGGTCTTCCTGTGTTACGAACAGCCTGGAAACTAATCCGACAAAGAGAAGTGTTCACAGAGTTTTTCCTGATGGGTATTGCTACCGTTGGAGCCTTCGCAATAGGTGAATACCCGGAGGCAGTGGTAGTTATGCTTTTTTATACGATAGGTGAACTGCTTCAAGAGCGTGCTGTTAATAAAGCTAAAGGCAATATTCAAGCACTACTGGATATCAGACCTGATAGGGCCCGAGTAGTTAGGGATGGCACTTCGACTTGGGTCAAGCCAGAGTTAGTGGCCACCGGAGAAATTATAGAAGTAAGAGCAGGCGAAAAGGTGCCTTTGGATGCCCTACTTTTAAGTGGTGGGGGAAGCTTTAATACGGCTGCTATTTCAGGCGAGAGTATGCCTGCGGAAATCAATAAGGGAGAGGAAGTTTTGGCAGGGATGGTCAACCTTCAGGACTTGATTACCTTGCGTGTATTGAGGCCATTCGAGGAGAGTTCTCTCCAAAAGATTATTTTAACTGTTCAGGAGGCAACGGCCAAGAAAGCAAAAACGGAAAAATTCATTCGTAAATTTGCTAAGATATATACCCCTATTGTTACCTACTTGGCCTTAGCCTTGGTCGTACTTCCCTATTTTATAGTTGAAGATTATTCCTTTAGTGAATGGTTGTACAGGGCATTGGTGTTTTTGGTTATTTCTTGCCCATGTGCCCTAGTGATCTCCATTCCCTTGGGTTACTTTGGAGGAATTGGTGCTGCATCGAGAAAAGGGATTTTGTTCAAAGGTTCCAATTTCCTAGACCTAATCACTACCATCAATACCGTAGTATTTGACAAAACAGGAACTTTAACTAAAGGGGTTTTTGCAGTGGAAAAAGTGGAAACGATGCCAAACGCGGATCCTGAATGGGAAAATTTGGCCGCTTCTCTGGAAGCCAATACCAATCACCCCATTGGACAGGCCATAGTCAAACATGTAACAACGGCATTAAGCCCTGTGATTTCGCTAAAAGAAATCCCTGGTAAGGGATTAGCAGGCGAGGTGAAAAGTAGGACTGTGCTTGCAGGCAATAGGTTGCTTATGGAAGACCATGAAATACAGGACTTACCTAAAGAAACCTATCCCAGCCAAACCGTTGTTTACTGTGCAATTGATGGAGTGTTTTGTGGCTACTTTGTGTTGGCTGATGAAATAAAACCAGACGCAAAAGAAGCCTTTACTTCACTTAGAAAGCTTGGAATTCAACATTTAATGATTCTTTCAGGCGATAAAGTGGAGGTTGTCGAAGCATTAGGAAAGGAACTAAAGGCAGATGAGGCCATCGGAGGAATGCTACCTGAGGAAAAGCTAGCCAAAATTGAAGCGCTGAAGGAAGATCCAACCAATGTTATCGCTTTTGTCGGAGATGGTATCAATGATGCTCCTTCCATTGCTGTGGCAGATGTAGGCATTGGAATGGGAAGGATGGGAAGTGACCTGGCCATAGAGACCGCTGATATTATTATTCAAACAGATCATCCTTCCAAGGTAGCTTTGGCTTTTAGAATAGGGAAGGCAACCAAAAGAATCGTATGGCAAAATATAAGCCTTGCCTTTGCTGTCAAATTCCTGGTTTTAGCTTTAGGAGCAGCTGGGATGGCAGGAATGTGGGAAGCCGTATTTGCTGATGTTGGTGTGGCCTTGCTTGCTATTTTGAATGCCATTAGAATCAATTATTTATTTAAATAACAAACAGCATGCTTTTTACTGCTTCATCTTCTCAAAAGGAAATCTGGTCAATCATTAGAAAACACCTGCATCAGGGTGCGACCGACCCTAAACACCCCTTTCATTTTGTGAACCTTTGTACCCTGGACAGTCAGCAGCCCGATTGCAGGTATGTGGTACTTCGCGAGGTAGATGAGGACCTACAATTGTTTTTTTATACCGATAGCCGAAGCGAAAAAGTAGCTCAAATAAGCAAAAACCCCAATGTTTCTCTGCTGTTTTATTATGCAGAAGAACGCTGTCAGGTAAAAATTAATGGGAAAGCACAGATTTGCTCCAATAAAGAAATGCTTGCAGAACACTGGAATAATGTCCTACCAGAGGCCCAAAAAGCGTATCAGTCTGTTTTGGCTCCTAAAAAACCCATCTCCCAACCGGAAGAAGGTTGGGAACAGGAAAAGGGTTACCAAAGCAAGTACTTTTCAGTAATGACGATCCTACCCGAGCAAATTGAATGCCTGCAACTTGATAGAGAGGGTCACTTAAGGATCGCTTTTGAGAAAGAAAATAAGGCTTGGGTTTCAGCTTGGTTGGTTCCGTAGTATTTTGATCATTTGTAGTGCCCGTTTGGCAAAAAGAATAAAAGTGTTATCTTCAATGGATTAAACCTGAATTCTGCAATAGGATTCGTAGTGGCTGTCCCGTTTTACTCGGGAAGGGTGTAATCACAAAAAAATCAGGCTATTTGGAGACTGAGGCACAGCTCCGCTATGGTGAACTTGAAAATAGCAACGATTGACTGATTTTGAAGTGATTCCACCAATTAATAGAAGGACTATTGCATATTTCAGGTTAAGTTCAGCACTCACAGTTTACTAAAAATTTATACCCATGCATAACAGAAGAGACTTTATCAAAAAGACCGGATTGGCAACAGCTTTTTTAGGTTTGGGCCTTGGAGGGCAGGCTTTTTCATTGACAGCCCGTGAGGAATTGTTCAAAATTTCGCTGGCCCAATGGTCCGTCAACAAATTGCTTTTTTCTAAGCAAATGGACAATTTAGATTTTGCCATACTCGCAAAAAAACACGGGATTTCTGCCGTAGAATATGTGAACCAGTTCTTTATGGACAAAGCCAAGGACACAAGCTATCTGACAGAAATGAAAACCCGAGCAGAGGGTGAGGGCGTCACTTCAGTATTGATTATGTGTGACAATGAAGGAAAATTAGGAGCAAGAGATGAGTCTGAACGAATGCAAACTGTGGAAAACCATAAAAAATGGGTAGAAGCAGCTAAGTTTCTTGGTTGCCATTCTATTAGGGTAAATGGATACTCTTTTGCAAAATACAGTGCTGATAAAAAGGACTTTGAAGAATCAAAGAAACTTGTGGCCGATGGCTTGCGAAGCCTTTGTGAATTTGCAGACACAATGGATATAAATGTGATGATTGAGAACCACGGTGGCTTTTCTAGCAATGCCAACTGGCTTACAGGAGTAATGAAAGCTGCTGATCATCCGAGGGCAGGCACACTTCCAGATTTCGGAAACTTCCTGATGTACAGCAATGAAGGAGAAAAAACCCTTTCTTACGAATCCTATAAAGGCGTAAAACAGTTGATGCCTTATGCCAAGGGGGTAAGTGTAAAGCCTACTGTTTGGGATGGAAAAGGCAACCAGTCTCAGTTGGATTATGAAAAAATGATGTCAATTGTTCTTAAGGCTGGTTACCATGGATATTGTGGCATTGAACATGGAGAACAAGGGCGTATATGGGAAAGCATTGTAGAAATACGTGAAGAACTTGAAGCGACTGAGAAAGCCCTAA
>Ga0105054_10001105_pt1 | contig 44120 bp, 44 predicted proteins | sample BON02_FD_78091 | JGI IMG/M metagenome (GOLD analysis project Ga0105054, IMG submission 78091) | Freshwater microbial communities from Lake Bonney liftoff mats and glacier meltwater in Antarctica - BON-02 (megahit assembly) | ecosystem: Environmental > Aquatic > Freshwater > Ice > Glacier...
CAAGACGACCACTCCGTCGAACCGCTTTGCCCATGTCGATGCTCCAGCGCCAGTTGAGCCGGAACATCTACGAAACCCAAGCGAATCGGCACTATGTCACAGACGAATAAAAATGAGGGGATTCATGAGGTGTGGGACAGCTACGAAGAAATTATCGAGGCCTGTAAAACCGTCTGGAACTGGCTCATCGCCGATCCCGACCGCATCCGCTCCATCGGAACACGCAGCTGGGCAACGGTTAGTGTCTAGGGCGGTTGGTATCAGTTGGGCGCGTTCCATTGCGTCGAGTTCCACCCGATAGCGTATGTTCATCGTCAATCCCCCGCTGTCGAGGACGACGATGAATCGAGCCGGCGAATCTCCTCCAGAGTTCATCCCAAGGCAAGGTCAGTATCTGGCGTTCATCCACGCCTACACGCTGGTCAACGCCCGCCCGCCCAGGTCGATATGCAGCGCTGCTTTCGCGTCACGCCGCCGACGGTGCACCAGATGCTGATCGAGCTGGAAATGGCCGGGCTGATCTCACGCAAACCAGGCGCCGCAGGATGCGTCACGGTTCTCGTCGGTCGTGATATCCTACCCCGACCCGATCCCGCACAGGAGCAAACAGTCAAATCCTCTGGGACGAGGTACTAGTGTGGGCCGCGGCCGGCTCCTCCTCAAGCGGGCGCCTCCTGGGGCAGGAGGGCTCACGCCAGGGCGGGTATCGGCGTCAATCGTTGCTTCAGTTCCACCGGGGTGCAGGCCTCGCCGCCCATGGTGCCGAAGAAGAACTCCAGGAAGCGCTCGATGCGGGTCAACATCGCCTCCATGTCGCCGGCAGTGCGGGTGTAGGGCGTGCCGCCGGGCATGAAGGACGGGCTGTGCAGGGCGAGGGCGAACACGCGGCAGCCGCGCGCGGCCAGGGTGGTGACCAGACGGCACATCTCGTCCAGCGACACCCCCTCGGGCGTCAGGTTGATGCGCTCTAGCAGTCCCAGCCGCGCCAGCATGCCGGGCAGGCGCAGCCGCGCGCCGATGCCGTGGAACACGCCGTGCGCCACGCCGGCGGACAGCATGGGGTGCAACGGCCCGACCAGCGACTGGGTGCCGGGCAGGAACAGGAACTGCCGGACGGGACTGGTCCAGAACGGCTGGTCGGGGAAGCCGAAGAAATCCGGCCCGCCGCCCACGCCGGCATAGCTGCGGTACGGCATGACGCTGGTGTCGACGTCGTAGCCCAGCGCCCGCAGCATCGGCTCGCGCCGGATGTCCATGCCGTAGCGCCCGGCCTTGTAGATGCGGGGCGGCTGGCCCAGCGAGGCCGCGATGGCATCGGTCAGCACCGCCAGCTTGCGGCGCTCAAGGTCGGGCGGCAGGTTGCAGGCGTAGGAGTTGTAGGGACAGACGACTTCCTCGAAGGGCGGGGTCACCCAGGAATGCAACTGCGCGCCGATCAGGCAGTCGCCGGCGGCCGCCCAGGGGCCGAGGATGTCAGCGGTGCGGGGATCGGACACGACGGGGTAGTCCACCATGTAGGACGGCGTGATGCCGAAGCGGCGGAACAGCGACTGGCCGCGGTGCAGCCCGGCCATGGCGTTCACCAGCGTGTTGCGGCGCGAGAACGGTGCGGTCCAGTCGAACTCCTCCTCGGTGTCCACCACCACGTGCAGCAGCGGCCGGTCGATGCCGGCCATGGCGGCGCGGACGAACATCGGCGGCGCGGTGGCCACGCCCTGCAGCGGGCCTGTCATGCGTTGCGGCATGCCATGGCATGTCCATGCATAGGCCGTCGGCTCATGGCGTTGCCGCGGGGGCCTGGCCCCTTCGTTGGCGCAGCGTCCGCAACGGCGGCGCCAGGCGGACCATCTCGGCCAGGCCCGCTTGCGGCCGATAGCCCAGCAGGCCCGCCAGCAGCAGGTGGATCGCACCGCGCAGGTAGCCATGGGGGCTGCGGCACAAGGCCTCGCCAAGCTCGCCCTGCAGGGCGGCGTGGGCGCGCAGCTTGTCGCGCAGCGTCAGCACATCGCTGAAGGCGGCGACATGGCGCAACACCATCGGGCGGGTGACCTCGCGCACCAGTTCGGCGCTGTGCGATTGCGCGCCGCCCGCCGCGGTGCCGAGGCGGACCAGGACATCCGGCACCAGCGCCACGGTGCCGTTGCTGGCCAGGTGGAACCACAGCCCGCGCGCAGCGTCGCCAGCCAGCGCGGCATCGAAGGGGGCGGTTCCGAGGTCCTCGCGCCGGGCCATGGCGGTGGCCGGGGTGATGAACCGCGACCACAGCAGCCGCCGCCACCCGTCGCGCATGGCCGGCGGAAGCTCGTGGAACAACCGGCGCTCGTGCCCGCGCGGCTCATCGCGCCACACTGCCTGGCAGCCGCACAGCGTCACGCCCGGATCGCCAGCCATCACGCCCACCTGCCGGGCGAGCTTGTCGGTCAGCCACTCGTCGCCGGCGTCCAGGAAGGCGACATAGGTGCCGCGGGCATGCAATACGCCGGCGTTGCGCGCCCCCGCCGGGCCCAGGCTGGCCGGCAGTTCGAGCAGGGAGTGCGCCCGCCCGCAATCCGCCAGTGCATCGCGCGCGGTGGCCACGCTGGCGTCGCCACTGGCGTCGTCGACCACGATGATCTCCAGGTCGTCCAGGCTCTGCGCGGCCACGCAGCCGATCGTGCGGCCGATCAGCGCCGCCTCGTTGCGGCAGACGATCACCACGCTAATGACAGGCCCGCCCGCGGCACGCGGCCCAGTCGGCGTCACCAGTCCACCCCTCCCGGGATGATCGGTTCCGGCGGCGCTGCGATGCGGTGCAAGAAGTGGCGTCGTAGGTACCCCATTTCGTCTGGATTAGCCCCACCGGCCCGGCGCGTCGAGCGTATCGGCGCGGCGGCGGCCTCAGGAGCGTATCGGATCGCCCAGCAGGTTGCGATAGAGCCGCTTCAGCAGCGGCTTGAGCCCTGTCGCCTCGGCCATCCGCACCAATCGCGGCATCACCATGTGGTCCCATTCCACCGCCCACAGATAGGCGAAGGTGCCTGTCGGATTGCGCCGGAAATAGCGCCACAGGAAGCGGCGGTATTGCGGGCGCGTGAACACCTTCGCGTTGCCGCCGAACTTCGCCACGATCGGCGTGAAGCGGGGATACAGCGATGCGTTGGTGAGGTTCACCTTCATGAAATTGCCGATCAGCAGGTCGTCGATATAACCCCACTGCAGCGTCTCCAGCAACGAATGGCGTGGCACGAACAGGTTGAGGCCGGCCGGGTTCGTCCCGGCGCCACCGGGTTTTTCGAAGCGCCGGGTTTCGCCGCCCACGGTCACCGCGACGAAATCCATATATTCCCACATCATCTCGAAACGCCGGAAGAAGGCCTCCACGCGCGGCCATTCCGCTTCCGTCAGCCGCTCGCTCCAGTCGTCGTCGCCGGTGCGCGTGGAGATCGCCGACTCGTCGGAGGTCTGGCTCGGGTGGTTGCGGGTGATGGCACCGGTGGCGAGATCGACGGTGACGAAGGCCTCGATCAGGTTGATGCCGGGGCGCGACCAGTGCTTCTGCATGTCTCCCCAGCCGATCCGGTACGGATTGGCCCAGACCGAGTCGGCCCGCACGTAGATGTGTTGCGAGGACGAGCAGCAGAAGTTGCGCACCCCCAGCGTGGCCGCCTTGCGCGCCACCTGCCACACCACGCCCGGCTTGCGCTCCTCCGGCGGCCCGACGATGGAACGGCCCTCGGCATCGACGAAGTTGAACATGTCGGCATCGAAGGCGCACAGTGCGAACAGGTATGTCTTGTCATTCGGGTGGCGGTTCACCAGGCGCTTGAGGTACGCCACCTCGCCGGTGATCGGCGAGTCGTTGATGTTCAACAGCAGGGCGTCGCCGGCGCGGATCACCAGCACGCCGTCCTGGTTGATGTTGTCGATGCACATCACCTCGACCTGTGGCGACAGGCGCACCCACGTGCGGTAGGGCAGCACCTGCACCACGAAGCCGCGCTCGCGCAGCGATACCGCGATCTCGTCGCAATAATGATCGGGAACCAGGACCTTCTGGCCGGGCTTCATCATGTCGAGCGAGTCATGGTGCAAATGGTCGGGATGGCCGTGCGAAATCCATAGGTATTCACAATTGGTCGCGCGGGCGATTTGCTGCTCGCTCATTGGGTGGTCAAGGGCCCAACTGCCGAAATAGCAGGTGCCAACCAGCCAGGGATCGGTCATCAGCACCGGCTTTCCGTCCTCGAAAACCTGGATCGAGGCATTGCCAAGTGTTTCAAACGAGCACGTCATTTCGAATCCTTCACGTGATCAAGACCGCAGCGGTCGAATTCAATGGCGTTCGCGCCTGTCATTGCAAAACATATACCTGACGATATGGTCCCGCAACACATCCGCCGTATGTGGTTTGTTGATTCGCTTTTCGGAATGATAGAGCCGGGCATGCACTGGCGCGAATTCCCGTTCTTCACGGTTGCGTGACCACAGCCTTCGGCCCGCGAGGCCTGGTCTGCGCGACCTGCCGGCCCCGCACGCGCTCCGGCCAGCCACCTTCCCCGCCGGCCGCCACTGGTCATTCTGGCGCGGGCAGGGCAAAATCGACGACAGCACAATCAGGGCCATGCCATGAACGCGCCCCTCGTTACCTCCACCCAGGCCGCCCGCCCTGCCACGCCGCTCCTGGACCGCGTGTCGGTTCCGGCGGACCTTAGGAACTTCTCGGCCGAGCAGTTGCGCCAACTCGCCGATGAGTTGCGCGCCGAGACGATCGATGCCGTGTCCACCACCGGCGGCCATCTCGGCGCATCGCTTGGCGTCGTCGAGCTGACCGTGGCGCTGCACGCCATCTTCGACACCCCGTCGGACCGGCTGATTTGGGATGTCGGCCACCAGTGCTACCCGCACAAAATCCTCACCGGCCGGCGCGAGCGCATCCGCACGCTGCGCCAGGGTGGCGGCCTGTCCGGCTTCACCCGGCGCGCCGAGAGCGAGTACGATCCCTTCGGCGCGGCGCATGCCTCCACCTCCATCTCCGCCGGGCTGGGCATGGCCGTGGCCCGCGACCTGCGCCGCGCCATCCCCGGCATGCCGCGCGACGACCGGCACGTGGTGGCGGTGATCGGCGACGGCGCCATGAGCGCAGGCATGGCTTACGAGGCGATGAACAACGCCGGCCACCTGCGATCGCGCCTGGTGGTCATCCTGAACGACAACGACATGTCGATCGCGCCCCCGGTCGGCGCGATGAGTGCCTATCTGTCGCGGCTGTTGTCCTCGCAGAGCTTCCTGTCGCTGCGCGACCTCGCCGCGCGGATGGCCAGGCGCTTCCCCAAGGGGATCGAGCGGACCGCGCGGCGGGCGGAGGAATACGCCCGCGGCATGCTGACCGGCGGCACGCTATTCGAGGAGCTCGGGTTCTATTATGTCGGGCCGATCGACGGCCACAACCTCGACCATCTGCTGCCGGTGCTGCGCAACGTGCGCGAGGCGGAGGAATACGGCCCGATCCTGCTGCACGTCATCACCAACAAGGGCCGCGGCTACGCGCCGGCCGAGGCGAGTGCGGACAAGCTGCACGCGGTCTCCAAGTTCAACGTGCTGACCGGCGAGCAGGCCAAGGCGCCGCCGGGGCCGCCCACCTACACGCGAGTGTTCGCCGATGCGCTGGTGGCCGAGGCCGATGCCGACCCGGCGATCGTGGCCATCACCGCCGCCATGCCCTCCGGCACCGGGCTCGACCGCTTCGCCAAGGCCTACCCCACGCGCTGCTTCGACGTGGGCATCGCCGAGCAGCACGCCGTGACCTTCGCCGCCGGCATGGCCACCGAGGGGATGAAGCCGTTCGTGGCGATCTACAGCACTTTCCTGCAGCGCGCCTACGATCAGGTGGTGCACGACGTGGCCATCCAGTCGCTGCCGGTGCGCTTCGCCATCGACCGCGCCGGGCTGGTGGGGGCGGACGGAGCGACCCATGCCGGCAGTTTCGACCTGGCCTATCTCGGCTGCCTGCCCGGCATGGTGCTGATGGCGCCTTCCGACGAGGCCGAGTTGGCGCATGCGGTCGCCACCCTGGCCGGCATCGACGACCGGCCGAGCGCGGTGCGCTTCCCGCGCGGCGAGGCCACCGGGCTGGTGGAGGTGCCGGCACGGGGCACGGCGCTGCCGCTGGGCCGGGGCCGGGTGCTGCGCGAGGGCAGCCGCGTGGCGCTGCTGTCGCTGGGGCCGCGGCTGGCCGATGCGCTGAAGGCCGCCGAGCAACTGGAGGGGATGGGCCTTTCCACGACGGTTGCCGACGCGCGCTTCGCCAAGCCGCTCGATACCGCCCTGGTGGAACAGCTGGCGCGCCACCACGAGGTGCTGGTGACCATCGAGGAAGGCAGCAGCGGCGGTTTCGCGGCGCTGGTGATGCAGCATCTGGCGCGCCGCGCCATGCTGGATGGCGGGCTGAAGCTGCGGCCGATGACCCTACCCGATGTGTTCATCGACCACGACTCGCCGGCGAAGCAGTTGATCGAGGCCGGGCTGACCGCGAAGGATATCGTCGCCACTGTGCTTGGCGCGCTCGGCCGGGCTTGAGGCGCCTGGATGAAGCAGCGCACGGATGTGGCCCTCGTGGAACGCGGGCTGGTGGAGAGCCGGACGCGCGCCCAGGCGCTGATCCTGGCCGGCAAGGTGTTCACCGGCACCACGCGCATCGCCAAGGCCGGCCAGCCGGTCGGCCCCGACACGCCGCTGGAAGTGCGCGGCCAGGACCATCCCTGGGTTTCGCGCGGCGGGCTGAAGCTGGCGCACGGCCTCGCCCATTTCGCCCTGTCGCCGGCCGGCCTGGTGTGCCTGGACGTGGGCGCATCCACCGGCGGCTTCACCGACGTGCTGCTGGCGCATGGCGCGGTGCGGGTGCATGCCGTGGATGTGGGCCACGGGCAACTGGCGTGGAAGCTGCGCAGCGACCCGCGCGTGGTGGTGCATGAGCGCACCAACGCCCGTCACCTGACGGCGCAGGCCCTCGGCGAGCCGATCGATGCGCTCGTATGCGATGCAAGTTTCATCGGCCTGCGTACCGTGCTGCCGGCTGCCCTCGCGCTATGCCGGCCCGGCGCCTGGGCGATCGCGTTGATCAAGCCGCAGTTCGAGGCGGGTCCGGCCGAGGTGGGCAGCAAGGGCGTGGTGCGCGACCCGGCGGTGCATGCCTCGGTATGCGCCATGATCCATGAATGGTGGGCCGCCCTGCCCGGCTGGACGGTGCTGGGGATAACCGACAGTCCGATCACCGGGCCGGAGGGGAACCGCGAATTCCTTATCGGCTCGCGCCGATTGCCGTAGCCGCGCCCGTCGCGGTGCTTGCCGTCGTTCCGCCGCCTGCCGCAAGCGGCTGGCGCTGGCGCATCTCGGCGAGCAGCGCCCAGACGCGCGCCGGTTCCAGCCGTACGTCGGGGTCGTTCAACAGTCGGTCGAGTTCATCAAGCTTGCGGCTGTAATCTGCCTCGGTCATGGCGGGGCTCCAGGGGGATGCGTCGCTTCCACTCTGTTCTAGATGGTCCCACGATCGTGGCTGGTCGATGGCAGAATGTGACGCAGCCGATGAAGACCGCGTGAGCAGGGCTAAGCGGGTCGCCCCGCCAGGAAGGCCGCCACCGCCGGGTCGCGCGCCATTTCCGCCAGTTCGGCGGCATTCGGCAGCACCGGCCGGTCGCGCTGCTGGTTGACCATGCACAGGAAGCCCATCGGCGCGGCTGCGGTGGCGCGGAACTGGTGCCAGACCCAGGGCGGGATGGTCACCAGGTCGTTCTGCTTCACCGCACGCACCTCGGCGCCGAGCAGGCAATGGCCCTCGCCGCGCAGGATCAGCACGGCGTGCATGTGGCCGTGCCGCTCCAGACTGGAATGGCCCCCGGCCGCCATCTCGAAATAGCGCAGTTCGCAGCCGAAGCCGGGTTCGTTGAACAGGGTCTGGCGGGTGATGGCGCGGAACGGCGCGCCGCCCTCCTCCTTGTAGGGGTGCAGGGGCACGCCCTCCCAGCGGAAGTCGTCGAACGCACGGACCTGCGCCTGGCTCTCGTCATCCATGAGATGCCTCCGGGTAGAAGTGGCCGGCGACGGCGCCGACAAAGGCGGCGGTCTCCTCGGCCAGGCGCTCGCCCGCCTCCAGCAGGCTGCCGCCGATCAGCAACATCGCTCCGGTCCCGTAGAAGTCAAGAACCTCGGGGGTGCGGGCCAGCGTCATTCCCCCCGCCGGCACCGGCATGGCGGGAAGCAACCCGTGCCAGTCCTGCAGCGCCCGGCCGGCCAGGTCGCGGCAGGCCTGGGGGGTGTAGCCGAAGCGCCCGCCATGGTTGGGGAAGACCACCGCGTCGGCGCCGATCAGCCGGAACAGCCGCCCGATCAGCAGGGCCGGGGCAATCCGCGCGGCGCCGCCCATGCTGGGATGGGCCAGGAACACCATGTCCGGGTTCTCCCGCACCAGCGCCTGCACGGTGGAGAAGCCGGCGACCATCGGCGCCACCACCACGGAATCGACGCCGGCGTCGCGCACCTGGCGGATCTGCTGGCGCATGGTTTCGAGATTGCCGGACAGGCTGGGGGCGTAGCGGGTGGGGTGGCCGGTCTGGCGGACGGCCACGCGCACCGCGGCGGCACAGGCGGCCATGCGGTGGGCGAAGCGGCCGTAATCCTGGTCGGCCATGCCGTGGTCGTCCTTGATCCAGTCGATCCCGCCGAGAGCGAAGCGGCTGGCGAGGCGGGCAAGCAGCGGCACCGGCAGGCCCTGGGGCTTGATCGCCGAGCAGGTCAGCGCCCGGCCCGCTGCACCGACGCGCGCCCGCATGCCGGCGGCACCGAGGTTCGGGCCGCCAAAGGAAGCGGCCATGGCGGGTGGCAGTTCGACGTCGTGCAGCACCACGTCCTCGTGCAGCGAGGTGTTGCCGAACAGCATGTTGAGCAGTTGGCCGCCATCCAGCCCCACCGTCTCGACCGCGAGGCCGACCCGCACCTCGAACACGCCGCCGCCGAGGTCGGCGATGTCCTGCACCTCGCCCACCACATGGCGCAGCACGGTCGCGTCGGTGATGGCGCCCAGCGGCATTTCGACGCTCTGCTCCACGGCGATGCCCTGCGCGCGCGCGGCGATTGTCGCTGCCTCGTCGCGGACGCGGTAGGTCGCCTGGATCCGGCCCGTCATCCCGCCGTCAGACCGTGGACAGCACCGCGGGCGCGAGGCCAGGCGCCTTGGCCGCCGGGTGGGCGGGGTTGCGGAAGCGCATCTCGCCATCCGGCGCCGCGTCGGGCACGTCGGCCCCCAGCAATTCCAGCCGCGAGGCGCAGGTCACTGCCACCACCCGCCGCGAGGACGGGTGCGCCAAGAACTGCCGCGTCTCGCCCTCAAGCTCCAGCCGGTCGCGCAGTTCGCGCCATTCGGTGCGGTCGGTGTCCTCGACCAGCATGGCCAGAATGCCCGGCCGCGTGCCTGACAGCCGCAGCGGCGCGATCGCCGCCAGCCGCTTACGGATGGCGACGGCCACCTCGTTGGCCCGCCCGGCGCGCGCCGCCAGCACGAACACGCCGCCGCCGGCCGTGGTCACCGCCAGGTTCGCCTCGGTGCCGAATTCCTGGCGCAGCGAGCCCATCAGCCCGCGTTCGGCCAAGCCAAGTTCGCTGGCCTGGGCGCCGGCCAGCATCAGCGGATCGAGCCGCAGCACGGCGGCCTCGTCGTGGTCGGCACGGCGGCTGCCCTCCAGCATGGTGCGGATGCGCTGGTGCAGTACCGCGAGGCCCTGCTGGTCGTCGCGCAGCCCCTGCGGCAAAGTCAGTTTCAGCAGATAGCGCCCGGGATGGGCGGCCAGCCAGGTCTGCAGGTCGGGGTCGACGCGATCCATCAGGTTGACCCAGGCGCCGCGATGCACGTCCCGCCCGGCTTCGGCCGAGATCATGTCGCAGGCAATCTCGGCCTCGGTGCCGTCGCGGCTGATCAGCAGGTCGAAGGGTGCGTCATCCTGCAGGGCGGCGTGGTGCACCGCGAAGCCGCGCGAACGCTGCAGGGCGACGGTGCGGAACAGGTGCATCACCGGGGCCAGCGTATGCTCGCCCTCCAGCGCCTGGTGCATACGCGCGCGCAATCGCGCCCGGCCCTCGTTGGTCAGCCTGGCATAGGTCGCCACCGCCTCGGCAGCCATGCCGGCCACCAGAAGCTCGGCGCGCGCCGTGGCCACGGCGCCGCGGGCTTGGCGGTCGATCGCCAGTTCGATGGCGTGGCGCTGCAGCAGCGCCTTGCCGCTCCGCTGGCCGTCACGGGCACGGGCGACGATCTCGACCAGCCGGCGTCGCCACAGGCGGGCCCCGCAGATTTGGATGAAGGCCGCGCAGGTGCCGGGGCGCGGTACAGGCAAAAATGAACCGGACGCGATAGGCATGCCAACCTCGATCTGTCAGTCGAACCGCCGCGCCGGCCGGGTTGCCGGGGCGACAAGACCAGCATCAATGGCACAGTTGGCCGGCGCTGGCCAAAGGGAAACGCCTGGAGGGCAACAGCCGGCAACCATCACGTCAGTTCCGCGGCAGCCGCGCCTCCGTTGGGGAATGTGGGTTCTGGGCGCGCTGGCGCAACAGATGGTCGGCCAACACGCAGGCCAGCATGGCCTCGCCCACCGGCACGGCGCGGATGCCGACGCAGGGATCGTGCCGGCCCTTGGTAACGATCTCGACCTCCCGGCCCTGCGCATCCACGGTTCGGCGGGGGGCGAGAATGGAGCTTGTGGGCTTCACCGCGAAGCGCGCCACCACCGGCTGGCTGGTGGAAATGCCGCCGAGGATGCCGCCGGCGTGGTTGGAGCCGAAGACGACGCGGCCGTTGTCCATGGCCATCTCGTCGGCATTGTCCTCGCCGGTGAGTTCGGCGGCTGCGAAGCCGTCGCCGATCTCTACGCCCTTCACCGCGTTGATGCTCATCAGGGCGGCGGCGATGTCGGCGTCGAGCTTGCCGTAGATGGGAGCGCCGAGGCCGGGAGGGACACCGTCGGCGACCAGTTCGATCACCGCGCCGCAGGAGGTGCCGGCCTTGCGGATGCCGGCGAGGTATTCCTCCCAGAAGGCGGCGGCCTGGGGGTCGGGGCAGAAGAACGGGTTGCGATCCACCTCGGCCCAGTCCCAGCGCGCCCGGTCGATGCGGTGGGGGCCCATCTGCACCAGGGCGCCGCGGATCGACACGCCTGCCAGCACGCGGCGGGCGATGGCGCCGGCGGCCACCCGCATGGCGGTTTCGCGCGCCGAGGAGCGGCCGCCGCCGCGATAGTCGCGCACACCGTATTTCAGTGCGTAGGTGAGGTCGGCATGGCCGGGGCGGAACCGGTGGGCGATTTCGCCGTAGTCGCGCGAGCGCTGGTCCACGTTGTCGATGATGAAGGCGATGGGGGTGCCGGTGGTCTGGCCCTCGAAGGTGCCGGACAGCAGGCGCACCGTGTCCGGCTCCTGGCGCTGGGTGGTGAACTTCGACTGGCCGGGGCGGCGGCGGTCGAGCCAGGGCTGGATGTCGGCCTCGGCCAGGGCGATGCCGGGCGGGCAGCCGTCGACCACGCCGCCGATCGCCGGGCCGTGGCTCTCGCCCCAGGTGGTGACGCGAAAAAGGTGGCCGAAACTGTTGTGCGACATAACTGGTTCGCCGGACCCTATTCGCCGACCGTCGCGATATCCGGTGCCTCGGGGTTTTTCATGCCGACGACGTGGTAGCCGCTGTCGACATGGTGGATCTCGCCGGTGACGCCGGCGGCGAGGTCGCTGAGCAGGTAGACGCCGGCGCCGCCGACATCCTCGATGGTGGTGTTGCGGCGCAGCGGGGAGTTGTACTGGTTCCACTTCAGGATGTAGCGGAAATCGCCGATACCGCTGGCCGCGAGCGTGCGGATGGGGCCGGCGGAGATGGCGTTCACGCGGATGCCCGCCACGCCGAGATCGGTGGCCAGGTAGCGCACCGAGGCCTCCAGGGCGGCCTTGGCCACGCCCATCACGTTGTAGTGCGGCGTGACCCGCTCAGCGCCCAGGTAGGTGAGCGTGAGCATCGACCCGCCCGGCTTCATCATCGCCGCCGCGCGCTGGGCCACCGCGGTGAAGCTGAAGCACGAGATGTCCAGCGCCTGCTGGAACACCGCACGCGGCGTGTCGACATAGCGGCCCCGCAGATACGCCTTGTCGGCATAGCCGATGGCGTGGACCAGGAAATCCAGCCCGTCCCAGCGCTCGGCCACCGCGGCGAAGGCGGCGTCGATGCTGGCGTCATCGGCCACGTCGCAGGGCAGCACGATATCGGAGCCGACGCTTTCGGCCAGCGGCTTCACCCGCTTGCCCAGCGCCTCGCCCTGGTAGGTGAAGGCGAGCTGCGCGCCCTGGGCGGCGCAGGCGGCGGAAATGCCCCAGGCGAGGGAGAGGTTGTTGGCGACGCCCATGACCAGCCCGCGCTTGCCGGCCAGCAGGGTGCCCTTGACCGGGCTCGGGGATGCTTGGCTATCGGTCATGGTGGGGGAATCCTGCTTGTCTGCCTGCATATCACCGTGTCTCGTGACACGCGGGCGGGTGGCACGGCAAGGGGGCGGCGCGGCGCAGGCATCGCCTTCATGGCCGTGCCCTTGGCGAAATCACCGCGTGGAGTCACATAGTTGACATCCAAATGGAGTCCCCCGCGATGCCCGACGAAGCTTCCCCCCTGGCCGCCCTCGACGTGCCGTTCGGCCAGTTCGCCACCTGGCTGGAGGAGGCGATGGCCAGCGAGCCGAACGACGCCAATGCCATGGTGCTGGCCACCGCCACGCCCGACGGCCGACCGTCGGCGCGCACCGTTCTGCTGAAGGGCTGGGACCAGGACGGCTTCGTCTTCTACACCAACACGCTCAGCCGCAAGGGCGGGGAGCTGGCGGCCAACCGCCACGCCTGCCTGCTGTTCCACTGGAAAAGCCGGCGCCGGCAGATCCGCATCGAGGGGCCGGTGGTGGACGCAACTGCCGCCGAGGCCGATGCCTATTTCGCCTCGCGCCCGCGGATTTCCCGCCTGGGCGCCCATGCCTCCGACCAGTCGCGCCCCCTGCCCGCGCGCGCGGTGCTGGAGGCACGGTTGGCCGAGGCCGAGGCCCGCTTCCCCGGCGAGGACATCCCGCGGCCGGACTACTGGTCGGGCTATCGGGTGGTGCCGGCCGTGATCGAGTTCTGGCAGGACATGCCGTTCCGCCTGCACGACCGCAGCGTCTATACCCGCCTCGACCAGCGCGGCGACGGTGCTGCGTGGTCGGTGCAGAAGCTGTTCCCGTAGCCGCCATGGCGTTCGTGGCGGGGCATCGGGGGCGATGAGCATCCCGGCCGCACAGCACGCGACCGCCGCCCTGCTGGGGCGCCTGGCCGGGCGGGGGCCGATCGAGACGCATATCTCGGCGGTGTTCGTCGGCGCGGACACGGTGTTCAAGCTGCGCAAGGCGGTGCGGCTTTCCTTCGTCGACTTCACGCCGCTGGCCGAGCGCGAGCGGACGGCGCGACGCGAGCTTGAGCTGAATGCCCCGGCCGCACCCGGGCTGTACCGCGACGTGGTGCCGGTGACCCGGGCGGCCGACGGCACGGTGGCGCTGGGCGGCGCGGGCGAGGCGATCGACTGGGTGGTCCGCATGGGCCGGGTGGCGGATGGCGACTTCCTGGACGTGGTGGCCGCGCGCGGCGAACTGCCGGCTACGCTTCTCGATGCGCTGGGCGACGGCGTGGCGGCGCTGCATGCGGCCAATCCCGTGGTGGCGCGCGACCAGGCCTGCGCCTTGCGCGCGGTGGCGCTGGGCAACAGCCGCGCGGCGCTGGATGCGGGCCTGGACCCGCCGACGGTGCGGCGCTGGCTGGAGGGCATGCTGGCCCTGCTGGTGCGGCACGGCGACTGGCTGCGCGCCCGCGGCAGGGTGGGAGCGGGGGCGGGCGGCGGCTTCGTGCGGCGCGCCCATGGCGACCTGCATCTGGGCAATTTGTGCCTGTGGCAGGGCCGCCCGGTGGCGTTCGACGCGCTGGAGTTCGACGAGGACCTGGCGACCATCGATGTCGGCTACGACCTCGCCTTCCTGCTGATGGATTTGGACGTCCGCGCCGGGCGGGCGGCGGCGAACCGGGTGCTGAACCGCTACCTGGCGCGCACCGGCGACTGGGCGATGGTGACGGGGCTGAAGCTGTTTCTGTCGATGCGGGCGATGGTGCGCGCCCATGTCGAGGCGGCGAAGCTGAAGCCGGCGGAGTCCCAGCAATACCTCGCGCAGGCGCTGGCCTATCAGCAGCCGGCGTCGGCCTGCGTGGTGGCGGTGGGCGGGCTGCCCGGCACCGGCAAGTCCACCCTGGCGCGCGCGCTGGCGCCCGGGCTGGGGGCGGCACCCGGGGCGGTGATCCTGCGCAGCGACGAGATCCGCAAGCGCCAGCATGGCGTGGCGCCCGAGCAGAAGCTGCCGCCCGAGGCCTATAGCGCGGCGGCAAGCCAGGCGGTTTTCGACGAGATGTTCGCGGCCGCGGGGCGCATCGCGGCGGCTGGCCATGCCGTGGTGGCGGACGCCACCTTCCTGGAGCCCGCCCATCGCGCCGCGATCGAGGCCGCCGCCGGCGGTGTGCCGTTCCTCGGCGCATGGCTGCAGGCGCCGCTGGCGGAGCTGGAGCGCCGGGTTGCCGCACGGCGCGGCGATGCCTCCGATGCCGGCATCGAGGTGCTGCGCCAAGCCGTGGCGGCCGACCATGGCGCCGGTACCTGGCTGGCGGTCGATGCCCGGCACGCCGGGGAGGCCCTGGCCGCGGTGCGCGCTACGCTTGCGGCGCGAATGTGCTAGGGTCACCACCTGATTCGTTTCGGGGAGAAGTGACATGGCCATCCGCAAGCTGCTGCTGCCGCTGACCGGAACCGCCGCGGGCGAGGCGGCGCTCGATACCGCCGTGCGCATCGCCCGCATCTGGAACGCGCACGTCACCGCGCTGCATGTGCGCGTGGACAGCCGCGACGTGGCGCCGCTGGCCGGCGAGGGCCTGTCCGGGGCGATGATCGAGGAAATGATGTCGGCCACCGAAAAGGAGAGCAGCGACCGCGCCCACGCCGTGCGCGCGATGTTCGACCGCTACGTGACCGAGAACCACGTGCCGGTGGGCGAGGCGAGGCCGGGCGAGATCAGCGCCAGCTTCGCCACCGTCGTGGGCCGCGAGGAGGACTTGGTGGCCCAGCAGGCGCGCCTGGCCGACCTGACCGTGGTGCCGCACCCCGAGGCCGGCGACGATGTCTCGTCGTCCGACGCGCTGCATGCCGTGCTGTTCGATTCCGCCCGCCCGGTGCTGATCGCGCCGCTGGTGGCGCCGGAGCGGATCGGCACGCGGGTGTGCGTGGCCTGGAACGGCACCGCCGAGTCGGCAGCCTCGGTGCTGGCCGCCCTGCCATGGATGCAGCGCGCCGAGGCCGTGCGGGTGCTGACCGCCGACGAGTACCAGCGTCGCGGGCCGGGGGCGGCCGATCTGCTCTCCTACCTCGCCCTGCACGACGTGACCGCCGACACCGCGGTGTTCCGCCCGATCGACAAGGACGTGGGCGCGGGGCTGCTGCGCGCGGCCAAGGAGTTCAATTGCGACCTGCTGTCGATGGGCGCCTATTCCCACTCGCGGCTGCGCCAGCTGATCCTGGGCGGCGTGACGCGGCACGTGCTGGAATTCGCCGACTTGCCAGTGATGATGACCCGGTGATGATGACCCGGTGATGATGATGCGCTGACGCGGGCTCTCCCGCCGCATGTTCGGCGTGGACGATCCCGCGGTTGTGGCCGCGGTGCGGGCGTATGTGAAGTTGATGCGCGCCACCCGCAGCGTGGCGGGCCGGCTGGAGCGGGCGCTGGCGGGGCGGAACTCGCGCTGGTCGACGTGCTCGCCTGAGCGGCGGCGGGCCGTTGGTGGCCGCTGGCTACTCGCGGATGCCGGCGAGGCGGAGGCCTTGGATGTAGTGTTCGCGGTCTTCGGCCCGCTCGAACGGGCTGGCCGCGGTGAAGCCGGCGATGCTGAACTCCGGCTCGATCTCCAGCAGCCGGGTGCGCACCGACTCCGCCTCCGACTTCTCGCCGAGATGGCCTAGGGCGGCAAGGTAGGGTTTGCAGGCGGCCGAGAAGGCCGGGTTCATCTGGCTGACCTCGCGGCCGATCTCGACGGCCTGCGCGTGGTCGCGCTTGAGCAGGGCGATGATGATGCGCGCGGTGTCGTAGAAATAGGCCTGCGGGTCGAACGGCGACAGCTGCTTGTAGCGCGCCACCCGCCGCTCGGCCTCGGGAAGGTCGCCGAGATAGGCGAAGGCGACGCCGGACAGGTTCCAGGCCATGGCCAGGTTGGGGTTCAGCATCAGCGCGCGCTCGTGCAGGGCGATCGCCTCGCGCAGGCGGTGGTGCAGGAAGGCGCGGACATGGCCGGCGATGGTCAGCGCCTTGGCATCCTGCGGGTCGAGCGTGATGGCGCGCTCGGCCAGCCGCCCGGTCTCGCCCATGACCTCGGCGGGGGTGTCGGTCCAGCCCTGGCCGACAAGGAAGATATGCCAGTAGGCATACCAGGCATGGCCGGCGGCGTAGTCGGGCTCAAGCTCGGTGGCGCGGCGCAGCAGGTCGCCGGCTTCCATGAACAGCGGCTTGTCCAGCCGGCTAATCAGCGGCATCGCGCGCAGCACCATGTCGTAGGCGTTGGAGTCGTGCGAAGGGCGGGCGGCGACGCGCTGGGATTCGATCAGCAGGATCTCTGGGTCGATCTGCGCCACCACCTCGGCGGCCACGTCGTCCTGCAGGGTCAGCAGGTCGTCGGTGGCGCGGTCGAAGCGGTGCGACCAGACCACCTGGTTGCCGGCGCGCAGGTCGAGCAGGCGCAGCGCGATACGCAGCCGCTCGCCGACGCGCTGGATGGTGCCGTCGAGCAAAAAATGGATGTCGAAGGCGCGGCGGATCTGCATCTCGTCGCGGGTCTGGGTGGCGTAGCGGGCGAGCGAGCTGGACGAGACGAGGAACATCCAGCGGAAGCGGGCGAGTGCGGAGGTGATCTCGTCGGCCAGGCCGGTGGAAAGATGGGCCTCGGCTTCGTTGGTGCCGATCATCTGCAGCGGCAACACGCCAACGCGGGCGCCGCCGCGGGTGGTGGCGCGGGTCTCGCCACGGTCGTTGCCGCGGCTTTCGCGCGATTCAGCACGCGTCTCGCCGCGGGGTTCATTGCGGGGCTCGCCGCGGTTGGGCGCGCGGATCTCGGCGCGCGGCAGCGGCGGGGGCGGTGTTGCGCCGGCACGCGGCGGCGGCGGGCTGGAGGCGCGGATCTCGACCAACAGGCGCAGGGTTTCGTCGGAGGGCTGGGCGTCGAGCAGGTCGGCCAGCACGGCACGGCAGCGCTCGAAGGACTGGATGGCCATGCCGCGCTCGCCGCGGGTGGCATAGGCGCGCATCAGCGCCCGCCAGGCACCTTCGTGCGTGCGGTCGATGAACAGCAATTGCTGGGCGGCGGGGATCACGGTCTCGGGATCGTCCTTTTCGCGCAGCAGCATCTCGGCCAGGGCGCGGGCGCGGTCGCGCAGGCGTTCGCGCTCACCGGCCAGCCAGCCGTCGAAGCTGGGGTCGACGCCATCGAGGTCTTCCAGCAACTCGCCATCGAGCAACGATAGCGCCTGTGGCTTGCTGGTTGAAGCCCGCAGGACCTCCTCCACGTCCACCCAGACGGTGCCGGGGCGCAGGGCGAGGTGGTCGCGCTGGACGGCCATGATTTGTTGGCCAACAGGGTTCAGCGCCTCGAGCAGGCGGTGGATCTCCTGGCGGAGCGACGCGCGCGCCTGTTCTTCCGGCCGCCGGCTCCACAGCAGCTCGGCGAGCTTGCTGCGCAACACCGGGCGCGGCGAGGACAGGGCAAGAATAGCCAGCAACGCGCGCGTTTTACGCCCGGTCGGCAGGATGCTCTCGCTCGTCAGGGTCCAGGCTTCCATCTGACCGATCAGGCGCAGGCGGACGAGGACGGGATCGGCGGGGGAGGGCAGGCTCGAAGACGTGACGCAATGCTCCGGTTGGAGGCGGTCGGAATGACTTCAATAGAACGCGCATATCTCGCGTCCTGACAAGCCATTCATGCCAGTAGCAGCGGTTGTATCACACCACACAACCGCGTGTGCGGTCAGATCGCAGCCTCGCGCAACAGGTGCGTGACATCGCCGCGCCACGTCCCATGGTAGCGGTCGAGCCAGTGCTCGGCCTGGGTGGGAGCGCCGGCGGCGATCGCCTCGAGCGGCGCGAGGTGCAGCGTTTCGTCACGGCCCCGCCCGTCGCGGCGGGCACGGGCGCGCAGGCCGTCGCGGGCGATCGCCAGCGCCTCGCGCATCAGGTCGCGCAGGGTGCCCTTCTGCCAGGGCGTGTCCAGCGCGGTGCGCGGCACCAGCAGGCGCAGGGCGGCGAATTCGGTCCAGGGATGGGCGCGCACCAGGGCGGATGCTGCCGCCAGCGCCGCGTCGTCGTAGAACAGGCCGACCCAGAAGGCGGACTGGGCGATCATCATCTCGGCACTGCCGGCATCCGCCCCGCGCATCTCGATGTAGCGCTTGAGGCGCGCGTCGGTGAAGGCGGTGGTCATGTGGTCGGCGAAGTCGCCCACGGTCGCCACGCCCGCCTCAGCCACGCCCATGGTCGCCACGCCCGCCTCGGCCACGCCCAGCCGGCCTTCCATGAAGTCGCGGAAGGAGCGGCCGGAGAGGTCGACATAGCGGCCGTCGCGGTAGGAGAAATACATCGGCACGGTGTCGACCAGCCACTCCACGTAGCGTTCGAAGCCGAATCCCTCCTCGAACACCACACCGGGGATGCCGCTGCGGGCGCGGTCGGTGTCGGTCCAGACAAGGCTGCGGTACGACAGGAAGCCGCTCGGCTTGCCCTCCACGAAGGGCGAGTTGGCGAACATGGCCGAGGCGAGCGGCTGCAGGGCAAGGGCCACGCGCAGCTTCTTCACCATGTCGGCCTCGCTGGCGTAGTCGAGGTTGACCTGCACGGTGCAGGTGCGCGTCATCATGTCCAGCCCCATGGTGCCGACCTTGGGCATGTAGGCCTTCATGATGGCGTAGCGGCCCTTCGGCATCCACGGCATCTGTGCGCGGGTGTTCAGCGGATGGAAGCCGAGCGGGGCGAAGCCGAGGCCCAGCGGGTCGGCGGCGGCGCGCACCTCGGCGTAGTGCGCCTCAAGCTCGGCGCGGGCGGCGTGCAGGTCAGGCATCAGCCCGCCCGACAGTTCGAGCTGGCCGGCAGGCTCCAGCGAAATGGCGGCGTAGCCGGGGCCGTTCAGGCCGATCGGCCGGCCATCGTCCAGGATCGGTGACCAGGTGCCCGGCGGCGCATTGCCCGCGATCCCCTCCAACACGCCGCGGATGGAACCGGGCGCGCCGGGTGCGGGCTCATAGGGCGGGCTGGCCAGGGTGGCCATGGAAAAGCCGAACTTCTCGTGCTCGGTGCCCAGGCTGAACTGGTCGCGCGGCTTGCAGCCAACGGCGATATGCTCGGCAAGCTGGCGCACCGACGTGATCGGCGTCGCGTCGGCGTCTCCGGGATTCGACATGGGCGTTCCGTTCGTTCTGGCCGCTTCACTCAACCGCCGGTCGTCGGGCGGCCGCCGCTTCTTACCCGCCCCGCGCCGGCTGCAACAGGGGCGCCGGCCAGACGGGGGTCGCCTGCAACAGCGCGAGCCCCACGATCGCGGCGGTTTCGGCACGAAGGATGCGCGGGCCGAGGGAAATGATTGCCACATCGGCATGGCGGCGCAACCGTTCAACCTCGGCCGGAGCGAAGCCGCCCTCCGGGCCGACCAGCAATCCCGCGGGGCCCGCCGCGGGGTGCAGCGGGGGGGCGTCGAGCCGTTCCAGGGCGACGGCGAGGGGGCGGCCGGCGGGCCATTGCGCCAGCATTTCCACCAGCCGCTGCGGGTCTGCCATGCGCGGGACGGTGAGGCGCTCGGACTGCTCGGCGGCCTCTGTGGCGATGGCGCGCAGGCGGTCGAGGTTCAGGCGGGCGGTGTTGGTGCGCTCGGTGAACACCGGCAGGATGACGGCGACGCCAAGCTCGGTGGCCTTTTGCACCACCAGGTCGGTGGCGTCGCGCTTGAGCGGGGCGAAGGCCAGCCAAACATCAGGCTCCGGCGCCTGCGGGCGCAGGCATTCGGCCACCGCGAAGCTGGCGCGGTCGCGGCGGATGGCGGTGAGACGGGCGAGGTATTCGCCGTCGCGGCCGTTGAACAGACGCAGCTTCGCCCCCGCCGCCTGGCGCAGCACGGTGCCGAGGTAATGGGCCTGGGCGGGGCTGGCGGCAAGCTCGGCACCCGGGTGCAGCGCCTGGTCGACGAACAGGCGCGGCCCAGTGCTGTGCGACGTGGTGTTCGACATGGTGTTTGACGTGGTCATGGCAGGCGCCACACTAGCACCCATGGCGCATACCGACATCGTTCGCACCGGCTGGGTGGGCCGTCTGCCCGCCGCCTGGGTGCCCTATGCGCTGCTGGCGCGGGCGGACCGGCCGATCGGCTTCTGGCTGCTGTTCCTGCCCGGGCTGTGGGCGATCCTGCTGGCAGCCGGCACCGCCGCGCAGGCGGCTTGGCTCGGCGGGCTGTTCCTGGCGGGCTCGGTGCTGATGCGCGCGGCCGGGTGCGTGGTCAACGACATGTGGGACCGCGACCTGGACCGCCAGGTGGCACGCACGGCGGGGCGCCCGCTGGCCTCGGGTGCGCTGCGGATGCGCCAGGCGGCTTGGTTCCTGGCGGTGCTGCTGGCGGCCAGCCTGGTGATCCTGTTGCAGCTTAACGCGCTGGCGCAGGTGTTGGGGGTGGCGTCGCTGGTGCTGGTGGCGAGCTATCCGCTGGCCAAGCGGGTGACATGGTGGCCGCAGCTGATGCTGGGCTTCACCTTCGGCTGGGGCGCGCCGATGGGCTACGCGGCGGCGGCCGGCGAGGTCACGGCGGTGGCAGGGCTGCTGTATGCCGCCGCGATCGCCTGGATCCTCGGCTACGACACGATCTATGCCCACCAGGACCGCGAGGACGATGCATTGGTGGGGGTACGCTCCACCGCACGGCTGTTCGCGGGGCGGTCGCGGGCGTTCATCGGCGGCTGCTATGGCGCGACGGTGGCGCTGCTGGCCGCTTCGGGGGCGCTGGCGGGGCTGGGCTGGGGGTTCTTCGCGGGGCTGGCGCTGCCGGGGGCGCTGCTGGCCTGGCAGGTGGCACGGCTGGACACCGGCGACCCGGCGGGATGCCTGCGCCTGTTCAAGGCCAACCGGGAGGTCGGGCTGGCGGTGGCGCTCGCCATCCTGCTAGGCCGGCTGTGACCCCGCGCGCCTTCGTCGTGGCGCACACGCTGCCCGGCGTGGCCGCGCTGGTGCCGGAGGTGCGGCTGTACCTGGCCAGCGAGATCACGCCGATCTGGCAGGCCAGCGAGGACTGGCTGGCGGCGCACAACGTCGCCCCGCCCTTCTGGGCCTTCGCCTGGCCGGGCAGCCAGGCGCTGGCGCGCCACGTGCTGGACCACCCCGGGTCCGTGGCCGGCCGGCGTGTGCTGGATTTCGCCGCCGGCGGCGGGCTCGCGGCGATCGCCTGCGCCTTGGCCGGGGCGGCGACGGTGGAGGCGGCGGAGGTCGATCCGCTGGCCGATGCGGCGATCGCGGTCAACGCGGCGCTGAACGGCGTGAGCGTCGGCATTGCCGGCGACGTGGTGGGCCAGGCGTGCCGCTGGGACCTCATCCTCTGCGGCGACGTATGCTACGAGGCGCCGATGACCGCCCATATCCTGCCCTGGCTGCGGCGGATGGCGCACTCGGCCGAGGTGTGGATGGCCGATCCCGGCCGGACCTATGTGCCGCGCGACGGCATGGCGGCGTTCGCCCGCATCGTGGTGGCCACCACCCTGGAGCTGGAGGACCGGACGTCGCGCGAGGTCACGTTGTTCCGGGTGGCAGCGGATGGGGCATGAAGGGTTGCGGCGTGCGTCAGAAATGCGAATAATTCGCAATATCGAATCTACCCTCGCCGCGCGAGGCTTCATGCACCCCACCCGCGTCCTCCACCTTCCCACCGGCCTGACCACGACACTTGGCTGCGGCCGCCACCCGCCCGGCCGGACCTGGTAGAGAACTCTTGACCCAGCCCCACGGCTGCGGGTTCACTCGGTGCGATAGCAACCGAATATGGGTGAGGCCATGCAGACGGTGCGCTTCCGCCGGGCCGGCGCCGCCCGCTGGGTAGCCCCGGCGTTGCTGTTCGCCATCGTCGTCGGCCTTGCCCCGCTGTGGTGGGAGGTGACGGCCCCGCCGATCCTGCTCACCGCCCGACCCTGGCGCGATACCGCCGGCACCCTGCTGGTGCCTACCGCCGCCGTGCGCCCGCCCGGGCCGGGACTGAACGGACGGCTGGTGACCGCGGGCACCGCCACCGTGTTCGTCATCCAGGACGGCGTGGCGCGGCTGACGCCGGTGCGCCTGGGGGTCGTCGGTGCGGAGGCGGTGGAGATCCGCGACGGCCTGGCCGAGGCCGCCCTGATCGTCGCCAACCCGCCGCGCGGACTGGAGGACCGCCACCGCGTGGTGGCCCGGCCCCAGTAGGAGGGATGGGCACAAGAAGAAAAAGGTATTCTTTTTTGAAAAAAAGAAACAAAAAACTTTCATCCAATTGGTAGGTTGCCGACGGCATGTTCACGATCAAAATGGATGAAGTCTTTTTGCTTCTTTTTCTTCAGAAAAAGAAGATACTTCCTCCTCTACCCGTCCCATCACTCACGGAAACAGCCCGCGCACCTTTTTGGCGTCGCGCACCTTCTGCACGCCGATGGCCATGGCTGCCGTTCGGGTGGAGATGCCGTCGCGGGTGGCGCGCTCCATCACCGCGTGGAAGCTGCGCTCCAGCACCTGGTTGAGGCGGTCGCGCACCTCCGACGCGGTCCAGAAGAACTGCTGCAGGTCCTGCACCCACTCGAAGTAGCTGACGATCACCCCGCCGGCGTTGCACAGGATATCCGGCACCACGAAGATGTCCGGTCGCTGGGCCAGCACGGTGTCGGCATCCGGCGTGGTCGGGCCGTTGGCGCCCTCGGCGAGCACCCGGCAGCGCAGGCGGGCGGCCATGGCGGCGTCGATCACCCGCTCCATCGCCGCCGGGATGACGATGTCGCATTCGGTGGCCAGCAGGTCGTCGGGGTCGGCGAGCAGTTCGGTGGAGAAGCCGGCGAGCACCCCGGTGCGCGCGACATAGGCCAGCAGGGCCGGCACGTCGAGCCCGCGGCGGTCGACGTAGCAGGCGGTGTGGTCCGACACGCCGATCACCCGCGCGCCGCGCTCGGCCAGGGTGGCGGCGGCGTAGGAGCCGACATTGCCGAAACCCTGGATCACGGCGGTGGCGCCGTTCATGGCGATCTGCCGGCTTTCCAGCGCGCGCTCGGCCAGGAACACCACGCCGCGCCCCGTCGCCTCCCGCCTTCCCTCGGTGCCGCCGGAGGCGACCGGCTTGCCGGTGACGATCTCGGTGACGGTGCGGCCCTGGTACATCGAGTAGGTGTCCATGAACCAGGCCATCACCTGCTCGTTGGTGCCCATGTCCGGCGCCATCACGTCCACATGGGGGCCGACGAAGGGGATCATCTCCTGCATGTAGCGGCGCGAGACCGCCTCCAGTTCCACATGGGAGATGGCATGTGGGTCCACCGCCACGCCGCCCTTGGCGCCGCCATAGGGCAGGCCGACCAGCGCGCATTTCCAGCTCATCCAGATCGCCAGCGCGGCCACCTCGCCCATGTCGAGATTCGGGGTGAAGCGGGTGCCGCCCTTGGTGGGGCCCAGGGTGAGGTGGTGTTGGACGCGATAGCCCATGTAGACGGCGGTGGTGCCGTCGTCGCGATGGATCGGGCAAGACACGGCGATGGCGCGCTTGGGATAGAGTAGGCGGGCGCGCTCGTCGGCCGGAACCTCCAGGTGGTCGGCGATGCGGTCGAACTGCTGGGCGGCCATGTCGAAGACCGGGCCGGTGAAGATGCTCATGCGTGCCTCCCTGCTGCACCCCGGGCGCGCCGGGGTGCCCGGCGCGATGTTGGCGCAAAGTCTGCCGCCGAGGGAAGCAACATGCGCGCGAATCGGCGCGGGGGCCGCCGCCCGTTCAACCAGCCAGGCCGCCGCCAGCTCAGCGCACCAGCGCGCCGCCGTCCACCGGCAGTTCCACTCCGGTGATGAACTGTGCCTCGTCCGAGGCCAGGAACAGCGCGGCGTTGGCCACGTCCCACCCGCTGCCCATCTTGCCGCGCAGGGGCACCCGGGCGTCGCGCTCGGCGGCGACCTCGGCACGGCTGCGGTTGGTGGCGCGCGCGCGGGTGTCCACTGCCATCGGCGTATCCATCAGGCCGGGCAGGATGACGTTGGCGCGGATGCCGAAGGGAGCGTTCTGGATGGCCAGCTGCTTGGTGAATTCCACCATCGCCGCCTTGGTCGCCTTGTAGGCGACGTAGGGGTAGTTCTCGTAGGCCGCGACGGACGAGATGTTGATGATCACGCCCGCGTTCTGCGCCTTCATGATCGGGATGGCGTGTTTGGCGGCCATGATGCAGCCGCGCAGGTTGATGGCGCAGAGGCGGTCGAACGCCTCCTCGGTGAAGTCCGCCAGCACGGTATCGCCGCCGCCGAGGCTGACGCCGACGTTGTAGTGCAGGATGTCCACCCGGCCCCAGCGCTTGTGGGCGGCGGCGATGGCGGCGGCGAGCGAGGCCTCACTGGTGACATCGCCGACATGGGCCTCGCAGGTGCCGCCGGCCTGGGCGGCGAGGGCGGCGGTTTCCTCGGCGGAGTCCAGGCGCCGGTCCACCGCCCAGACCTTCGCGCCTTCCTGGGCGAAGCGCAGCACGGTGGCGCGGCCATTGCCCACGCCCTCGCCGGGGCTCTGGCCGGCACCGATCACGACCGCCACCTTGTTTTCCAGGCGCATGGGGTTTCCTCCGCGTTGCTTTATGGTGGGGGCGAGATCAGCACCCGCCCCCTTCACGGTCAATCGCACGCCTGATGCAGAACTTCGACGTGATCATCCTGGGTGCCGGCGCGGCGGGGCTGATGTGCGCCATGACGGCGGGCGCGCGCGGGCGGCGAGTGCTGCTGCTGGACCATGCCGAGGCGGCGGGCAAGAAGATCCTCATATCGGGCGGCGGACGCTGCAACTTCACCAACACGGGCGTGGTGCCGGAGCGGTTCGTGTCGGGGAACCCGCATTTCGCCCGCTCGGCGCTGGCGCGCTACACGCAGCACGACTTCATCGCGCTGGTGCGCAGGCACGGCATCGCGTTCCACGAGAAGACACTGGGCCAGCTGTTCTGCGACGGCTCGGCGCGGCAGGTCGTCGCGATGCTGCTGGCGGAGTGCGACGCGGCCGGGGTGGATGTGCGGCTGGGGCATGCGGTGACGGAGGTTTCCGGCGGCGGCGGGTTCCGCGTGCAGACCGACCGGGGGACATTCGAAGCACCGGCGCTGGTGCTGGCCACCGGCGGCCTGTCGATCCCGAAGATGGGGGCGACGGGGTTCGCGCTTGACCTGGCGGCACGGTTCGGGCTGGCGCTGACGGAAATCCGGCCGGGCCTGGTGCCGCTGACCTTCGCCGGCGCGGACCTGGCGCTGATGCAGCCATTGAGCGGGCTGGCGACCGAGGTGCTGGCGGCATGCGGCAAGCAGGCGTTCCGCGAGGCCATGCTGTTCACCCATCGCGGCCTGTCGGGCCCGGCGATCCTGCAGATTTCCTCCTATTGGCGCGAGGGTGCGGAAATCCGGCTCGACCTGCTGCCCGGGCGCGACGCCGCCACCCTGCTGCGCGCGGCCAAGCAGGCACGGCCGAATGCGGCGCTGCGCACGGTGCTGGGCGATATGCTGCCGGCACGGCTGGCGCAGGCGCTGGCCCAATCGTCCCTGGCCCAGTCGTCCCTGGCGGCGCGGTTGGGCGATGCGCCGATGGCAACCTTGCGGGACAAGGCGCTGGGCGCGTTCGCCACGTCCTTGCACGACTGGCGCCTGGTGCCCGCCGGCAGCGAGGGCTACGCCAAGGCCGAGGTGACGCTGGGCGGGATCGACACCGCCGGCCTGTCGCAGAAGACGATGGAAGCGAAGCAGGTGCCCGGCCTGTTCGTGATCGGCGAGGCGGTGGACGTGAGCGGCTGGCTCGGCGGCTACAATTTCCAGTGGGCATGGTCGAGCGGGTGGTGCGCGGGGATGGCGGTGTAGCCGGCGTAAGCGGTGTAGGCGGGGCCTTCACGGCGGAGCGCGAACCGGCCAGAGTTGGGCCAACGATGCAGGAGGTGGGCGACATGGCCCGACGGTCCAAGATTTTCGGCAGCTTCGCGGAAGCGGTGGCGGATATTCCCGATGGCAGCACCATTGCCTTCGCCGGCTTCGCCTATCCCGGTGTGCCGTTCAACCTGATCCAGGCGCTGCTCGACCAGGGGGCGAAGGGGCTCACCTGCATCACCAACGGCACCGGCGGCGCGGCCCCGGACCGCATGCCGGATATCGGCATGCTGGTGGAGCGCGGCCAGGTGAAGAAGGTGATCGCCGCCTTCACCGCGCCCACGCGGGCCTCGGACAAGATCCCGCTGACGAAATTCGTGGACGAGGGCCTGGTGGAGGCCGAACTGGTGCCGCAGGGCACGCTGGCCGAGCGGCTGCGCGCGGCCGGCGCGGGCATCCCGGCCTTCTACACGCCGACAGCGGTCGGCACCGAACTGGCCGAGGGGCGCGAGACGCGGGTGTTCGGCGGGCGGGAATACCTGCTGGAGCACGCCATGCCGGTCGATGTCGCCTTCCTGCGCGCCTGGAAGGCCGACACGGCGGGCAACCTGCTGTTCCGCCGCAGCCAGCGCAACTTCAACCCGATCATGGCGATGGCGGCCAAGCTGGTGATCGTCGAGGTCGAGGAGGATTTCGTCGAGGCCGGCGCCATCGACCCCGACGCGGTGCACACGCCGGGCATCTTCGTGCAGCGCATGGTCAAGATCCCGCCCGCGCCAGAGGGGCTGTGGCCGGGACGGCGGCCCGAACGGGCGGCGCCAGCGAAGGAGAAGCAGTCGTGAGCGGGACAAAGGGGCTGGAGCGCCAGCAGATCGCCGACCGACTGGCCCAGGAATTCCAGGATGGCTGGATCGTCAACCTCGGCGTGGGCATGCCGACGATGTGCTCCAACACGCCGATCGGCGACCGCGAGATCATCTACCATTCCGAGAACGGGGTGATCGGCTACGGCCCGGTGCTGCCGGCCGGGCAGGAGGATGTGCACCTGGTCAACGCCGGCGGGCAGAACGTGTCGCTCAATCCGGGCGCGGCCGTGGTCCATCACGCCGACAGCTTCGCCATCATCCGCAGCGGGCGCATCGACGTGACGGTGCTGGGCATCTACGAGGTGGCCTGCAACGGCGACTTCGCCAACTGGAAGGTGGCCGGCGCCAAGGGCGGTGGCATCGGCGGCGCCATGGACCTGGCGGCCTGCGCCAAGCAGGTGTTCGTGATCCTTGAGCACGCCACCCGCGACGGCAAGCCGCGGCTGCTCACCAAATGCGCCCTGCCGGTGACGGCGCGCGGCGTGGTGACAACGGTGGCGACCAATCTCGGCCTGTTCACCCCGCAGGGCGATGCGTTCCTGCTGCGCGAGATCGCCCCTGGCGTGACCGTGGACGAGGTGCGCGCGGCCACCGGCGCGCCCGTGATGGTGTCGCCGACCCTGAAGACCATCGAGACGTTGTAGGAAACCGCCATGAGCGAAACGGCGAAAGCCACCATCGACGGCCCGGACTGGGCGCACGCGATGTACGACTACCTGCGCGCCGAAGGGGTGACGCAGATCGCCTATGTCCCCGATGCCGGCCACCGGGTGATGATCGACCGCTCGCTCGCCGATCCCGACGCGCATTCGATCCCGCTGACCACCGAGGAGGAGGGCGTGGCCCTGCTCGCCGGCGCCGACCTGGGCGGACAGAAGGGCGTGCTGCTGATGCAGAGCAGCGGCGTGGGCAACTGCATCAACATGCTGTCGCTCACCAACGGGTCGCGCTTCCCGCTGCTGAGCATCGTGTCGATGCGCGGCGATTTCGGCGAGGGCAATCCCTGGCAGTTCCCGATGGGCCGCGCCACCCAGGCGGTGCTGGAGGCGATGGGCGTGGTGGTGCTGCGCGCCGACACCCCGGCGGACGTGATGCCGACCATCCAGGCCGCCTGCACCATGGTCTGGGGCTCGGGCGAGGCCGTCGCGGTGCTGCTGGGGCAGCGGCTGCTCGGCGCGAAGAAGTTTTGAGGAGCCCGACATGGCACAGTTGAAGCGCATCGCCGGGGTGAACCAGCCGCCCGCCACCCTGGACCGCCGCCAGGCCGTCCCGGCGCTGATCGAACGGCCGCACGACTGGCTGGTGGCCGCCGGCCTGGCCGGCACCGCACAGGAACTCTGCGCGATGACCGATGACGGCCCGAACGTGTTCGGCCTCGGCGGCGCCATGGGCGCGGGGCCGATGATGGCGCTCGGCCTGGCCCTGGCCCAGCCTACGCGGAAGGTTCTCGGCATCACCGGCGACGGCGAGTTGCTGATGAATATCGGGGCACTCGGCACCATCGCCCTGATGGCGCCGGCCAACCTCAAGATCGTCTGCGTCGACAACGGCCATTACGGCGAAACCGGCAACCAGGACAGCCATACCGGCCTGGGCGTGCAACTCGACCGCATCGCCGCCGGCTTCGGCTTCCCCGTAGTGCACACGATCAACACCGAGGCGGAAATCGCCGAGGGCCGGCGCATCCTGGCCACCGACGGCCTGGCGTTCATCCTGCTGCGGGTCAAGGAAGGCCCGGCCCTGAAAAAGCCGCGCAGCCTGCGCCCGCACGTGGTGCGCGACCGGTTCCGCGCGGCGCTGCTGGGCACCTAGAGAGACAATCAAAGGGAAGAATGTTCTTTTTTGAAAAAAAGAACCAAAAACCTTCTACCCATTGAAGGCAAAGCGTCGACGCGCTCCCGCCTAAACGGATGAAGTCTTTTTGCTTCTTTTTCTTCAGAAAAAGAAGGCCTTCCTTTCTTCATCCACTGGCCTTGGCAGCCTTCGGGCCCGCCCCACATTCGGCGCTCGGCCAAGGCATGACGGGGCGCGATGATGACGGATGGCATGGCGGTGGTGGTGGGCGCGGGCGGCGGCGTTGGCGCGGCGCTGGTGGCCGCGCTCGCGGAATCCGGCCATCGGGTTGCCGCTTTCGGCCGCGGAACTGTCCCGCCGATCGACCTACTGGACGAGGCCTCGATCGCGGCCGCGGCGGCGCATGTGGCGGCACACGGCACGCCGACGCTGGTGATCGACGCCACCGGATTCCTGCATGGCGCGGGATTCATGCCCGAACGCTCCTGGCGCGACCTCGACCCGGCGCACATGGCCCATGCCTTCGCGGTCAACGCCACCGGGCCGGCGCTGTTGATGAAGCATTTCCTGCCGCTGCTGCCGCGCACCGGGCGCAGCGTGTTCGCCACCCTTTCGGCCCGCGTGGGGTCGATCGGCGACAACCGGCTGGGCGGCTGGTACGCCTATCGCGCCAGCAAGGCAGCGCTGAACCAATTCATGCGCACCGCCTCCGTCGAACTGCGCCGCCGCGCGCCGGGGGCGATCTGCGTGGCGCTGCATCCCGGCACGGTGGAGACGGCGCTGTCCGCCCCCTTCGCCCGCGCCGGGTTGGATGTGCGCCCGCCCGCCCAGGCGGCGGCCGACCTGCTGGCGGTGCTCGCGGCGCTGACACCGGCCGATAATGGCGGCTTCCTGGACCACAAGGGTGCGGCGATCCCCTGGTAGGGCGCGCCCGGATTATCGCTACGGCGGGGCGGCATCCACGGCCTGCGGCACGCTGCGCCGTGCCTCGGCGGGCACGCGCAGCGCCAGGCGGAACGCGGTGCCGTCCGGCGTGCTGAGCACCAGCCCCACGTCGCCGCCCTGGGCGCGCACCAGGTCGCGGGTGATGGCCAGGCCCAGCCCGGTGCCGCCGGGCTTGCCGCTAGTCACGAACGGCATGAACAGGCTGCGCCGCACCACATCGGGCAGGCCCGGGCCGTCATCAGCAATCGTGACCACCACCAGGTCCGCCTCGGCGCGGGCCGACACGCTCACCCGGCCCGCCCCTGCCTCGGCGGCGTTGCGCACCAAATTGGCGAAGGCCCGCAGCAGGCCGGTGCGGTCGGCGTGGATGTGCACTGCCGGCGCCACGTCGATCACCACCGACAGGCCGGGATGGCTGGCGCGGATCTCGGCGGCGACCTGCTCCACCACCTCGCCCAGCGCCACGTTCTCGCGCGGGGCAGCCGGCATCTCGCCAGCGAACTCCAGCGTGCTCTTCACCAGTTCGGTGGCGCGCTCCACCGTGCGGGCCACGGTATCGCCGGTGCGGCGCACCACCGGGTCGGCACTGCCCTGCAGCCGTTCGGCGGTGAGCAGGGCCGGGGAGAGGATGCCGCGCAGGTCGTGGCTCACCTTGGCCACCGCCGTGCCCAGCGCGGCGAGGCGGGCGTTGCGCCACAGGGCCGTGCGCAGTTCGCGCTGCATGGCAGCCAGTTCGCGCCCGGCCACCGCGATCTCGTCGCCGGTTGCCGGCGAGGTGCGTGAATCGTCGAGCGGCGCGGTGCGCTCGGGGTCCGCACGGAACGCGGCGATGCTGTCGGTCAGCCGGCGCATCGGGCGGACCAACAGCATCAGCAGGGCGACATAGACCAGCACGCCGGTGGGCACCGCCACGGCCAGGCCATGCAGCGCCACGCTGGCGGCCGCCCGCTTCAGGTGGTCGTCCAAGGCGCCTTCGTGCAGCACCACCGACACCACCGCCCGCGGCCGCTTGGGGCTGGGCGCCACCACCAGCAGCAGGCGGTCGCCGGTGCGGGTGAGCGCGGCCAGAGTGGCGCCGAGGCCCGACCAGGCGGACTCGGTGCGCAGGTCGAGCAGCGCCGGCGCATGCACCTGGCCGACCGGCGCCAGCACCACCATCGGGCGGCCCGGTTCCTGCAGGCGGATCGAGACCACCCCGGCCAGGCGCAGCAGTTCCTCGCGGGTGGCGCGGTCGGGCAGCACGCCCGGCGGCAGGCCGGCGCGCAGACCGGGACTGATGACCGACGGCAGCGTCTGCACGGCGATCTGGGCTGCGACGATGCGGTCGTCGAGCCACGAGCGGCGCGCGGCCTGCATGGCCGGCAGGAACAGCAGCAGTTCCGTCCCGGCCATCACCGCCAGGGTGAACCACACCAGCCGCCAGGACAGGCTGCGGCGCGACGCCGGCGCGGGCCGCGGCGTCACTGCCGGGCGCGGTCGAAAAAGGGACGGATCATCCCGCGATGGTGCGGCGACTTTCGCTGTTTCGCAACAACGGCATACGCATCATGGCAGGCGCGCAAGCTGGCGCACCAGCCAGCGCGTGGTGTCCGAGAACAGGCGGGCGGTGAACAACGTTCCGGCGGCGCGCTTGCCGGCCTCGGCCAGGGTCGGATAGGGCACGATCATCCCAGCCAGCGCCGACAGCTTGGTGCCCTGCGAGATGGCCAGTGTCCAGGTGCCGATCATCTCGCCGGCATGCGGCGCCACGATGCCCGCGCCCAGCACCCGCCCGCGCGCCGAGACCACCAGCTTGACCAGCCCCTCCGGCCGCCGCTCGGCCTGGGCACGGTCGTTCTCGGCCAGCGGCCAGCGCAGGATGCGGATGTCGCGATGCCCGGCGGCGCGCGCCTCGGCCTCGGTCAGGCCGACCTGGGCCAGTTCGGGATCGGTGTAGATGACGCGCGGCAGGGCGGCGTAGTCGAGGCGGGCGGGCAGGCGGAACAGCGCCCGGCGCACGACGATGCCGGCGTGGTAGCTCCCCACATGGGTGAACTGGCGCGGCCCGATGCCGGCGGGGTCGGCGATGTCGCCCACCGCATACACGCGCCGGTTGGTCGGGCTGCGCAGCCCGGCATCGGTGGCGATGCCGTCCGGCCCGGCGCGCACCCCGCCGGCTTCCAGCCCCAGCGTCTCGATGTTCGGCAGGCGCCCGGTGGCCACCAGCAGGTGGCTGCCCGCGATGCGCCGCCCGTCGGCCAGCACCAGGGTGGGGCCCGGCTCCACCGCGGCCACCGGCGCATCCTCCATGAGGGTGACGCCGCCGGCGCGAAGGGCGGTGCGCAGCCCGTCGACAAGCTCGGGGTCGTCGTGCCCGCCGATGCGGCTGCGCTGCACCACGGTCACCCGGCAGCCCAGGGCGGCATGGGCCTGGGCCATCTCCAGCCCGATCGGGCCGCCGCCCAGGATCAGCAGGTGCTCGGGGCGGGGCGTGACCTCGAAAATCTGCTCGTGGGTGAGGTGGGGCACCGCCTCCAGCCCCGGCAGGTCGGGGATACGCGGGCGGCCACCGGCGGCGATGACGATGCGCCGGGCGGTCAGGCGCCGCAGGCCGTCGGGCAGCACCACCTCCAGCGCGTCGCGGGCGATGAAGCGGGCGGTGCCCTGCATTACGTCCGCACCCAGCGCGGTGAAGCGGGCCACGCTGTCCATCGGCGCGATGGCCTCGATCACGCCGCGGACATGCGCCTGCACGGCGTTCCAATCCACGTCCGGCTCGGCGATGCGCAGGCCAAGCCGCCCGGCGGCGCGTGCGGACTGCGCGGCATGGGCGGCGGCCAGCAGCGCCTTGCTGGGCACGCAGCCAGTGTTCAGGCAGTCCCCGCCCATGCGGCCGCGCTCGATCAGGGCCACCCGCAGGCCAAGCTGGGCCGCCACCGCGGTAACCGACAGGCCGGCGGCCCCAGCCCCGATGATCGCGACGTCATACGCTTCCATGACGGTCCTTCCAACGCTTCCAAAGGGCAGGCATCAGCGACAGCGCGGCAAGCGCCAGCAGCGGCAGCAGCACCGGGGGGGCCAGGATGATGCCCAGGTCGGGGGTGCCCCCGGCATCCAGCACATGGCCGATGCCGGCACCCACCGAAGCAAACACCGCCGCCCCCGGAATGATCCCGATCAGCGTGGCCAGCGCGAAAGGGGCCAGGCGCATACCCACCAGGGCCGGGGCCAGGTTCACCAGCCAGAACGGCACCACCGGGATCAGCCGCAACGCCAGCACGTAGTTGAAGCCGTCGCGCTCCAGCCCCGGGCGCAGCCGGTCGAGCAGCGGGCCGGCACGCGTGGCGAGCAGCGGTCCAAGGGCGCTGCGGGCGGCCAGGAACAGCAGCACGGCGCCGATGCCGGCCCCCGCCACCGCCAGCACGGTGCCCAGCACGGTGCCGAACAACAGCCCACCGCTGACCGTGATCACCACCGCGCCGGGAATGGAAACGGCGACGGCGGCGGCATAGATGCCGACATAGGCCAGCGCCGCCAGTACAGGCTGGTCCGCGACGGCCTGCTGCAGGCTCGCCCGCCGCGCCCCCAGGGCCTCCCACGACAACGCCTGGTGCCAGCCCATGGCATAGGCCAGCGCCAGCACCGCCAGAATGACGATCAGCGGCAACAGCCGCCGGACCTGGTTCATCGCCGCCTCCTCATCCGCCTGAGTCCATTTTCCAAGTGCCCACATGTCTGCGGGCAGGGACACCGCAGACCTGCCTGGCGTTACGGCATGCCCGCGTGGTTGACTGGCAAACCCGCCACCCCCTATAAGCCGCGGCCTGCAACGGGACCTCGGGCTGAGGTCCCGCTACCGCATTTTGTCGGCCGGCGGCCTTGATGGCCGTACGGGCGTGTGCGGATAGACCTACGCCAGATCGGAGAGAGTCGTGAAGCGCACCTATCAACCGTCAAAACTGGTCCGCAAGCGTCGCCACGGCTTCCGCGCCCGCATGGCGACCGTCGGCGGCCGCAGGGTGCTGGCCAACCGCCGCGCCAAGGGCCGCCAGAAGCTGTCGGCCTGACGGACCAGATCGCGGAGACGACCATGGCGCCGCCTCCGCAACGCCTGAAGCGGCGGGCCGAATTCCTGCGCGTGGCTGCCAAGGGGCGGCGGACGGCGGTGCATGGGCTTGTGCTGCAGGCGCTCGACCGCGCCGATGCCCAGCCGGCACGGCTCGGCTTCACCGTCACCAAGAAAGTAGGCAATGCCGTGGTGCGCAACCGCACGCGGCGGCGGCTGAAGGAGGCCGCGCGTCTCTACCTGCGTGACCATCCGGTGGCCGGCGTGGACATCGTGTTGATCGGCCGCGACACCACGCGCGGGCGCGCGTTCTCAGCCCTGGTCGACGACCTGCGCCGGGCCCTGTCGCGCGCCGGGGTGCCCCAGCAGGGCATAGATCTCCAGGGCAAGGCGGTTTCGGGCCACACCCCGGCCACCCAGGCATCATGACGCCGGCCGCTGCCGTTCTGACCGGCGCCGTGCGGGTGTACCAGTGGACCTTGCGCCCGATCATCGGCGCCCATTGCCGCTTCGAACCCTCGTGCAGCCACTATGCCTGTGCCGTCCTGGCCAGCCACGGCGCCGCACGCGGCAGCGCGCTGGCTGCGCGCCGTGTGCTGCGCTGCAATCCCTGGAACCCGGGGGGCGTCGACCTGCCGCCCCCGCCCCGACAAGCCCGGACGCCCCGCTGATGGACCAGAAGCGCCTTTTCCTCGCGATCGCCATCTCGGTGATGATCCTGCTCGGCTTCCAGATGCTGCTGCCGGCACCGCCTCCCACTGTCGCGCCGGCCCCGTCCCCGGCCACCAGCGCCGCGGACGCGCCCGCCCCCGCGCCCTCGGCTTCCAACGCCCCGCAAGCCCCTGCCGTGCCGGGCGCCGGCGCCATCCCGCCGCGCGAAGTGCCTCGCCTGCCGATCACCTCCGCCCGCGTGGAGGGCAGCGTCAGCCTGCTGGGCGCGCGCATCGACGACCTGATCCTGAAGGACTACCGGGTGTCCGTGGCGCGCGACAGTGCGCTGGTGCACCTGCTGGAACCCCGTTCGGAGCGGCAGCCCTACTACATCCAGGTCGGCTGGTCCGCCGAACCGGACAGCACCGTGACGCTGCCGGACAGCGATACGCTGTGGTCCGGCACCGGCACCATCGCACCCGGTTCGCCGGCCCTGCTGACCTGGGACAACGGCGAGGGCCTGCTCTTCGAGATCGAGATCGGCATCGACGCCGACTACATGTTCACGCTGCGCCAGCGCGTGCGCAACAGCACCGCCACGGCGGTGGCCCTGTACCCCTGGTCGCGCATCCGCCGCGACTACAAGCCCGTCACCGAGGGCTACTACATCCTGCACGAGGGCATGATCGGCGTGCTCGAGGGCCGCCTGAAGGAACTCACCTACGACGGCGCCAAGAGCGACGGCGAGAAGCGCGGTGGCGTGGCGCTGGAGCAGGCGGCCATCGGCGGCTGGGTCGGCTTCACCGACAAATACTGGCTGACCGCGCTGATGCCCGAGCAGACGCTGACGCACACCGCCTCGTTCCGCCATGTCAGCGAGGCCGGAACCGACCGCTACCAGGTTGATTTCGTGGCCAACGAGGCTGTGCAGGCGCCTGCCCGCGGCACCGTGGAGAGCACGGTGCGGGCGTTCGCCGGCGCCAAGGAAGTGCACGTGCTGGACCGCTACGAGACGGCATTCAGCATCACGAACTTCGACAAGGCGGTGGATTTCGGCTGGTTCTACTTCATCACCAAGCCGTTCTTCTATGCGCTGGACTGGCTGAACACCCTCCTGGGCAATTTCGGCTTGGCGATCCTGGTGTTCACCCTGTTCATCAAGATCCTGTTCTTCCCGCTGGCCAACAAATCCTACCGCTCGATGAGCAAGATGAAGCTGCTGGCACCGAAAATGACGGCGCTGCGCGAGCAATACAAGGACGAGCCGCAGAAGCTGCAGCAGGCGATGATGGAGATGTACCGCGCCGAGAAGGTGAACCCGGCCAGCGGCTGCCTGCCCATCCTCATCCAGATTCCGGTGTTCTTCGCGCTCTACAAGGTCATCTTCACCACCATCGAGATGCGCCACGCGCCATTCTACGGCTGGGTCCGCGACCTCTCGGCGATCGACCCCACCAACGTGTTCAACCTGTTCGGCCTGCTGCCCTTCGATCCCGGCCAGTACAGTTCGTTCCTGCACCTTGGTATCTGGCCGCTGATCATGGGCGTGACGATGTGGGGCCAGATGAAGCTGAACCCGCCGCCGCCGGACCCGATTCAGGCCAAGGTGTTCGCCTGGATGCCGGTGCTCTTCACCTTCATGCTGGCGTCGTTCCCCGCAGGGCTCGTGATCTACTGGGCCTGGAACAACACCCTGACCATCGCGCAACAATGGCTGATCATGCGCCAGACCAAGCTCGACAAGCCGGCCGCGGCACGAGTGTGACCGAGGGCGCCCTAACCCCGGAGGAGGAACAGGCGGCGGCGACCGAGGCCGGCCGGCTGCTCTTCGCTGCCGAATGCCGCTTCTTCTTCGCCGCCCAGCAGCTCGACAAGCTGCCCCCGCCGACCGGGCCGGAGGTGGCCTTCGCCGGGCGCTCCAATGTCGGCAAGTCGTCGCTGATCAATGCGCTGACCGGGCACAGAAGCCTGGCGCGCGCCTCCAACACGCCGGGGCGAACCCGCCAGCTCAATTTCTTCGACCTCGGCGGCCGGCTAACCCTGGTGGACATGCCCGGCTATGGCTACGCCCAGGCCGAGAAGAAGGTGAAGGAGGACTGGCAGGGCCTGATGTTCGAGTTCCTGCGCGGCCGCCCCACCCTGCGCCGGGTGGTGCTGCTGCTGGACTCGCGCATCGAGCTCAAGGAGTCCGACACCACCGTCATGGGCCTGCTGGACCGCGCGGCGGTCACCTACCAGCTGGTGCTGACCAAGGCCGACTCCGTGAAGCCGCCGGCGCTGGCCCGCAAGCAGGAGGAGGTGGCGGCGCTGGCGCGGCGCCACCCGGCCGCCTTCCCGCGCATCGTCACCACCAGCAGCGAGACCGCCCTGGGCATCGCCGAGTTGCGCGCCGAGTTGGCAATGCTGGTCGACCCGATCCCCGGCTGACCTGCGCTCACCGCGTCTTGACCCGCCATTGCGCGCGCCGCACAAGGCCCGCGCGTGATCGCGACCGCCTGGAGGAGCCAGCATGAACCACCCGACCCCCGCGCCCGCCGCCTCGCAGCCGGGCAGCGCGGACGCCCGCAAGAGCGCCGCCGAGGAGCAGGCGCGCATCCTGGCCCACGCCCTGCCCTTCCTGCGACGCTATGCCGGCGCCACCGTCGTGGTGAAATACGGCGGACATGCCATGGGCGAGGAACACCTGGCGGCGATGTTCGGCAGCGACATCGCCCTGCTCAAGCAGGTCGGCGTGAACCCAGTGGTGGTGCATGGCGGCGGCCCGCAGATCAACGCCATGCTCAAGCGGCTCGACGTGAAATCCACCTTCGTCGACGGCCTGCGCGTGACCGACCAGCAAACCGTCGAAGTGGTTGAGATGGTGCTCGCCGGCACCGTCAACAAACACGTGGCCGGGCTGATCAACCGCGCCGGCGCGCTGGCCGTGGGCATCTGCGGCAAGGATGGCGGGCTGATCCGCGCCCAGCGGTTGAAGCGCATGCGCCGCAACCCCGAGACCGGGCTCGACGAGCCGCTGGACCTCGGCTTCGTCGGCGAGCCGGCGCATGTCGACGTGCGGGTGATCCATGCACTCACCGGCGCCGGGCTGATCCCGGTGATCTCGCCCGTGGGCGTGGGCGATGACGGGCAGACCTACAACATCAATGCCGACACCGTGGCCGGCGCCGTGGCCGGCGCCCTGGGCGCCAAGCGGCTGCTGATGCTCACCGACGTGCCGGGCGTGCTGGACAAGGAAAAGAACCTGATCCCGGAGATGAGCCTGGCCGATGTCGATGCCGGCATCGCCAGCGGCATGATCACCGGCGGCATGATCCCCAAGGTGGAGAACTGCGTCGATGCGGTCCGCCGCGGCGTGAAGGGCGCGGTGATCCTGGACGGGCGCCAGCCCCATGCCTGCCTGCTGGAACTGTTCACCGAGGGCGGCTACGGCACCCTGATCCGCGCCTGAACGAGCGGCGCGGCGCCTGCCCGCGGGCGTCTATCGCCCCATGTCGCGTAGGAAGTCGATCTGCCAGCGCATCTCGTCCACCGCCAGCGGGAAGCCGCCGGCGGCGGTGGGGCGCAGCACGGCGGCGGGGTTGAGGCGCGCCAGCAGGGTTTGCAGCGGGCCGGCGACGCGCATCGAGAACCCTGCCTTCCACACCACGCTCACCACCCCCTTGGCGCTGCGCAGAGTGACCGCGCGATCGACCGCCGAGGCCGGCAATTCTGCCGCGAGCGCCAGGATTGCCGTGGCCATGCGCGACTCACCACGCTGCACCGCCGCCAGCAGGGCGTCCTCGTCCAAGCGGTTCTGCGCCTGAAGCTGCCGCGCCTCCACCATCGCCTGGTCGATGTCAGGGTCGCGCCGCGGCTCCGGCGCGTCGGGGTTGAGCCGGGCGCCCAACCGCTGGCGCAGTTCCGTGGTGACGGCGAGGGACAGATCGGCGCGCCCGGCAAGCACGTCCACCAATTGCCCGGTGACATACTCGGACAGTGCACGCGCCGCCCGATCGGACAGGCGCGGCCGGCTGGCGAGCGGGCGATGCCATGGCTCGTACGGGGCCGCCCCCATCGCCAGCATGTCCAGCGTCGCCTCGCGGATCGCCGCCGTACTGTTCTCCAGAAGCGCGGTGATCGCCCGCACGTTGCGGGTGGCGGCCACGGCGTCGGACACCTCCTCGGGCAGCGCGGGCCGCGAGGCGACTGAAACGGCGACATCGCCGCCGGCGGCCGTGGCAACCAGGGCCAGCAGGTCCTCGGTGCCCAGCAGCGGCGACAGGCGGATCACCGGATCGAACACCGAAGTGGCGGTGTCGCGGGCCAGTTGCAGGATGATGGCGCGCGGCGCCTGCGGCATGTCCTTCAACACGTCGGCAATCGCCTCGCGCACTCGCAGCGCCTCGTCGCTGACCAGTTGCTGCAGGGTGGCGATGGCCCGCTCGCGCAGTGCATTGCGGTCGCTCGCCGCCATCCCCGGCACCAGCGTGGCCAGCTTGCGCGCCAGCAGGGTGCGCACCCGTTCGTCGCAATCGCTGGCCAGCACCACATCGGTCTCGCCCGACGCCGCCGGGTTCATCGCCACCGCGGCGCGCACGGTCACGGCCGGGTCGCTGGCCAGCGTCAGCAGCACGTCCGGCGCCGTGTCGGCTGCCGCCCCCAGGCGCACGCGGGTCGCCACGGCAATCCGCGACGAGGGCGGCGCGGCGATGTCGGCCAGTATATCCTGGGGCACCATCACGTGGTCTCCGCACGCCAAGCCCGCCACTGGCCCCGGCCCGCCCGCTTGGCCTGGTACATCGCCTGGTCGGCGCGCTGCAACGTCTCCTCGAGCGCCTCGCGCGTGCCCGGCCACTTGGTGGCGAGGCCGATGGACATCCCCAGGCGGATGTCGTGGCCGCCGATCAGGTCGCGCAGCAGGCGGGGGGCGGCGATGGTCAGGTGCTCGGCCCGCTCGGCCGCGGTCAGGTCGTCGGCGCCGTCCATCCAGATGGCGAACTCGTCCCCCCCCAGCCGCGCCACCAGGTCGGCGGGGCGCACCGCATCGCGCAGCAGGTCGGCGACCATGCACAACGCCTCGTCGCCCACGTCGTGGCCGCAGCGGTCGTTGAGTTGCTTGAAGCCGTCCAGGTCCACGTACAGCACGGTGCCCGGCCGGTTTTCGCGGTGCAGGCGGTCGATGCGCCTGCCCGTCTCGTCGATGAAGGCGCGGCGGTTCAGCAGGCCGGTCAGCGGGTCGGTGCGCGCCTGCTGGCTCATGTCCCGCTGCATCGCCTCGTGCTGCAGGATGATGCGGATGATGCTGTTGGCCGAGGCCGCGAGCATCAGATCGTCATGGTCCCACGCCCGGTCGCCCATGCCGCGCCACAGCACCAGGGCGGCCTGTTCGGTGGCGCTGGTGTGCGCGGGGCAGGCCATGGTCCAGCACCCGTCATTGGCCATGGCATGGCTCGGCTGGTCGGGCGTGGCTTCCAGCAGGGACATGCCTGTGTGCACCACTGCGGCTGGCGGCAGCCCGACCTGGTGCAGGAAGGATGCCTGGACGCCGTCGCCCAGCATGTCCACCACCACACAGCCTTCAGCGCCCATCGCGGTGACCATGCTGCCGAGTGCCGCCTTCATCATGCGCGTGGCCTGCACCTCCTTGTGCATGCAGGCGAGAATCTGGCCGACCACCTGGCTGCGCCGCAGCGTGGCGGCCAGCTTGCCCTCGTGGTTGTCCTGTTCGGTGATGTCCTGGCCCACGCCGCGCGCGCCGACGATCTGGCCCTGGCTGTCCAGGATGGGGGCGGCAGCGAACACCAGGCAGATCGGGCTGCCGTCCGGCCGCTTCAGCCAGGCGCGCCGCCCGCGGGTGCGCGTGGTGGGGCTGAACGGGTCGAAGCCGGTCATCCCCGCCGTATCGGCGAGCAGCAGCCCTGCGGGTTGGCCGAGCAGCAGCGAGTTAGGCCAACCGAAGGCCGAGTCGGGCGACAGGAAGACGAAGCGGCCATGCGCATCCGTCTCAAAGGCGAGGTCGGCGGACAACTGAACCAGATCGCGCCAACGCTGGCGGCTTTCCAGCAGGGCATCGTGCAGCGCATCGGCCTGCGGTGTGGCCAACACAAGAGCACAATCCCCGCAGGGCGGCATGGCCAGTCCGGCCTGGGGTACATCCTGCGCCTGGCGTGGCAGGACCGCGGCTGGCGCGCCGGGCTCTGTGACCTTGTGCATGGGGCAACCGTTCCTTTGAAGCCCCTATCCAAGGCGATAGAAGTAAATGCCCGGTTACCGTCCGCCGATTCCCCGCCAAACCCGGCCCCGCCGCCGATCAATTGACAGCGCCATCCCGCCTGCGCATGGTCCGCCCATCTCGCGAGGAGGCGCTGCCACGATGACCGACCACTCTCTGCATTCAACCATCGCGGCGCTGTGGGAGCGGCGGGATTCGCTCAACGCCGGCACCACGGGCGCCGACCGCGAGGCGGTGGACCAGGCCCTGGCCGGCCTCGAGGCGGGCAGCCTGCGCGTGGCCGAGAAGATCGGCAACGAGTGGGTCGTCAACGAATGGCTCAAGAAAGCGGTGCTGCTGTCGTTCCGCCTCAACGACTCGGCGCTGATGGAGGGCAACGGCGGCGCCCCGGTGTGGGACAAGGTGGCGATGAAGTTCGCCGGCTGGGACGCCGGGCAGTTCCAGAAGGCCGGGTTCCGCGCCGTGCCGGGCGCCATCGTGCGCCGCTCGGCCTATATCGCGCCGGACGTGGTGCTGATGCCGAGCTTCGTGAACGTCGGCGCCCATGTCGGCGCCCGCACCATGGTGGACACCTGGGCGACGGTGGGAAGCTGCGCGCAGATTGGCGCCAACTGCCACCTGTCGGGCGGCGTGGGCATCGGCGGCGTGCTGGAGCCGCTGCAGGCCACCCCGGTCATCATCGAGGACGACTGCTTCATCGGCGCCCGCTCCGAGGTGGTCGAGGGCGTGATCGTCGAGCGCGGCGCGGTGCTGGCGATGGGCGTGTTCATCAGCGCCACCACCAAGATCATCAACCGCGACACCGGCGAGGTGCATATCGGCCGCGTGCCGGCCTATTCCGTGGTGGTGCCCGGCGCCATGCCCGGGCCCGTCGGCACGCCGTCGCTCTATTGCGCTGTCATCGTCAAGCAGGTGGACGAGCGCACCCGGGCCAAGACCGCCATCAACGAATTGCTGCGCTATTGAGCACAGCCGTTCCCAACACGGCGAGCGACCCGCTGGCGCTCGCCCAGGCGCTGATCCGCTGCGCCTCGGTCACCCCCGCCGACGCCGGCGCGCAGGACGTGCTGGCTGCGTCGCTTGAGGCGATCGGCTTCACAGTGACGCGGCTGCGCTTCGGCGAGATCGAGAACCTGTTCGCGCGCATCGGAACCGAAGGCCCGCACATCTGCTTCGCCGGGCACACCGACGTTGTGCCGAAAGGGGCTGCGAACTGGTCGAGCGGCCCATTCGCCGGCGAGGTGCGCGACGGCGTGCTCTACGGCCGCGGCGCCTGCGACATGAAGGGCGCGATCGCCGCCTTCGTCGCCGGGGCCGCCGAGCACCTGAAGGGCGGGCAGCCGAAGGGCTCCATCTCGCTGCTGATCACCGGCGACGAGGAGGGCCCGGCGGTGGACGGCACCGTCAAGGTGCTGGAATGGATGCAGGCGAACGGCCAGGTGCCGGATTTCTGCATCGTCGGCGAACCCACCAATCCGGCGGCGCTCGGCGACATGATCAAGGTCGGCCGCCGCGGCAGCGTGAACATGACGCTGGCCGTGCAGGGCATCCAGGGCCACGTCGCCTACCCGCACCGCGTGGACAACCCGGTGCATCGCCTTGTCCGCATCGCCGCGGCGCTCACCGCCGCCCCGATCGATGCCGGCAGCGAGTTCTTCGAACCGACCAGCATCCAGCTGACCAGCATCGACGTCGGCAATCCGGCCACCAACGTGGTGCCGGCCAGCGCACGGCTGATGCTCAATATCCGCTTCAACGAGCGCCACAGCGGCGCCGCCCTGGCCGCCTGGGTGCGCGCCACCGCCGAGCGCCACGCCGAACGCTTCGACCTCGACGTGTCGATCAGCGGCGAGAGCTTCCTCACCGCGCCCGGCCCCGAGATCGACGCCCTGGTCGCCGCCATCGCCACCGCCACCGGGCGCCAGCCGAAGCTGGACACCGGCGGCGGCACCTCGGACGCCCGCTTCATCGCCCGCTACTGCCCGGTGGCCGAGTTCGGGCTGGTCGGCGCCACCATGCACCAAGTGGACGAGCAGGTGCCGGTGGACGAGCTGCGCGAGCTCGCCCGCATCTACCGCGCGGTGCTGGACCAGTTGCTGCGATGAGCGACGGCACGCCCAGCCGCGACGCCGGATCGCCCGCCGGGCGCAGCGTCATCCGCGGAATATTCCGCCTGGCGCGATTCAAGCCGGAGGGCTTCGTCGAGTTCACCGCCTCTCGCCAGGCCTTCCTGAACTCGCTGGCGCCGCTGATCGCCTTCCCGCTGGTCGGTTGGCTGCTGATGATGATGGGCGGCGCCGGCATCGGCGCGTTCACCGACCTGCTGGTCACCGTCGTGGCCTTGCTCGCGCCACCGGTCATCTCCGCGTCGCTGGCGCGTATCCTGGGGCGCGAGGCCGCCTGGCTGCGCTATGCCGTGGCCTTCAACTGGTGCCAGTGGGCGGTGCCGCTGGCCGCCGTGCTGGTGCTCTTGGTGATGGGCATCATGACCCGGCTGGGCCTCACCGAGGTCCAGGCGGCGATCGGCGCGCTGTTTGGCATCGCCGGCTATGGCCTGTCGCTGCACTGGTTCCTGGCGCGCCACGGCCTGGCCCTGTCGCGCGGGCTGGCGGTGCTGTTCGTGGTGCTGCTGAACGTCGGCACGATAACGCTGGTGATGCTGCCGCATCTGGTCATCAGGCTGCTGGGATGACAGCCTTGTCGATGCCGGCCGGGCTGCGCGCCGCGCTGTTGCTGGCGTGCGGCCGGGGCGAGGGCGTGGCGCTGCTGGCCGCCGACACCGATGCAAGGCAATTGGCGCTGGCGCGCCAGAGCTTCCGGGCGATGGCATTGTGCCTGCCAGTGTTCCTGCTGATCCACATGGCAGGGGGGGCACCGCGCGAGGCACCCCCATTCCTCCTGCTGCGCGAGCTTGCCAGCTTCGCGCTGGGCTGGCTGGGCTTCGCCGTGCTGTCCCACCGCCTGGCGCAGGAGATGGGCCGGGGGGCGCTGTGGCCCCGCTTCATCGTGCTGTGGAACTGGTGCAACCTGCTGCAATACCTGCTGCTGGTCGCCATGCTGGTCCCGGTGCTGCTCGGCGTGCCCACCATCGTGGCGCAGACCGCCTGGCTGGTGGCGATCGGCTGGGCGGTGTGGCTGCAATGGTTCGCCACCCGGCTGGGGCTGGGGCTGCCCGGCGGCCAGGCCGCGCTTCTGGTGGCCGCCGACATGGCGGTGGGCGTGGTGGTGCTGCTGGTCACGCGCGCAGGGTAGCGGCCCCCTGGGGTGCTGCCCCATAGGCGCTAGGATAAGGGAGGCTGGGCTCTGCCCAGACCCGCCAGGGGCCAAGCCCCTGGACCTTTACCTACAAGAATAATTAATGATTTCAATTAGTTGATGGTTTGGGAACGCTA
>Ga0105054_10001119_pt1 | contig 43786 bp, 41 predicted proteins | sample BON02_FD_78091 | JGI IMG/M metagenome (GOLD analysis project Ga0105054, IMG submission 78091) | Freshwater microbial communities from Lake Bonney liftoff mats and glacier meltwater in Antarctica - BON-02 (megahit assembly) | ecosystem: Environmental > Aquatic > Freshwater > Ice > Glacier...
CCACCGTTATTGGCGATGAAGATGTGCGCCTTGCCATCACGCAGCTCGTATAAATCGTAATAACAGCACCGATTGGCCCTTGCCCCTTGCCCACACAACGCTAGGTTACGCGCAATCACAAATCGGGACGTTCGTTATGACTAGCACACAAAACCTCGGGCGCGGGGTCTTCCTTGCATTGGTCGGCTTTGCGCTGTTTTCGGGGCATGACGCAGTGATAAAATCACTCGGCGGGGCCTATGCGCCCTTTCAGGTGATCTTGTTTGCGACGCTGTTTTCCTTTGTGCCGGTCAGTGTGTCAATCGTCACCGACCGCGCGGTTGATACATTCCGCCCACACCACCCTTGGCTAATTCTAATCCGCACGATCTGTATGCTCATTGCTGGGGCAGGTGGGTTTTATGCGTTTTCTGTCCTGCCGATGACCGAGGTTTACGCCCTGCTATTCGCCGCGCCATTGCTGGTTACCGTGTTGGCCGTGCCGTTTTTGGGGGAAACCATCCGCCTGCGCCGTGGCATCGCGGTCATTGTTGGGTTTATCGGGGTTTTGGTGGTGCTGCGCCCCGGCACTGCCGAATTTACCCTTGGCCATTTTGCTGCCATTGGTGCGGCCACGGCCAGCGCGTTTTCCAATATCATCGTGCGCAAAATCTCGGGCGATGAACGCTCGGCTGTGATGATTCTGATCCCGATGATTGTAACAATCATTGTTATGGGCGCGCTGATGCCCTTCGTCTATGTGCCCGTTGAAGCGCTTGACCTTGGGGCCTTTGCGGTGATCGGCGTAGTTGGCGTTATCGCGCAATCCTTTATCATTGCCGCCTACCGCGCCGCGCCCGCAGTGCTTATCGCGCCGCTGCAATACTCCCAAATCCTGTGGGCCGTGCTTTTTGGCGCGCTGTTTTTCAGCGAATGGCCCGATATGTGGGTGGGCGTTGGCGCTGGGATCATTATTGCCTCAGGTGTGTTTATTGTATGGCGCGAAAGCCGCCTCAATGTGTCGGCCCGCGCACCTGTTACCGGCTCATCCAACCCGCGGCCTGATAGCGGGCCTAGCATGCACCCCAAAGGCTTGCCGCGCGATTAGCTCTTTGCTCATCCCGCACTGTGCTTTATTGCCAAGGGCAAGGAGAACGCCATGTCGATCAATACATTTGGACATTTGTTTCGCTTCACCACTTGGGGCGAAAGCCATGGGCCAGCGCTTGGCGCAACGGTTGATGGCTGCCCGCCGGGCATTGCGCTAACTGAGGCTGATATTCAGCCCTGGATGGATGCCCGCAAACCGGGGCAAAACAAATATACCACCCAACGGCGCGAGGCAGATGCGGTGCGTATACTGTCAGGTGTGTATGAAGGGCGGACGACTGGCACGCCGATACAATTGATGATCGAAAACACCGACCAACGCTCCAAGGACTATGGCGATATCGCCGAGAAATTCCGCCCCGGCCATGCTGATTACACCTATTACATGAAATACGGCAACCGCGACCCGCGCGGTGGCGGGCGGTCCTCGGCGCGTGAAACAGCGGCGCGCGTGGCGGCGGGGGCTGTGGCGCGGGCGGCATTGGCCAGCTTACTGCCGGGCCTAAAAATTACCGGCTATATGGTGCAAATGGGCGGCCATAAAGTTGACCGCGCGCGGCTGGATTTGGCCGAAATTCCCAATAACCCTTTTTGGTGCCCGGATGCCGTGACCGCTGCGGCTTGGGCGTCGGAACTTGACGCGCTGCGCAAATCTGGGTCTTCCGTCGGCGCGGTGGTCGAGGTGATAGCAAGCGGCGTGCCTGCTGGGCTTGGCGCGCCGATCTATGCCAAGTTGGATACGGACATCGCCGCCGCCATGATGTCAATCAACGCGGTCAAAGGCGTTGAAATCGGTGCAGGCATGGATGCCGCCACCCTAACGGGCGAAGAAAACGCCGATGAAATGACCATGGGCCCCAATGGCCCGGAATTTTCGGCCAACCATGCGGGTGGTATTCTGGGCGGCATATCCTCTGGCCAAGATGTTGTTTGCCGCTTTGCTGTCAAGCCCACATCCTCCATCCTGACACCCCGTGCCACAATCACTAAATCAGGCGAGGCGACCAGCATCATCACCAAAGGTCGCCACGACCCCTGCGTCGGCATCCGCGCCGTTCCCGTTGGCGAGGCCATGATGGCCTGTGTCCTGCTTGACCATGTTTTGCTACACCGTGGCCAAGTCGGCGAAAACCAAGGCCGGATCGGCTAAGTGGCCCCAACCCTTCGCGGCCCGCTTTTGATGGTGCTGGCCATGGCCGGTTTTGCCATTGAAGATATGCTGATCAAGAAGCTGACGATTGATCTGCCCGTTGGGCAGGTTCTTATGCTGTTCGGCTTGGGCGGAATGTTAGCTTTTGCGCTTATCGCCCGGCTTCGTGGCCACGCCCTGCGCAACCCCGCCGCCACCTCACGCCCCATGCTCATCCGCGCGGTATGTGAGGTGACGGGGCGGCTTGGCTACACATTCGCCATCGCGCTTACACCGCTCTCTACCGCCTCGGCCATATTGCAAGCCACGCCTTTGGTGGTTGCCGCCGGTGCCGTTGTGTTTTTTGGTGAAACTGTAGGCCCGCGTCGGTGGAGCGCGATAGCCATGGGTTTTGTGGGCGTGTTGCTCATCTTGCGCCCCGGGCTTGATGGCTTCACCCCGACCTCACTATTTGCCGTGGTTGGCATGCTCGGCTTTGCCGGGCGTGATCTGGCCACGCGCGCCGCACCGGTGAGCATGCCCAATGCGTTGCTTGGGGTTTATGGCTTTATGATGCTGATCATCGCGGGGGCCATCGCGCTCAGTTATAGCGGTGGGGCATCGCTGCCAAGCCCGCAACATTGGGGCTGGTTAGGGCTTGCCACTTGGTTTGGCGTGCTGGCCTATAGCGCACTGACCGGGGCAATGCGCACTGGTGAAATCGCCGTGGTGGCCCCATTTCGGTATACAAGGCTCGTCTTTGCTATGGTGTTGGGCGTCACGGTGTTTTCTGAAACGCCCGACGCCCTTACATTGATTGGCAGCGCCATTATTGTGGGCAGCGGGCTATATACGATTTTTCGCAGCCAACGGCGCAATGCCGCAATGCGGCGCGCGTGATCGGGCTGTATTAACCCGCCCGCAACGCGCCGCCACCGATACGCTAACGGCTAAAGCGCGCCACCAGTTCAACATGGCCGGTCCAGCGGAACTGGTCCACGACCTGCACCCAATCAAGCGAGAACCCCGCATCACAGAGCGTTTTGGCATCCCGCGCAAAGGTAATCGGGTTGCACGACACCGCCGCAATCACCTTCACCGCCGATTGTGCAAGCTCCATCATTTGGGCGGCTGCACCAGCGCGCGGCGGGTCAATGACCACGGCATCAAAATTCTTCATCTCATGGGCCAGCATTGGGCGGCGGAACAAATCGCGCGCCACGCTGTCTACCTTGTGCAGGCCAGCCGCCTCGCGCCAACCCCGGTCCATGGCGGCCACCATGGCGGCCTCACCTTCAACCGCCAAAACCTCGGCGCGTTCGGCCAAGGGCAGGGCAAAGGTGCCGCAGCCTGCAAATAGGTCGGCCACCCGTTTTGCCGGGCCAACGGCATCAACCACGGCTGCCAGCAGCGCGGCCTCACCCTCGGCAGTCGCTTGCAAAAACCCACCCGGCGGCGGGGCCACCAATGCGCGGCCAAACCGCTGCACCGGGCGGCGGCGCAGGGCGATCTGGTCTTCATCCCAAGTCAGCCGCGCAAGGTCATGCGCTTCGGCCAAACCGGCCAAGGTGCCGCGCAGCACAATATCAAGCGGTTTGCCGCCACTGACAGCCACATCCAAACCTTCAAGCGAGTCTGTAACCGTTAGCCGCAGCACGCCATTGCGGCTGCCCCCGGCCCGTAGAATTGCCGCCAATGCCGGGCGGGCCGCCATCAGCGCTGGGCGCAGAATATGGCACTCGGCCAAATCAACCAGCACCTCACTGCCACTTTCAAAAAAGCCAATCTGTTCGGTTTTGCGTGTCCGCCGTCCGGTAAATGTGGCTCGCCTGCGGCTGCGTTCAGGCGACGAAACAGCCGGGCGGAACATGGCATCCAACCCCTGCGCCGCCAGCGCGCGCACCACAACATCTTGCTTCCAGCTTGCCAAAAATGCATCGCTGGCATGCTGCAGGCTGCACCCACCGCAGCGTCCAAAATGCCGACAGACCGGCTTTACCCGAAATTCCGAGGCGCCGAGAACCTCAATATGCGTCAGACGTGACCCGTCGGGCTGGCCCTGCACATTTTCGCCGGGCAATGTGTAGGGCGCGTAAATCGCACCGCTCAGCGATGAGATAATCCCATCGCCCTCCATCCCCAACCTTTCGACCGTAAATTTTTCCATAGCGCCTGATAGCGATTGGTGCGCGCACTAGCCAGCGGGATTCGAAATGAATCGTTTCGCCAACGCAGCCTAATAACTATCGCCAATAGTAGTTAGATCAATAACAGAAACAAAAAGGAAACAATATGCCAACCAACCCCATACCCATCGCCGCTGGCACCCGCATAGGCCATGTTCACCTTAAGGTCGCCGATCTTGACCGTGCATTGGGATTCTATTGCGGCGTGCTGGGGTTTGAACTGGTGCAGCGTTACGGCACGGGCGCGGCCTTTATATCGGCGGGTGGCTACCACCACCATATCGGACTGAACACATGGGAAAGCCTTGGCGGCACGCCGCCCCCACCCGGGCATACCGGCCTTTATCATACAGCAATATTGTACCCCACCCGCGCTGAGCTTGGTAACGCATTGCGCCGGGTGCTGGATGCGGGGCTGGCGCTAACGGGTTCAGCCGATCATGGCGTTTCTGAGGCGCTGTATATGGATGACCCTGATGGCAATGGCGTGGAGCTTTATTGGGACCGTAACAAAGCGGACTGGCCGCACGATTCGGATGGTAACTTGCAAATGGTCAATACCCGGCTCAATCTTGCGGCGCTTTTGGCAACAAGCTAGTCGTTCGCGGCTTGCACCGGGTTGCGTTGGCGCGCTAAGAACAGCGCATTAGACGGTGCCCCGCCCGGGGCTGAAAGCGCGTTTCGTGGCGGCTGACCCAATTGGGGGCCAAGGCGAAAACTGTCAAGCGGGGGCATGCCTCCGGCTTTCCTTTTCGGGCGGCACCTGCCCATAAAAGGATACGGATATGAAAACCCTCGCCGCGTTTATCACCCTGACTGCAACTGCCGCCGCCGCGCATCCCGGCCATGGCAGCCTGCTTGGCCAGACCACCGAACATGCCCTGATCGCGGCGCTTATTGGCGCAGTCATTGTGGCAGCCGTTGTCATCGCCCGCCGTTTTGCCCGTAACAACGGAAACAACTAATGGCTAAGTTTGGCGTCATGGTTTGTGGGCATGGCTCACGCTCGCAAGCGGCTGTAGATGAATTCAAGGTGTTGGCGGACCGGCTAACACCCCATTTTCCTGATTGGCCAGTCGATTACGGTTATTTGGAATTTGCCAACCCTGTAATGCGTGACGGGTTAGATGCCCTGCGCGCCAAGGGTTGTGACCATATTTTGGCTGTGCCGGGCATGCTATTTGCCGCGATGCACGCCAAAAATGACATTCCGACCGTGCTCAATACCTATGCCGCCAAGCATAACATCAAAATTTCCTACGGTCGGGAATTGGGCGTTGACCCTAAGATGATTTCTGCCGCCGCTGCGCGGGTGAATGAGGCCGTGGACGCCGCTAATGCGAAAAACCCCGTGGCGCTTGAAGATACCTGCCTTGTCGTCATCGGGCGCGGTGCATCCGACCCGGATGCCAATTCCAATGTGTCCAAAGTGGCGCGGTTGTTGCAAGAAGGCATGGGCTTTGGTTGGGTCGAGGTTGGCTATTCCGGCGTCACCTTCCCCTTGGTTGAGCCTTGCCTGAACCATGCGGTAAAACTCGGCTACAAACGGATCGTCGTGTTTCCCTATTTCCTGTTCACCGGTGTTCTGATTGACCGGATTTATGGGTTCACCGACGAGGTGGCGGCCGCCAATCCCGGCACTGAATTCATCAAAGCCCCCTATCTGAATGACCACCCCAAGGTGATTGAAACCTTTGCAGAGCGGGTGCGCGAAATTCTGGATGGTGAAAACCTGATGAACTGTGCCATGTGCAAATATCGCGCGCAGGTGTTGGGGTTTGAGGCCGAGGTGGGCATGGTCCAAGAAAGCCATCACCACCATGTTGAGGGCCAAGGCGCATCCGCGCCCGGCGCGACGGTGGAAAATTGCGACTTGTGCGAGACGTTTTGCACCGGGGCCTGCCGTTTGGATATGGACCATGGGCATGGGCATAGCCACGACGATGATCATGATCATGAACACGGGCATAGTCACGATCACGATCACGATCACGATCACGCACATGACCATAGCCACAGCCATGATCACCACCAACACGATCATGTTCACCCACCCTATCCCCAAGCCAAGCACCCGCATGGCCCGGAAAGTGTGCGCAAACGGCTGAAATGATGGAGTATATCCGCGACCCTGCTGCAATTTACGCTGCCAGTTTCGCGACTGTGCGCATTGAGGCTGACCTGTCAGCCTTGCCCGCCGACCTTGGCGATTTGGCCGTGCGGCTGATCCATGCCTGCGGCATGACAGACTTGCCCGCAGATCTGCGCGCCAGTGCTGATCTGGCGATAGCTGGCCATGCCGCCATGGCAGCGGGCGCGCCCATCTTGTGTGATTGTGAAATGGTTGCCAGCGGCATTATCCGGCGTAATCTGCTGGGCAATGAGGTGATCTGCACGCTGAACAACCCGGCCACACCCGGCCTTGCCGAAACCCTAAAAACCACCCGCAGCGCCGCCGCGGTGGAGTTGTGGCGTCCGCATATCGAAGGCGCGCTTGTCGTCATCGGCAATGCGCCAACCACGCTTTTCCACCTGCTAGAGCGCCTTGACGACGGCTGGCCGAAACCCGCCGCCATCCTTGGTTTTCCCGTCGGTTTTGTGGGCGCTGCCGAAAGCAAGGCTGAACTGGCCAGCAACCCGCGCGGCGTGCCATTTATCACGCTGCTCGGTCGCCGTGGCGGCTCTGCCATCGCTGCTGCTGGCTTAAACGCACTGGCAATCGGAGCGAAAGAATGACCCCTTGGCTGCACATCGTTGGCATTGGCGAAGACGGGCTGAACGGCCTGACCCCAACCGCTCGCACCGTAGTGGATGCGGCCGAGGTTATCGTTGGTGGTGACCGCCACCACAGCCTAACCCCCGGCAATTCAGCGCAGCGCATCGCTTGGCCCTCGCCATTTGATGCGCTGATAGACCAACTGACCGCGTTGAAAGCGCGTCGTGTGGTCATCCTCGTCACTGGTGATCCGCTGTGGTTTTCCGTCGGCGCGCGCATTGGCCGCGCAATTCCGCCAGCCGAAATTGTCTATTACCCGCAGGTGTCCGCCTTCCAGCTTGCCGCCGCGCGCATGGGCTGGTCAATGGCCGACCTTGAAACCCTGACCGTGCATGGTCGCCCTGTGGCGCAGATGATTGCCTTCATCCAGCCCGATGCGCGCCTGCTTATCCTGACAACTGGTGCCGAAACGCCCGGCCAAATTGCGGAATTTCTAACGGCGCGTGGCTACGGTGCCAGCCGCCTCACCGTGTTGGCCGCGATGGGTGGCGTGGATGAGCATCGTTTTGAAGGCTTGGCTGAAAGCTGGGCGCATGAAGTGCCAGCTTTTAACACGCTGGCCGTGGAATGCATCGCCGCGCCCGGTGCCGCCCTCATGCCCCGCGTGCCGGGCTTGGCAGATGATATGTTCCGCCATGACGGCACGATGACCAAGCGCGAAGTGCGCGCCGTCACCTTGGCCAAGTTGATGCCGATGCGCGGGGCTTTACTTTGGGATATCGGCTGCGGCTGTGGCTCGGTTGCCATTGAATGGATGCGCGCGGCGCGCTATGCCCGCGCCATTGGTATTGAGCCCCGCGCCGACCGCCGCGCTATTGCGGCGGAAAATGCCCAAGCGCTAGGCGCGCCGGGCCTGCAATTGGTGGATGGCGAAGTGCCTGCCGCGTTGCACGACCTACCCGCCCCCGACGCAGTGTTCATCGGCGGCGGCCTGTCTGAAGCGACCTTTGAGGCTGCTTGGGCTGCCCTGCGCCCGCTTGGTCGGTTGGTTGTGAACGTGGTTACGCTTGAAAGCGAAGTGCTGCTGCTCGATCTATTCAAACGCCATGGCGGCGAGTTGGCGCGTATTTCGGTGGAACGCGCCGCACCCGTTGGCCCACGCACCGGCATGAAGCCCCTTATGCCCGTCACGCAGTGGAGCTTGATAAAACGATGAGCGGTAAATTATATGGCCTTGGCCTTGGCCCGGGTGACCCGGACCTGATGACTCTGCGCGCCGCCCGGCTGATTGGGGCGGCCAGAGTTATCGCCTATCCAACACTCGCAGGCGGTGATAGTTTCGCACGCGCCATTGCCGCTGGGCTGATTGCGCCCGGCACGCGCGAAATTGCCATCTCCATCCCGATGAGCGTTGAGCGCGCGCCCGCCCAAGCCGCTTATGATGCGGGTGCCGCAGAGATCGCGACAGTGCTTGATGCAGGCGATGACGTTGTTTGCCTTTGCGAAGGTGATCCGTTCTTCTATGGCTCCTTCATGTATTTATTCGCACGACTATCAGGCCGATATGAGGTTGAGGTCGTGCCCGGCGTCACCTCTCTCACCGCTTGTGCCGCGCGTGCAGGCCGCCCGCTTGTGGCGCGCAATGAACGCCTTACTGTGTTGCCCGGCCCGCTGCCAGAAGATGAGCTGCGCGCCCGGATCGAGGGCGCTGAAAGCGTTGTCATCATGAAGGTTGGTCGCCACCTGCCCAAACTGCGCGCGGTGATTGAGGCGCTAGAGCTAACGGCCCAATCCGCCTATGTTGAACGCGCGACATTGCCTGATGAAAAGGTTATGCCGCTCGCCGATGCGCCCGCGCAGGCCCCGTATTTCTCAATGATTCTGATCACAAAAGGGGCCGATCCATGGCTGTAAAACCTGTCATCCTTGCCCTCAATACCTCGGGTGAACCCGTGGCGCATCGCATTGCGGCGGCACTTGGCGCGCTGGTGCATGGGCGAACAGGCCGCGTGGCTAAGGCTGACGCGTTCTTTCCCAACGCACTAGACCACGCGCGTGATTTATTCGCCGCCGGTGTGCCGATTATCGGCGTTTGCGCGAGCGGCATTCTCATCCGCGCCGTGGCGCCGTTATTGGCCGATAAACACGCCGAGCCTGCGGTGGTGTCAGTCAGCGATGATGGTGCTGTCGTCGTGCCGCTGCTTGGCGGGCATCACGGGGCAAACCGGCTTGCCAAAGAGATTGCCGATATTTTGGGAGGCATAGCCGCCGTGACAACGGCGGGTGATGTGACATTGGGCCTTGGGCTGGACGAGCCGCCCCCTGGCTGGGCGCTTGGCAATCCTGACCTTGCCAAAGATGCCACTGCCCGGCTGCTGGCGGGCTCCTCGATCCAGCTAGACGGGGTTGATCCATGGCTGACGACAGGCGCTGGCCCCGGGTTGTCCGGCTTAGCAAAACCGCCGCGCACAGCGTCACAAAACCCTGTGCGCGTTGTTACGGGCCTTGCGCGCGTGGCAGATGCGGAGGCGCTTGCCTATCATCCGCTGCAAGTGACCTTGGGGGTAGGTTGCGCACGCAATTGTCCGCCGGATGAATTGGCGGCTTTGGTTCAAGCGGCCTTGGTTGAGGCCAACATCGCCCCGGCGGCCATCGCCGGAGTATTCTCGCTTGATCTTAAGGCCGATGAACCCGCGATGAATGAATTGGCGCGCGCCCTTGGCCGCCCGTTTCGGTTATTTAGCGCAACTGACCTTGAGGCCGAGACCCCGCGCCTTGCAACCCCATCCGACGTGGTGTTTGCAGAAGTGGGTTGCCATGGTGTTTCAGAAGGCGCTGCTTTGGCATCCGCTGGCGCCAACGGCCAGCTGCTTTTGACCAAACGAAAATCGGCAAATGCGACCTGCGCGCTTGGCCTTGCACAAGCACCGCTAACGGCGCTTGCGGGCCGTGCCCGTGGCCGGCTTTCGGTCGTGGGCATTGGCCCCGGCCAAGCCGCATGGCGCACACCGGAAGTCAGCCGTTTGGTGGCCCAAGCGGATGAACTTGTTGGTTATGGATTGTATATAGACCTGCTTGGCCCGCTTGCAATTGGCAAACAGCGGTCTGATTTCCCGCTAGGGGGCGAAGAAGATCGTTGTCGCTATGCGCTAGAACGTGCGGCTGAGGGGCGCAATGTGGCACTGGTCTGTTCGGGTGATGCCGGAATTTACGCCATGGGCGCATTGGTGTTTGAATTGCTCGACCGTGGCCCCAATGAAATGGGCGTATCCGATGCCGCCCATCGGGTTGAAGTTATCTGCTCGCCCGGCGTTTCAGCCCTGCAAGGCGCTGCTGCGCGGGCCGGAGCGCCGCTTGGCCATGATTTTTGCACGATTTCATTGTCCGATTTGCTCACCCCGCGCGCCGATATCATCCGCCGCCTGAACGCCGCTGCCGAGGGTGATTTTGTGATCGCCTTTTACAACCCCGTGTCCAAAACGCGCCGCACCCTGCTGGCCGAAGCGCGCGATATTTTGCTGCGTCATCGCCCGGCTGATACCCCGGTAATGCTGGCGAGCAACCTTGGGCGGCCCACCGAGCAGGTTCGCTATCGGCGGCTTGATGAATTGCAGGTCGATGAGGTGGATATGCTGACCGTGGTGCTTGTCGGCTCGTCCAACACCCGGCTTGCACAGCTAGGCGAAGGGCCGCGTATGTTTACGCCGCGCGGTTATGCCCGTAAAATTGATGGTGATTTGGCCGTGGCTAAAACAGGAGGTCGCAGCGCATGACCGTTCATTTTATTGGTGCGGGGCCGGGTGACCCGGAATTGCTAACGCTCAAGGCGGCGCGGCTGATCAGCACTTGCCCGGTTTGCCTTTATGCAGGCTCGCTAGTGCCAGCCGAGGTTGTGGCGATTGCGCCCGCAGGCGCGCGGGTCATTGATACCGCCCCGCTGACGCTGGATGACACCCATGCCGAGATAGTAGCCGCCCATGCGCGCGGAGAAGATGTGGCGCGGGTGCATTCGGGTGATCCATCATTATACGGTGCGATTGCCGAACAAATTCGTCGCTTGCGGGCCGATGGTATACCTTATGACATTACCCCCGGCGTGCCTGCCTATGCGGCAGCAGCGGCCGCTTTGGGGCAAGAACTCACCATTCCGGAAATCGCGCAATCCATTGTGCTGACACGGGTATCAATGAAATCAACCGACATGCCGCCGGGCGAAACGCTTGAAAATTTTGGCCGCACGGGTGCAACGCTGGCCATCCATCTGGGCGTGCGCGCCCTGCGCGATATCGAGCGCCGCCTTTCGCCGTTTTATGGGGCCGATTGCGCGGTGGTTGTGGCCTACCGGGTCGGTTGGCCCGATCAGATGATCATTCGCGGCACGCTTTCAGACATCCACGCCAAAGTGCGCGCCGAAAAAATTACCCGCACAGCGTTGATTTTTGTAGGCCCGGCGCTGGGTGGGATTACCGATTTCAAGGATTCAGCCCTGTATGACCCGGCGATCCCGCATGTTTTGCGCCCCAAGGTGCGTGCATGAGCGATCTTGCCGATATTGCTACCGGCGCGGATTTCCCTGTGTTTATACCCGGTACAGTGTGGCTGGTTGGCGCGGGGCCGGGTGACCCCGGATTGCTAACGCTGCATGCGCTACACGCGCTCAAATCTGCCGATGTGGTGGTGTATGATGCGCTGGTTTCAGCGCAGATTTTGGCCTGGGCGAACCCGGAGGCCGAACAAATTTATGCCGGAAAGCGCGGCGGTAAACCTTCGCCCAAACAGGGCGACATTTCACTGCGGCTGGTGGAGCTTGCACAGGCTGGCAAACGCGTGTTGCGCCTAAAAGGTGGCGACCCATTCGTGTTTGGGCGGGGTGGCGAAGAGGCGCTGGCGCTGGTCAATGCTGGGGTGAAATTTCGTGTGGTGCCGGGGATTACAGCGGGTATTGGCGGGCTGGCCTATGCGGGTATTCCGGTAACCCACCGCGATGTCACGCAATCGGTGACCTTTCTTACCGGACATGACCAATCGGGCCTCACACCAAGCCAGATAGATTGGCCTGCCGTCGCACGCGCCTGTCCGGTTTTGGTTTTGTATATGGCCATCAAACATATTGATGAAATTGCTGGGCATTTGTTGGCCAATGGGCGCGCGGCAGATGAGCCAGTGGCGGTTGTGGTGAACGCGACCTTGCCCGATATGCAGGTGCTCGAAACCACGCTTGGCGCGGTTGCCGCCGACATTGTCATCCATAACATTCAGCCGCCTGCGATTATTTGCATTGGGGCCAATGCCAGCCTGCGCTTGGCGCTAGAATGGCAAAGCGGAGCCGCGCCGCGCAGCCTGAACCCGCTAAGGCATTTGGCGGAATGACTGCGGGGCTGATCTTCGCCGCACCCAGTTCGGGTGCTGGAAAAACGATGATGGTGGCCGCGTTGCTTGCCGCATTTAAGGCGCGTGGCGTGGATGTCCGCGCCGCCAAAAGCGGTCCCGACTATATTGATCCGGGCTTTCATGCCGCAGCGGCGGGCCGGGCTTGCGTAAACCTTGATGCTTGGGCGATGGGGGCGGATCAGTTGTTAGGCTTGGCCGCTGGACAGGGCGGCGAATTGCTGCTGGTTGAGGGCGCAATGGGACTGTTTGATGGCGCGCCGGATGTCGATAACCCAATGGGGCGGGGTTCGGTCGCCGAACTGGCTGGCCTGTTGCGTTTGCCGGTTGTGTTGGTGGTTGATGCCAGCCGGGCGGCGCAAACGGTTGCACCCATTGTGCAGGGCTTGGCGGCGGCGCTTGGTGCGCGGGCAGATGCCTCCGGCGGGGATATTTATGAACAAAAGATGGTGGGGGTGATCCTGAATCGGGTCGGTTCTGCCAGGCATGAGGCGATGTTGCGCAGCGCACTTGGCCATTGCGGGGTTGAGGTTTTGGGCGCTGTGCCGCGCCATGCGGCGTTGAAGCGCGAATCACGCCATCTGGGGCTGGTGCAGGCGGGCGAGGATGCGGGGCTAGCGGCGGGGTTGGCAGCGGCAGCGGCGCTGGTTGCGCAGCATGTGGATATGGACCGGCTGATGGCTTTGGCAGGTCCTGTGCAGGATGCCGCGCCCTGCCAAGGATTGCCACCCTTGGGGCAGCGGATTGCATATGCCGCAGACCGCGCCTTTGCCTTTGCCTATCTGCATATATTGCAAGGCTGGCAGCGGGCGGGTGCGGCACTGCTGCCCTTTTCACCTTTGAACGATGAAGCCCCGGCAACCGAGGCTGACGCAGTATTCCTGCCGGGTGGCTATCCGGAATTGCAGGCCGGGGTTTTAGCCAATGCAGCGCGGTTTCGGGCTGGCATGGCGGACAGCGCAGCGCGCGGTTCGGTGATTTATGGTGAATGTGGTGGCTATATGGTGCTTGGCGATGGGTTGGTCGATGCCCAAGGCCAGCGCCACCAGATGCTGGGGTTGCTACCGGTTGAGACCAGCTTTGCGCAGCGCAAAATGACATTGGGCTATCGGCATTTGAAGCCATTGGGGGGGCTGTTTGGGGCCGTGGCACGGCGCGGCCATGAATTTCATTATGCCACAATTACCAGCCAAGACAGCGCCGATCCGCTGTGGCGGGCCCATGATTCCTTGGGCGCTGATTTAGGCACATTAGGGCAGCGGCGCGGGTTGGTTTGTGGCGCGTTTGCGCATTTGATTGCGTAAACGGCGTTCGCGCCAAAACGCATAAAGCCCCGCCCCAACGATTATGGCCGAGCCTGCCAGCATAAATACCGACGGCATCTCGGCGAAAAACACCACTCCAAGCAAAATTGCCCAAACCAAGCCAGTATACCGGTAGGGCGCAACAAAGCCGATATCACCGGTGCGGGTGGCAGCCACCACTGTCAGATAGCCGATGGACAGGAACACCGCAGCGCCAAGCAGGGCGGCAATATGCTGCCAAGCGACAGGTTCCCAGCTTTGAAACGGCAGCAAGACCAGCCCCAGCATCATGACCGCAACAGCGGTGATATGCGCCACCAAGGCTGAAGGGACCCGCCCGGCAATGCGCCGGGTTGATAGGTCGCGCAGCGTGATAAAGCACACCGAAACCAGCGCCCAAATGGCGTAAGGGCTAAAGGTAGACCCGCCCGGCTGCACAATCAGCAACACACCGCTGAACCCCACCAAAATGGCCGACCAGCGCCGCCAGCCAACCTGTTCGCGCAAAAATATCGCCGCAGCCAGCGTAACCGCCAGTGGCAGGGCTTGCAAAATGGCCGTCAGGTCGGCCAAGGGTAGGTGGGTGAGCGCCACCATAAAGCAGCCCGTGCCGCCAATTTCGCCAATGGTGCGCCAGCCAATCGCGCGCGCCTCGGGGCCCGATGGGCGGTTTGCAAAGCCACCGTGCTGCCAGGCGATGATTGCGGTCAGCAAGCTGGCCGCAACGCCGCGCAAAAACAGCGTTTGGCCGATAGGTAAATCGGCCAGCGCAACCTTCATCATGGCGTCATTGCATACAAAAGCACCCATGGCGGCCATCATCAACAGCGCACCGCGCCGATTGTCTTGATCGGATGTCATAGCTGCCAGCCTTTGCTTGATTTGAATCATATCAACCCAAGTGACGGTCGGTTACAATCCCCCCAACGCAATATAAAAGGAGCGTGAGATGTTTACTGCAAATGTTGGGTCGGCAGACCGGATGATTCGGCTGATCGCTGGGGCTGCATTGGTTGTGCTGGCCTTCATCGTGATTTTGGGCGTATGGAAATGGGTGGCCGTTGCGGTTGGCGCGGTACTGATTGCCACTGCTTTTATGAACTTTTGCCCGATTTATGCCATGCTGGGCATGCGGACGAATAAATAAAAAAAAGGCCGGGCATTGCCCGGCCCAAGTCCAACAGGGAGGTTGAAACCACTGGCGGCAGAGCCGCCGGCTTCACGATGGATATAGGTAGGCATGTCGTGCCGTTCAAGAAAAAAGCGGCAAAATTTGTGCATACCCGCTATCACATAACTGCATAGCTAGCGTAATCCATTTGATAAGTCGTTAACGCGCCTGCTCGCCTTGCATTTTCTTGCGATAGGCAATCACCTCTTCCACCACAAAATCGCGGAACACAGCAATCCGCTTAGAATGGCGCAATTCTTCTGGATAGGCGAGATAGACAGGCACCGGCGCGCTGCCAGAGTCGGGTAAAACATTCACTAATTCTGGAAAATCCGCGGTTAAATAGTCGGGCAGGGCGCCTATGCCAAGCCCCGAACGGACAGCCTGCAAAATGCCGAAATAGTTGTTCACGGTCAGCAAAGACGCCTCATTCGCACGTAGAAACGGCGCGACCCAGCCCGCACCTGCGCTGACCTGCGGCGCAGTTGCGCTTTGGCTAATTAGCCGATGTTTGTTCATATCGGCGGGCGTTTGTGGGGTGCCGTGTTTTGCAAGGTAGCTCGGATCAGCATAAAATCGGATATTTACATCCATCAGGCGGCGGCGGATCAGATCGGCTTGGCTCGGCTCTTTCATGCGGATGGCGACATCGGCCTCGCGCATTGGCAAATCCAGCACGCGTTCTTCAAGCATGAGGTCAATTTTCAGGTTGGGGTAATGGTCGTATAGCTGCCCCATGCGCGGGGCCAGCCACAACGTGCCAAAGCCGATGGTTGTTGTAACACGCAACTCGCCATAAACTTCGTCTTCACTGTCTTTGATGCGGGCGGCGGCTGTATCGAGCCGGCGACTCATCGCTTTGGTGGCATCAAACAGCAATTCGCCTTGTTCGGTTAGAATCAGTCCGCGCGCATGACGATGAAATAGGGTGACATTCAGGCTTTCTTCCAACCCACGAATTTGGCGGCTTACCGCCGATTGACTCAGATGCAAGGTATCGCCAGCATGGGTCAGGCTGCCCGCGTCGGCCACGGCATGAAATATTCTTAGCTTGTCCCAGTCCATCCGATGTGGCCGCCCCGTTATGTGAATGAATTTCGTAATTTTCTTATTCTGCGCGTAGCCTAAGCGCTGGACCAGATTTTTCCAAGCCCCGCGCCGTGCGGTCTAAAAATATACTCTATATTGGTCAGCGATTATGACATATAATGCCCCAATATTCGCAGGTTCAGGAGGCCCACCATGACAATGCGCGACGTATCCCTACATGACCGATTTGACCTATCCAAACAGCATGTTTTGTTGTCTGGCACGCAGGCGCTTGTGCGCTTGCCGCTCATGCAAAAGGCACGCGATACTGCGGCAGGGCATCATACCGCGGGTTATGTTTCGGGCTATCGCGGTTCGCCTCTTGGGGCGGTTGACCAGCAATATCAGCGCGCTGAGGCCGATTTGAAAGCTGCGGATATTCAGTTCAATCCGGGCCTGAACGAGGACCTTGCCGCAACCGCAATTTGGGGCACGCAGCAAGCACAGTTGCGCGGGGAGGGGAAATTTGATGGCGTTTTCGGCCTTTGGTACGGTAAAGGCCCCGGGGTAGACCGGAGCGGCGATGTTTTCCGCCATGCCAATTTTGCGGGGACGGCGCCATTGGGCGGTGTGCTGGCCGCGATGGGCGATGACCATACGGGCGAAAGCTCCACCACATTGCACCAATCTGAATTTGCCTTTGTTGATGCGATGATGCCCATTCTGTCCCCGGCTGGCGTGCAGGAAATGCTAGATTATGGCATCTATGGCTGGGCCTTGTCGCGCTATACTGGCTGCTGGGTTGGGCTCAAAAGCCTCAAAGACACCGTTGAAGCCACCGCAGTGGTTGATGGTAATCCGCACCGCATTTCAATCAAACTCCCGACCGATTATATCCTGCCCGAAGGCGGGCTAAACATCCGCCTAAATGATACACCTGCCGACCAAGAGGCCCGCCTGCACGACCATAAACGCTTTGCCGCCGAGGCTTTTGCACGCGCCAACAAGCTTGATCATCCGGTGTTTCCGGCCACAGGTGCAAAAATCGGCATCGTCTCATCTGGTAAATCTTGGCTTGATACCGTCCACGCGATGCAATTGCTTGGCATTGATGCGGCCATGGCCAAAAAGCTGGGCATTTCAACCTATAAGGTTGGCATGGTATGGCCGCTGGATATGCAAAGTTTCCGTGACTGGTCTGAAAACCTTGATCTGATCATTGTTGTTGAAGAAAAACGCAAATTAGTCGAAGTCCAAATCAAAGAGGCTATTTTCAATGACCGGCATGGTCGTCGTGTCATCGGTTGGAAAGATGAAAACGGCGAAACGCTTTTTTCAGTTAAAAAGGCGCTCAACCCAGTTGGCGTGGCCCATAGCTTGGCGCGTGTATTGCGCCTAGAAGGCGCGTGGGATGAAAGCCTAACCCCCGCCGCTGGCCGCATCGAAGCCGCCATCGTGGCCGATAATGCCCCACCCATAGCCGAACGCCTGCCCTATTTCTGCTCGGGTTGCCCGCATAATACGTCAACCAAATTGCCTGAAGGTGCGCGCGCCTATGCCGGCATCGGCTGTCATTACATGGTGCAATGGATGGACCGTGAAACCACCGGCTTCACCCATATGGGTGGTGAAGGCGCAAATTGGATCGGTGAAGCCCTATTTTCCACCCGCAAACACATGTTTCAAAATATTGGTGATGGTACCTATAACCATTCCGGTTCGCTGGCCATTCGGGCGGCTTTGGCGGCCAAGGCCAACATGACTTATAAAATTTTGTTCAACGATGCGGTGGCCATGACAGGTGGGCAAGCCAATGAAGGTGGGTTAACAGCATCGCAAGTTGCCAAAGAAGTCGTGGCGATGGGCGTCGAACGGCTAATCGTGGTGCATGACGAGAACGAACCCGTGGAGCCATCAGACTTTCCGCCAGGTGTTGAAATTGAACCGCGCAGCGAGCTGATGTCCGTGCAAACCCGTTTGGCCGAAATTAAGGGCGTGACGGTGCTGCTATATATCCAAACCTGCGCCGCCGAAAAACGCCGCCGGCGTAAGCGCAATACATTCCCCAACCCCGATAAACGCGTCTTCATCAACCCCAGCGTCTGCGAAGGCTGTGGCGATTGCGGTGTGCAGTCCAATTGCGTTTCCATATTGCCATTGGAAACCGAATTTGGCCGCAAACGCCAAATTGACCAATCTTCCTGCAATAAAGATTTTTCATGCATCAAAGGCTTTTGCCCCAGCTTTGTTACACTTGAAGGCGCCAAGGTCAAAAAACCCAAACCGGCAGCAATGGCCATACCCGATCTGCCGGAACCGCAGTTACCCGCCATCAACGGCACATACAACATTGTGGCCACAGGTGTGGGCGGCACAGGTATTGTAACCGTTGGGGCCCTGCTGGCCATGGCGGCACATTTGGAGCGCAAAGGCGCTGGGATGATGGAAATGGCCGGGCTAGCGCAAAAAGGTGGCGCTGTGACCGTGCATTGTCGTATTGCCAACCAACCATCCGATATTTCAGCCGTGCGGGTGGCTACCGGGGAAATGGATGCGCTTATTGGTGGCGATATCGTGGCGTCGAGCGGCACCGCCACACTCGGCCTCATGAAGCGTGACCGCACGCGTGCCGTGTGTAACAGCCATCAAATTATCACCGGCGCGTTCACCAAAGATACCGAGTTTTCATTGCCGGGCGACCGCATGGAAATGGCCCTTCGCGCGCGTATAGGCGAGCCCGCGCTGATCATGCTGGACGGCACCCACCTGGCCGAGAAATATTTGGGCGATGCGATTTATGCCAATGTGCTGATGCTTGGGGCCGCATGGCAGGCCGGGCTGGTGCCACTGGGGCTTGAGGCATTGGAACAGTCCGTGCGCCTTAACGGGGCCGGGGTTGAGGGTAATTTGCTGGCCCTCAAGATTGGGCGATGGGCCGTGGCCTTCCCGGATCAGGCGCTGGCTGATGAAGTCCCACCCGCACCGTTAAACCTTGATGAGATGATCGAGATCCGCGCGGCGCATTTGGCGGCCTACCAAAACAAGGCATTGGCCAACCGCTACCGCGCCCTTGTGGCCAGCGCGCGCGAAATTGATGCGGCGTTTGCCGAGGCAGTTGCCAAGGGCTATCACAAGCTGCTGGCTTATAAAGATGAATATGAGGTGGCGCGCCTGCACCGCGAAACGTTGCAAGCGGCAGTGGATGCTCAGTTTGACGGCGTGCGTAAAATGCGCTTTCACATGGCCCCGCCGATTTTTGGCAAGAAAGATTCGCAAGGTCTGGCGATTAAGTCAGAATTTGGCCCTTGGATGATGCGTGCCTTTGGCCTGCTTGCCCGCATGAAGCGGCTACGCGGCACCTGGGCCGACCCGTTCGGACGCACCGATGAGCGCCGAATTGAACGTGCTTTGATCGCTGAATATGAGGGCGATATGAACCGCGCGCAGGCGGCGTTTTCCGATGAAAATGCGCAGGCCTGCTGTGATTTGGCGGCGCTTCCGCTTAAAATCCGCGGGTTTGGCCATGTCAAACTGGCGGCGGTAGCCGCTGCGGCAAAACAACGGGAAGGTTTACTAGCCGCCCTGAACGCCCCAAGTGGCCCGGCCCGCATCGCGGCGGAATAGCCCCAGGGGCGGGCCTGCAAGCTAAGGTGGTGCCAACCGCCGTCCCATCTGCTGTTTTGGGGCGCGGTTGCGCGTTAGGCTTTGCGAATTAGATAGGCGCGGATTTTACCTGTGACGGCCTGCGATTCCAGCAATTCATGCCCGGATTCAGCGCAGTAATGCGGCACATCAATTACCGCCGCCGGATCATCCGCCAATAGGCGCAACACCTGCCCAGCGGCCAAACCCTGCAAGCGTTTGCGCGCCTTCAGCACAGGCAGCGGGCATAGCAGCCCCACGGCATCAACTTCCAAATCAATCTTCATGCGCCAGTGCTACGCCAGCCCCGCGCGCGCTGTCTACGACAATGTGACAATTGGTTGCGTGACGCCGCCTGCTGGGCACGCTAGGAAGGGGCATGTTCGGAATAGACATCTTCACCGCCAGCCTTTTGCCCTCGCTCTTCGTGGCGTTGTTTGCAGGCTTTATAAGCTTCATTTCGCCCTGCGTTTTGCCGGTCGTCCCGGCCTATCTGTCATACATGACAGGGGCCGCACTTGATGACATGGGCGCACGCCGGGGCCGCGCCTTGCTTACGGCGCTGTTCTTTGTGCTTGGCCTTTCAACAGTGTTTTTGCTTTTGGCCCTAGGTGCCTCTGCTATGGCACAAAGTATTGGCGGAATGCGCAGTTGGTTTCCCATCATCTCGGGCCTTGTGGTTATGGTGTTTGGCTTGCATTTTCTGGGCATAATCCGCATTGGATTTTTGAATCGCGAAGCCCGGTTTGATGGCGGTGACCGGGGCGGCACCCCGTTTGGGGCCTATGTACTTGGGCTAGCCTTTGCGCTTGGCTGGGCGCCCTGCATTGGGCCAATTCTATCAACCGTTTTGGCGCTGGTCGCACAAGATGATTCCATTGGCCGGGGCATGGTGCTTATGGGGGCATATGCCTTTGGCCTAGGCATACCATTCCTACTGTTTGCGTTATTTTTCGGGGCCTCACACAGGCTGATGAAAGTGCTGATGCGCCATATGGGCCAAATCGAAAAGATCTCAGGGCTTATGCTTTGGACAATCGGCCTTATGCTGCTCACCGATCAGTTCACGCGCATCTCATTTTGGTTGCTTGAGGTGTTTCCTGCCCTGCAAGCCATCGGCTAGCCTTGCCTTGGCCGCCCGCCCGCCTATGCTGGCGCCATGAGCAATCCGCCGCCGCAATCTCAGCCCGAAATCATCCGCCGTCGCGCGGTGTTTTTGCTGCCCGGATATGACCCGGCCCCACCGCGCCGATACCGCGAAATTTACCGCAGCGAGGCCGTGCGCCAAGCCGAAATTACCGGCAGGCAGGTGCAGCTAACCGCCGCCGAACGCCCTGCGCCATTTTATGGCTGGCAAACCCGCGCCGTTCAAAATGACAGCGCTACACAAACCGAATTTTGGTTGCTGCCGTGGAATGATTTGGTGCGCAATTCAATGCGGGCGGGGGTGTTTGGCATTTACCGCATCGCGGGGCGCACCGCGCTTAGCTATATCGCGGGGGGCGCATTTTTGGCCCTGTTGCGCTTACGGTGGCAGCCGATGCTGGCCGTGCTTTTCCCCTTGGCCATTTTATTTGGGCAGTTGGTGGTGGCTACGGTCGCCCTGCGCGTTGGCGCCTTGCTTGGTGGGTTAACTGGGTTGGGCATGGCGGCCATTATGTGCTATGCCGCCGCCGATTGGCTGCGCAAACAAGATAATCGCTTTTATACCTATTACCTGCTCCATTTATACGCTTTCGTGGCCCATAACGCCGCCCAACCGCAGCCCGAACTTGCGCAGCGTATGGCCGCATTGGCTGATGCGGTGCAAGCAGCGCTTGATGATGGGGTGGATGAGGTTTTGATCGTCGGCCACTCGCTTGGTGCGCAAATTGCGGTCGATGTGGTGGGCGATATGCTGCGCGCTGGGCGGTTGCAGGGGCCGGGGCATGTTGGTGTGCTCACGCTGGGCCAGGTCATTCCCATGATGTCTTTTTTACCGGCCGCCAAACAGCTACGCCGCAACCTGAATACCCTTGCTGCAAGTCCGCGCATTTTTTGGCTTGATGTATCCTCTCAGGCCGATGGTGGCTGCTTTGCCTTGGCGGACCCGGTCGCCGTAACCGGCGTTGCCCCGCCGCACGCCTATGGCCCGAAAGTGATTTCAGCCGCTTTTGCCGAAACGGTTGAAAACGCGCAAGGACAGCGATTTTTTGACCGGCATTTCCAGTATTTTCGCGCATTCACACATCCTGAAAACTATGATTATTTTGCGATAACCGCCGGGGCTAAACCGCTGGCGGCCCGGTTTGAAGCCCGCAATAACTCCCCCCAAATTAACCAGAAAACCTATTCAAAACAAACGGATATGGCGGATGCGTAAAAAGCCCGCCCGCCCGCGTGAATACCCGGCTGGCCGCAGCTTGCGCCAACAAATCCGTGATTTTCGCGCAGATTTGTTTTCCGCCCTACCAAGCCGATTATACCGCGCTTGGATGGCAGAGCGGCGCAATCCATTTTACCGCAGTTACATCATCAACCAGCCAGATCTGGTGAAAACAATTTTGCAAGATCGCCCGGAAGATTTCCCCAAATCGCCGATCATCCATGACACGTTGCGTGGGTTGCTTGGCAATTCAGTATTTGTAACAAATGGCGCGCAATGGGCCGCGCAACGGCGGATTATTGACCCAGCATTTGAACGGGGAAATTTGCGATCAACCTTCCCTGCCATGCAAGACGCTGGGCGTGCGGCATTGGCGCGGTTGGCGGCTGGGCCTATGGAAATGGAATTTGAAACCGCGCATTTGGCGGCAGATGTAATTTTCCGCACATTGTTTTCAGTGCCTATTGAAAGCGATGACGCGACGGCGGTTTTCAACGCCTTTCGGGCCTATCAACGCGCCCAACCGCTTTGGAATATACCGGGCCTGTTGCGCCTGCCACACTGGGTGCCACGTCTGCATTCCCGCGCCAGCCGTAGTGCTGCAACCGAGGTGCGGCGCGTGTTGTTAAAATTCGTGCAAGCCCATGCAGAACGGATTGGCGCCGGCGATATTCCGCAAGATCTGGCAGGCAAAATTATGACCACGCCGGACCCTGAAACCGGCCTATGCTTTTCGACCAAAGAAATGGTCGATCAGGTGGCGATATTCTTTCTGGCCGGGCATGAAACATCGGCATCAGCCTTGTCTTGGGCGTTGTATTTGCTGGCATTATTTCCAGAAACACAAATGAGCGTCGCGGCTGAAGCCCAAGCCGTTGCGCCCGATAGCATGGTGTTTTCGAACCTGTCAAAACTGGGCTTTACGCGTGATGTATTCCGCGAAACCCTACGCCTTTACCCACCCGTGCCGATGATGGTGCGCCAAACGGTGCAGGCTGAACAGTTTCGAGACCGAGTGTTAAAAAAAGGCTCATTGGCCATTCTTTCACCCTGGCATTTGCACCGGCATGAACGGCTATGGGACAACCCGCATGGGTTTGATCCGGCGCGTTGGAAAACCGAAAATGGCAAGGCCTGCCTACGAGAAGCCTATATCCCATTTTCAGCCGGGCCAAGGGTGTGCACGGGGGCTGGGTTTGCGATGGTTGAAGGGGTTTTGCTACTGGCGATGTTGGTTGCCCGCTGGGAATTTCGATTGATTGAGGGGCGCGAACCCCGGCCAGTGGCGCATTTAACCGTGCGTGCAGCAAACGGAGTTTGGCTAGAATTAGTGCCCCGCGCAATGGCGAGTTCAGATGCCTCCGGCGGGGATATTTAAGAACAAAAGATGTTAGGCGCGACGGGCTTCAATCGCTTGCCACATTTTTTCAGCAGCGTTGATTTTGCTAAATCTTTCAAGCTCTTGGATGCCGGTAGGTGAGGTGACGTTGATCTCAGTCAGGTAGTCACCGATGACATCAATGCCCACAAATATTTGGCCTTTTTCGCGCAAAAGCGGGCCGATTTTCGCGCAGATTTCAAGGTCGCGTGCGGTGAGTTCCACCTTCTCCGCCCGCCCGCCAACATGCATGTTGGACCGGGTTTCACCATCAGCGGGAACGCGGTTAATGGCGCCGACGGGTTCACCATCAACCAGTATGACTCGCTTGTCGCCTTTGGAAACGGCGGGCAGGAATTTTTGGGCGATCAGGGGTTCACGGTTGATGCCTGAGAATAATTCATGAAGCGAATTTAGGTTGCGATCTGAAGGGTCTAGCCGGAAAACGCCCGCGCCGCCATTCCCGTAAAGTGGCTTGAGAATGATGTCGCCGTGTTTGTGTTTAAACGCTTTGAGCATGGTCAGATCGCGGGCGATCATTGTTGGTGGGGTTAGGTCGGGAAAGGTAAGGACCAGCAGTTTTTCGGGGTAGTTGCGGACCCAGAACGGGTCATTCACCACCAAGGTTTTGGGGTGAATCATGTCTAGAATATGGGTTGTGGTGATATAGGACATATCAAAGGGTGGGTCTTGGCGTAGCCAGATCACATCCATCGAGGATAGGTCTAAAACTTGAGCATTTCCAAGGGTATAGTGGTTTCCCTTTTCATGTCGCACTTGCAAGGCATGGCCGCGCGCGGTGACTTTTCCTTCGTCATAGGTCAGCATATCGGGGGTGTAATAGAACAGCTCATGGCCGCGGGCTTGGGCCTCAAGCGCTATGCGAAAGGTGCTGTCACCGTCAATGTTAATCGGGCCGATTGGGTCCATCTGGAAGGCTACGCGCAGGGTCATTCTCGGCTCCTATTGTGCTTGGTGCAGATTTGGCTGTTTGTTAACGCCGATGCAAGGGGTTGGCCGTAGAAGTTATTATGTAACCGCAAAACGGGGTGTTTTTTGACGTTTTAGGGCGATTTTTGGGGCAAAAACGTGAAAAAACGCGCGGCGTTAACTTTTGCGCGCCGTTAAGCAGGCTTTAAGGATTTCGGAGGCACAATCGGCTGGATGGAGCGCGCAGAGGGATTTGTGTAGTGCTTGGCGCAATGCCGGATTTGCCCAACGACCGAACATGAGCGGGGACAGTATCCGCTGCATCCATGCGCTTTGAATGGGCAATAAATTGATCGCCTGCGCGAAGAACACGGCCTAGGGGTGCGGGCGAAGCTGGAGATGAGTATGATTTGGGTAATGTTATGGCTGCCGTGCGCTGCGCGTTGAATGGCCAAGGGGCCGCCAAAGGATTCGGCCACAAGTATTGTCGGGCGATCTGGCGCGATGTTGTGGATGCGTGGCCAAATAGCGCGGCATAGGAATGAAGGTCAGGTGGGTAGTTGAGGTTTTACACAGTGCAATGCCGGCTAAGGATTTTGGCTAAGGGCGCCATCAGCCCGCCAGCGCCATCAAGGGCGGGCAGCAATGCAATATGCGGTATTGCGGGCATTACGCGAAACAGTTTTTGAGAATGTCGATTCGTGCGTTGCGATCGACCATAACCAAGTCGAATCTTACGTCTTGGCCGGGGGGGCAATGGTCGGCCAAGTAAATTTCGGCGGCAGACAAGAGGCGCGCGGTTTGCTTGGGCGTAAGCGCATTAGCGGCGGCAGAAAGTGTAGTTCGCAATTTAACCTCGGCAAAGATGACAAGCGGGCCTTGGCGAAATATCAGGTCAATTTCACCGGCCTTGCTGCGCCAGCGGGTGGCAACCAGATCGGCACCTTCGGCAAGGTAGGCGCGGGTGGCGGCGTCTTCGGCGGCGAGGCCATTTTGAAAATTGCGCCCGCTCATTTTCCCAATTCCAACGCGCGGGCGTAAACCTGTTTGCGCGGCAGGTCGAGCGCTTCGGCCACGGCGGCGACGGCATCTTTGAGCGAATGGTTTTCAAGCGCGCTGGCGAGGGCAGTGTCCAGCGTATCGGCTGAGGTTTCAACCGCGATTGGCGGGCCAAGCACGATGACCACTTCGCCCTTTGGGGCGGGTTCATCGGCATAGGCGGCGGCGAGGGGGCCAAGTGTGCCGCGGCGGGTCTCTTCAAACTTTTTGGTAAGCTCACGGCATACCGAAACGGGCCGAGTTGGACCATAGGCTTTGACCATGGCTGCAAGGCAATTGGCCAGCCTGCGGGGTGATTCGTAAAACACCAAAGTTGCGGGCACGGCGGCCAGATCGGCCAGAAACTTGGCCCGCGCTGCGGATTTTGGGGGTGGAAAGCCTGCGAACATAAACCTGTCAGTCGGTTGACCCGCCACAGCAAGGGCTGCCAGAAGCGCCGAGGCACCGGGGGCGGCAAATACCGGCAAGCCTTCGGTGATCATGACTTGGGCGAGTTGATAGCCGGGGTCGGCGACCATAGGTGTGCCAGCGTCAGACACATAGGCAACTGACTTGCCACTTGCGACGGCTGCCAGCAGCCGGGGCCGCTGTGCTGCGCCGTTATGGTCATGATAAGGCACAATTTTACGGCCATTTAGGGCCACGCCGTGAATGTCAAGCAGATGGCGGGTGTTGCGGGTATCTTCTGCCGCAAGCACATCGGCACTGGCCAAAATATCAAGTGCGCGCAGGGTAATATCGCGCGCGGCACCGATGGGCGTGGCGACCAGGTAAAGGCCGCAGGCTAGGGTTGGGGAAGGTCCGCTCATCACAAAATCCGGTCGTTTACTTGTGGGGCTTAGGCGCTTACCTTCTGGCACCGGACGCTTTATATTACAACCGGCTGCAATTTGATGTGGCCCGCAGTTTGATGAGGACAACCATGTTTGCGCTGCTCAAAAGATTTTTTCGCCCCGCCACCGCGCTGTTAGCGCTATTTGCCATGACAGCCTGTGAGGACATACCCGCCGCAACCCGCGCGGTTGACCCGAATGCGCCGGTTGTTGTGGCGCTGCTGGTGCCGCTGGGGTCAGGCAATGCAGTGACCGACCAGCTAGGGCAATCCTTGGTGAATGCAGCGCGGATGGCGCAGGGCGAAGTGCGCGGTGCGAATATTGATTTGCGGGTGTATGAAACTGGCGGCACTGCGGAAATGGCAACGGTGGCGGCAACGCGCGCTGTGGCTGAAGGGGCGCAAATTATTGTCGGGCCGTTGTTTTCACCGGCCACAACCGCGGCGGCCAATGTGGCACGCGCGGCTGGCATTAATGTGCTGAGCTTTTCAAACAATACCGCAGTTGCTGGCGGCAATGTGTTTTTGCTGGGCGTGACGTTTGATTCGGTGGCGGACCGGTTGGTAAGCTATTCGGTCGCGCAAGGCTTGAACCGGTTTGGCATTGTTCACCAAGATGGTTTGGAAGGCGAAGCGGGCCGCGCGGCTGTGGCTGCGGCCATTGCGCGCAATGGTGGCAATGTCGTAGCGACAGCGAATTATTCGCTGAATTTTCAAGAGCTAAGCGACCGGGCTGATGAGATTTCGACGGTTCTGAAGGGCAGTGGGGCCAATGCGGTGTTTTTCACCGATAGCCCGTTGCAGGGGCTTGGTTTTGTAACTGCGCAATTGTCAACGCGCAGCTATCGGGGTGGGCGCAATGCCCAGTTTATGGGGCTAACACGCTGGGATACGAGCACAGATTTGCTGAATGCACCCAGCATGGAAGGCGGTTGGTTTGCTGTGCCAGACCCCGACCTGACCGCCCAGTTTGAGGCGCGCTATATGGCGGCCTACGGCATTGAGGCGCACAACCTTTCGGGGCTTGCCTATGATGCGATTGCCGCTGTTGGGGCGATGATTTCGAGCGCGCGTCAAGACGGTGCGACAAGCGCGTTCGGCATTGAGCGACTTACCAACCCGGCTGGGTTTGCGGGTGTGAACGGGGTGTTCCGGTTTAACGCCAATGGCACCAACCAGCGCGGCTTGGCGATTATGCAGGTAGGTGAGGGCACGGCGAACATCATTTCGCCAGCACCACGCAGCTTTGGCGGCTCGGGCAGCTAATTTGGCCGAGTCAATTGAAGATATGCTGATGGGCGGGCTGATCGGCTCGCCCTTGGCGATTCTGGATGGGGCGCAGTTAGTGGCTGAGCTTGATGCGGCTGTTTCGGATGCCAAAGATTCGGTAGAAATTCGGGCGGCGGCTGTGGCCGTGCTGCGTAAAAAGCTGGATGCCGGGCGCGCGGTGATTGCGGCAGCGCTTGACGCAGACCCGTTTCAGGCCCGATCAGCCACCCGCGCCTATAGCTGGCTAACAGACCAAATTGTGCGTGCTGTGCTGAATTTGGCGATTACACGCCTGCACCCCAACCCGATGCCAACCGCCAGCCAGCGGCTTTCGGTGCTGGGTGTGGGGGGCTACGGGCGGGGCGAAATGGCGCCGTTTTCTGATGTCGATTTGCTATTTCTAACGCCCTACAAGCAAACCGCTTGGGGTGAGAGCGTGATTGAAAGCGTGCTGTATACGCTGTGGGATTTGAAGTTGAAGGTGGGCCATGCGACCCGCACGATTGATGAATGCCTGCGGCTGAGTGGCGAGGATATCACCATCCGCACGTCATTGCTGGAACGCCGCCATATTTGGGGCGATGAGGCGCTGGCGCGGCTGTTGGGGCTACGTTTGTGGAAGGATTTGTTCCAATCCACCGGGCCGGAATTTATTGAGCAAAAGCTGGAAGAACGCACCCAACGCCATAGCCGCAATGGTGGCGCGCGCTATGTGGTGGAGCCCAATGTCAAAGAGGGCAAGGGCGGCTTGCGAGACCTGCAAACGCTGTTTTGGATTGCGAAATATTTGCACCATGTTGAAACCGGGGCCGATATGGTGAGGGCCGGGGTGCTGCGCGAAGAAGAATATGAGGTGTTTGACCAGGCCGAGAGTTTTTTATGGACAGTGCGCTGCCAGCTTCACTTAATCAATGGCCGCGCTACCGAACAGTTGACCTTCAATAACCAAGTTGAAGTGGCTGCAAAGCTTGGATTTAGCGACCATGACGGGATGCGCGGCGTCGAATGGTTTATGCAGCAATATTTTCTGCATGCCAAAGATGTGGGCGAGTTGACGCGCGTTTTCTTAACCGGGCTTGAGGCGCGGCATGTGAAAAAACGCGCCAGCCTTGGCACAACGTTGCGCAATGCGTTTTCATTTGGGCGCAATACCCTGCCGGGTTTTTATGCGATTACCCATGGGCGGCTAAATATTACCGATTTTAAGGGTTTTGCAGCGGATCCGCTTAACTTCATTAAGCTTTTTCAAGAAGGGCTGCGCAGTGAGCGGCTGATCCACCCCGATGCGATGCGGGTTGTGGCGCGAAACTTGGATATGATTGATGATAAGTTCCGCGCGAGCCCGCAAGCCAATGAGATTTTTCTTGATTTATTGTTGAACCATAACAACCCCGAGCGCGCGCTGCGGCGCATGAATGAGCTGGGGTTTTTGGGTGCGTTCATGCCGGAATTTGGCCGCATCGTCGCGATGATGCAGTTCAATATGTACCATAGCTATACGGTGGATGAGCATACGATTCAGTGCATATCTACGCTTGCGAAAATTGAGGCGGGGGCCTTGGTGGAAGAACTGCCCGTGGCTTCAGGGATATTGAAGCGCGGGGTTAACCGGCGGGTGCTGTATGTGGCGCTGTTATTTCATGATATTGCCAAAGGATTGCCTGGCGCACATGAGCTGGTCGGGGCTGAAATTGCCCGCAAAGTGGCCCCGCGATTGGGGCTGGATGCGGGTGAATGTGAAACCGTTATATGGCTGGTGGAAAACCATTTGCTGATGTCGGACGTAGCGCAAAAGCGTGATCTGTCTGACCCGCGCACCGCACGCGATTTTGCGTATCATGTAAAATCGGTCGCGCGGTTGAACCTGCTGACCGTGTTAACGGTGTGCGATATTCGCGGCGTGGGGCCAACAACCTGGAATAACTGGAAGGCGATGTTGCTGCGTGATTTGCATGCGCAGGCGCTGGAATGCCTAAGCGATGGTGTGCAATCGGCCAGCCAAAAAGAGCGAGAGGCCGAGGCCAAGGCCGCGCTGCGGGCTGGCTTGCCCGATTGGGATGCGGCGGCGTTGGATGTGGAATGCACGCGGCATTATGCACATTACTGGCTTGGGTTTGATGCTGACACGCATTTAACATTTGCCAAGCTCGGGCGTGAAATGGGCGAGAAGGCGGTATCATCGCTGACACCAGATTTGGACCGCGATGCCACGCGCGCCTGTTTTATGATGCCTGACCACCCCGGTATATTTGCCCGGCTGGCAGGGGCCTTGGCGCTGGTGGGGGCGAATGTTGTGGATGCGCGCACCTATACCAGCACCGATGGCGTCGCGACGGCTGCGTTTTGGGTGCAAGATGCCGAGGGTAAGCCGTTTGAAGTCTCGCGGCTTGGGCGGTTGCGCAAGATGATTGATAGCACATTGGCAGGCAAGGTGATTGCGCGTGACGAGTTGAAGAGCCGCGGCAAACTGAAAAAACGTGAGCAAGATTTCCGGGTGCCGACGAATATTACATTTGATAATGAAGGCAGCGAAATTTACACGATTATTGAGGTGGATACCCGTGATCGGCTGGGCCTGTTGCATGATTTGGCCCGCACGCTGACCGCCTGCAATGTGTCAATATCTTCGGCCATAATTGCAACCTATGGCGAGCAGGCGGTGGATAGTTTTTATGTTAAAGACCTTTTTGGGCATAAGCTGCATGCCGAAAGCCGCCGCCGCCAAGTAGAAACGCGCCTGCGCGATGTGATTGAGGCCGGGCACGTAGGAGTATCAGCGTGAAGCCAATACGTTTGTTGAAAGCCTTCATCACCGTGGGCGGATGGACCTTGGCCAGCCGATTGCTGGGCTTTGTGCGCGATGTGATGATTGCCGCGTTCTTGGGCGCTGGCCCGGTGGCCGAGGCTTTTTTGGTGGCTTTTGCGCTGCCCAATATGTTCCGCCGATTTTTTGCAGAAGGGGCGTTTAACACTGCTTTTGTGCCGATGTTTGCCAAACGCTATGAGGCGGGTGGTGATGCGCGTGGCTTTGCTGCCAGTGCCGCCGGGGCGTTGGGTGTGGTGTTGATTGTGTTATGCCTGCTGGCGCTGGTGTTTATGCCATGGCTGGTTTGGGCGATGGCCAGCGGGTTTAGTGGCGATGCGCGGTTTGATATGGCCGTGGATATGGGGCGGATTGTGTTTGTTTACATCCTGCTCATTTCGCTCGCCGCGCTGGTTTCGGGGGTGCTGAACGCGCTGGGGCGGTTTGCGGCGGCGGCGGCGGCCCCATTGTTTTTGAACATTATCCTGATCGGGTTCATGTATGGCGCAGCACAGTTTGGGATAAGCATTGGCACAGCGCTAGCCTACGGCGTGCCAGTGGCTGGCGTTGCGCAATTGGCACTGGTTTGGTTTGCAGCGCGACGCGCTGGGTTTACGATTATTCCAAGGCTTTCATGGTCACCTGAGCTAAAGCGGCTGGCCATGATCGCGGCCCCGGCGGCATTGGCTGGTGGCGTGGTGCAGATTAACCTGCTGGTGGGCCGCCAAGTGGCCAGCTTTACCGATGGAGCGATTGCCTGGCTGAGCTATGCCGACCGGCTGTATCAGCTACCTTTGGGTGTCGTGGGCATTGCGATTGGCGTGGTATTGCTGCCCGAATTGGCGCGCAGGCTAGCCGCAAGCGATGGGCTGGGCGGCAAAGGTGCTGTAAACCGGGCAGCCGAATTTGCGCTGGTGCTTGGCTTGCCTTCGGCTGTGGCGCTGGTTGTAGTGCCGGGCTTACTGGTGGGTGTGTTGTTTGAACGCGGGGCCTTTGGGGCCGAAGATACGGCGGCCACGGCTATTGCGGTGGCGATTTACGGGCTCGGCCTGCCAGCCTTTGTGCTGCAAAAGGTCATATCGCCGCTGTTTTTCGCCCGCGAAGATACCAAGCGGCCGTTTTATTACGCGCTCGCCTCGATGGTTATTAACCTTGGGTTGGCGGTGGGGCTTATGCCGTGGCTGGGCTATTTGGCGGCACCAGTGGCCACAAGTGTTGCAGCTTGGGCGATGCTGGGGCTGTTAATGCTGGGCGCACGCGGGTTTGGCGATGCGGCCCGGATGGATGCCCGCCTGAAGCACCGGGTGCCACGGCAATTGGCGGCGGCACTGATTATGGGGGCCATCATTTTTGGGCTTGGGCTGTTGCTTGCCCCTTGGTTGGCCGCTGGCACGGGGCTGCGCTTTGCAGCGCTGGGGCTGATTGTGCTGGTTGGGGCCTTGGTTTACGGCGTTGCACTGGTCGCCTTGGGTGGTTTTGCGCGCAGCGACCTTCGCCGTGCGCTGCGCCCCTAATTGCCGCGCAGTTTTGCAACAAGCCGCCGCGAGGCCCCGGGGGCCAGCAGGTATGACAGGCCAAACCCAATCAGGAATGCGGCGAGTTCGGCCACCCAAAAATCGGTTGGTTGGAAAAACAGATATTGCACAATGTTCAAGATTGCCAAGAAAAACACGATGCGAAAGGCGGGCCAAACCGGCTGCCCCGCGACGTGGCGAAAGCGATATTCTGACCAGCAATAGGCGCCGATCAGCGCGCAGCTTGGTTGAAAAAGCCCAAGCAACCGCAGCCCGGAAGCTGACACAAGCCCGTATGCCAGCGCGGCTGTGATAATGCCGGCAAAGAAAATGATTAGTGCGGCCCAAACCGAAAACCGCAATGAAACCGCACGGCCTACCGCCAGAAATATAACGCAGCCAACCAGCGCGCTGGGGCTGTTATAATGGATGAACGGGTAGGTGATGAAGCTGTGCGCCAGATCGGGCTGGGCGAAAAACAACGATATGCCTGTTTCGCGGAATTGTTCAAAAATCGGGTCATAAAACCCGAAATCCTGCGCCCAGATGGCCCGCCAATTATGCGACTGTGGGCCGCCGATCAGGTCTGCCTCGCCCAGAATCAGGACGATTTCAACCATCGCTGCCACGGCTGCGATTAGCAACAAGAAGGGTGAGATCGGGTTGAGCACCGATTGGGAATCATAGGCAATAGGCTGTTCGTCATTATTTGGGGATGATCGTGTCATCGCGGCGCTCCGTCATGCTGGCCTTGGCCTTAGCCCGTTTTGGCGGCCCTGTCTAGAAAGCGGCGATCAGGGCTGGTTGACGCGGCCCCGGCACAGCGCCATAAACCACAGCCAAGGCGGCAGTGGAGAATGATGATGAGTGCACAGATAAATGCAGTCGGCCATACAAAACGCGTGTTTTCAGGGATCAAGCCAAGTGGTGGGCTAACCCTGGGCAATTACCTTGGCGCGATTAAGCGGTTTGTGGATACGCAAGATAGCGGCGTTGAAACGGTGTATTGCGTGGTTGATTTGCACGCGATCACTGTGTGGCAAGACCCTGCGGCCCTGCGCTATGCAACGCGTGAGCTTGTGGCCGCCTATGTGGCTTCCGGGCTGAACTCGGACAAATCGATTCTCTTCAACCAAAGCCAAGTGCCCGCCCATGCCGAATTGGGCTGGTTGTTTAATTGTGTGGCGCGGATGGGGTGGATGAACCGCATGACGCAGTTCAAAGACAAGGCGGGCAAGAACGCCGAGAAGGTGTCGCTGGGCCTATATGCCTATCCGAGCTTGATGGCGGCCGATATTTTGCTGTATCACGCCACGCATGTGCCCGTCGGTGACGACCAAAAACAGCATGTGGAGCTGACGCGCGATATTGCCCAGAAGTTTAACAATGATTTTAAAGTGGAGGGGTTCTTTCCACTGCCTGAACCGGTGATTGAAGGCCCAGCCACACGGGTGATGAACCTGCGTGATGCGACGAAGAAAATGTCAAAATCGGGAGATAGTGACATGGAACGCATCAATATGACCGATGATGCGGAGATGATTGCCAAGAAGTTTAAGAAGGCACGCACCGACCCAGATGGCATTCCATCCGAGGTAAAGGGGCTAGATGGCCGCCCCGAGGCGCGCAATTTGGTCGATATTTATGCCGCGTTGAGCGAACAATCGGTGGATGCGGTTGTAGCAGAATATGCAGGCGCGGGCTGGGGTGTGTTTAAGCCAGCGCTGGCCGATTTGGCCGTGGCCAAGCTTGCGCCAATTTCAACCGAAATGGCCCGGCTGATGCAGGCCCCGGATGAACTGGACCGGATTTTGGGGCAGGGGGCCGAACGGGCCGCCGCCATTGCCAACCCGATTTTAGCCAAGGCCTATGATATTGTTGGGTTTGTGCGATCACGTTAGCTGGGTATGTGGCCGACTAAGCCGTGGTTTGGGCGAATAAAACCCGCCTTTATTGGTGCGTATCGTCCAGTAATGGCCTGATTCTGCCATAATATGCCGCAGCCCCGGCATATTTGTTTTTTTATCGGATAAGAGCAGGTAACCGCCGGGCGATAGGTGGTTCAACAGCGTGCCTAAGCAGGCGTGGCGGCTAGCATCGTCAAGCAGCGTGCGGTGAATCAACAAGATGTCAAACATCCCATCGTGCTGGTAGGTGTGAATATCGGCAACCACGCCTGTTATGGGCAGGTTTTTTTGATATGGTTTATGGGTAAACCTTTCTTTTTTGACGGCGTATTGGGTTGGATTGTGTTGGGTGCAGGTCTACTGCGCGGCAATTGCGGGGCAGTCATATTGGTAAATAGTTATCACTCACAACAGTCCGGTTGGTTGCGAAGATTTTATGGTGGAAAAATGGGTTGAAACGGGCGGCGCGGTGATTTTCAGGCCAAATATTGTGTTTTTGGTGAGGAAAGCGGGTTTGCAACTATTATATAAATCGAACAAAATGATTTTTGTGGCTATGATATTGAATAGAAAATTTTTTCATAAATTAATTTATTCGAATAATACTGTGTTTGAACCATGAAAGGTTTCGATCGGGCAGTGTTTTTGGCGTATGCTTTGAGTTTTGGGGGTGGCACTATGGCCGAACGCGCAATAATCAGCCTGTGCAAACGCATATTTGGGGGTGAGCCGTGATGAGAATGTTTTGCGTGGCGGTGGTTGGTGCCTGTATGGCCAGTGCGGGGTTTGCCGCCGGGCCACAGTTGCGCAGTGGCCATACTGAAGGGTGGCAGCCGCTATTTGCACTGGCGGCTAACCTGTGTGTGGGGGCCATGCGGATGGGCAATGCTTTGCCCTTGCGGGTGCTAGATAATTTAGGTGAAAGCCCGCAGTTTGGCATGGCCAACCGGTTGTTTAGTGACCCGGATCGTATGATTGAGGTTGTGCTGGCTGGCACCAGTCCCGGTGAGCCTGTGGGTGAGCCTGTGCTTTGCCTTGCTCAACCGCGTCAAGCCATGCCGGCGGCAGATAAAGCTGAATTGCGAAACTGGGTGGATACCGAATTTGCGCGCATGGCCGAAGCTGACGGCGTGGCGTTATTTGACCATGACGGCGGCGGCCTGTTTACGCGCATCATTTACTGGTGTGATGGGCAGGACGCACGCGTTGTAATGGCGTTTTCCCAAGCCACCGACGCGGCTGAACTGCGCCTTGGCGTCACCCATTCATTGCCCGGTGGGGCAGAACCAGAATGCCCGGGAGGTAGAGAATGAAATCGTTTGTGTAGCAATTGGCGCGCTTATGCTGGGCGCGGCAGCGTCGGCGCAAACGGCGCTGGATATTGAAGGTAATTTTACCCCACCAATGGACCAGTTTAGCGCATTCGCCAATGCCTGTGCGGCGTGGGTTGACCATGGCGACGCGGCGTTTTTTGACAGGTTGCCGGCAGCGGCGATTGATGAATATCAAGCCTTCGCGACCGACCATCGGTGATCTGCTGATGGGCAGGTTTTGGCTGGGTATCATGGCGGCTGGGAGAATGATGGCCGGGTTTATACGCTCTGCGGCGTGCGCTATGCGGATTCTGTGCCAGCGATAGACCAAATTGCGGCCAATGCGGCGTTTTCGGAATGGGTTCGGCAGGTGCGTGCCGCAAACCCTGACATTATTTATCTGGAGGAAGAATCCAATAGAGGGGCGATATTGGGCGTATGCGATGATGATGGTTTGAAGTTGGGCATTTTGTTTCCGTTTGAAGTTATCGACGGGATATTCAATTTATTAAACCTGAATGACATACCGCCCAGCTTTGAAAACCCATGTGTGGCAAGCGCGACTGAGTAAGCGCTGAGGTACTTTTCTGTATACATTGCCCATTTGTTCGAGCGGTGATCGTGCTGGGGTAAGCGCATTACGCTGATATATTGCAAAGCGGGCATTTCGTATTGGCATGGCCACAGAATCGCGCGAAAGCCCAGATACAAGGCACCCCGCCTTGGCTTACTACCCAAAATGCGCGAAGCTTAACCCAATTGGATGACGGGGTAGGAGATTGACTGATGGCTGATTTGGACGAAAAAACCGCATGCCGCACACCGAATGATGGTGGCAAAAGCATGACGAATATTCCGACATGGAAGTTTGAGGTGATCCGCACGGCCATTTTGCAAGTGCTGGGGCAGGGGCCATGTAAATCAGGCGGGTTGTCAGATGCGATTCGCGCGGTGATTGCGGCGGATGATCTTGAGAAGATTGGCAAGCTCGGCTGGCACATGATGGCCGTGAAGCTAGAGCTTGAGGTGCGCGGTGAGATACGCCGCCAGCCGGGCGTGAAGCCGTTGATGATGGAATTGGTGCCGGGCTGAGCCTTTCGAACCCATGACCCGAAGCGCCCTGCGGCGGTAATTGGCCGAATTTGTGCTTCGAGATGTTACAAATGCACTGACTCGCGTGCAAAATCCGTGATCGGCCGCGCCGATTTTCCTTAGTTATCAAGGCAGCCCATGGGGCCATCGGCGGAAACATGGCCAATAAGCGCCTATGAACCTTGGGTTATCAGTGCGGGGGATGCGCGGGACGCGTGCGACTGCTAGCCTTTGGTATGTGTATCAAAGGAGGGCGTCATGGCTCGACTGAACCTATTACTGCCAACCACATTGTTTGTAAGCCTTCTGGCCGCAGGCAGTGCTTGGGCGGAAAACATAGCCTTGGTTATTTCCAATGGAACCTATGCGCACGGATCTACTGTGCGCGCGATAGACCGAGCCCATAGTGGCTTGGTTCGCACCTATGAGGCGCGCGGCTACCGGGTTTATGGTGGCAATAACCTGAACCGGGCCGCCATGGCCCGCGAGATGGAAGCCTTTGAAGGCCAACTGGATGACGCAGATATTGCCGTGGTGCAGCTGGTCGGCCATACCGCCGCGCTGGGCGACCATGGTTGGTTTTTACCAGTAGACATTAACCCAAACAGCGCCACCGATTTCGAAATGGGTGGGGTGTCATTTAACCTGTTCGCCCAAATGCTAGGCACCCATGATGCCCGCGCGGTGCTGTTTATCGGTTCTTCTGGTGATGATGTCAGCGGGATACGCGGCGTTGATGGTGGCATTGGTGCCGTGAACGCGCCGCCGGGATTGCTGGTGGTAAGTGGGCTATATGGAAATTTGAACACCGCCATAACAAATGAATTTTTGAAGGTTGATGCGCGGCTAACCGATGCGATGAACCGATCTGGTTCACGGTTAAACTATTCGGGCTACATATCGTCTCGGCTTGTTTTGGCACCGCGTAATGCACCGGTTGTAACGCCGCCTCGGGTTGTGATTACCCCGCCAGTAGTGCAGCGCACGCCAGAAACGATTGAAGCGGCATTGGGGCTGACACGCACCCAAAGGCGACGCATTCAGGAAAACCTGACGGTGTTGCGCTTTGATACGCGTGGCGTTGATGGTGTGTTTGGCCGTGGCACGCGGAGCGCAATTGCGGCTTGGCAAGCTGATGAAAGACTAGAAGTTACCGGCTATATTACGCAGGCCCAAATTGGGCGGTTAGAACGCCGTGCAAATGCAGAACGCCGCGTATTGGCCGAAGCGGATGAGGCCTATTGGCGTAGCACTGGGGCTTCGGGGCGCGAGGATGATTTGAACCGCTATCTGCGCCGCTATCCGCAGGGCGCCCATGCCACCGAAGCGCAGCGTTTGTTGCAACAAGCTGTGCAGCGTGCCGATGAAACCTATTGGCGCGAAACTGGCATTACCGGGTTGGAGGATGATTTGAACCGTTACCTGCGACGCTACCCTGAGGGCGTGCATGCCACTGAGGCGCGGCGTATGTTGCAGCGGGTTTCAACCCAAGGCGATGAAACCTATTGGCGCGAAACTGGCGCTTCGGGCTTGGAGGATGATATGATTCGCTATTTGCGCCGTTACCCTGAAGGCGTGCATGCCAACGAGGCGCGCCGTATGTTGCAGCAAGTATCTGGCCAAACAGACCAAGACGAATGGGAACGTGCCTTAAATCGCAACACCATACGCGCCTTTGAGCGCTATTTGGAGCGGTTCCCAGATGGTTTGTATAACCGTGCAGCCAAAGCGCGCTTGCTTGCCTTAGGCGGCGAGTTGGACCGTGACACAAGTGGGCGCGACGATCCTGGCGCTGGGCAATCGGCTGCTGAAGCGGCGGCGCGGGCGGCTGAAAATGCGCTGGGTATGGATAACAGCACGCGTTTGTTGATTGAGTTGCGTTTGATAGCGCTGGGGTATCGTCCCGGTGCGCCGGATGGCATTTTTGATAGTGATACACGCGCCGCGCTGTCGGCATTCCAGCGAGATCGCAGCATGCCATCAACGGGTTATGTCAACGCGTTGACCATTACGGCCCTGCTGCGGGGCGGTTGATAAACTGCCGCGCTCGTGTGGGTGATCAGCTGATCACCCCGCCAGCCTGGCGGTAGCGGCGCGGCGCGGGGGCACCCAGCCGCGCCGTTACGCATGCGCCGCGTTGCACCGTTTGGGTTGGGGCAGGTGTTGAAGTTAGGCGCTTTATGCTGCGGCATAAGCCCACTTTTTGGTGGCAATTGGACCCCGCGTGCCCGCACACATTGAGCTTGGCTTGGCCCGAGCATTAGTGGGTGGCGGGCGACCCATCAAAGCGATCAGCTTGGGCTTGTGACGGCCGCGCCAACACAGCAGGTTGAAGCCCTGATCGCCGCCTTGCAGCATTATGTTGCGCAACATTGCCCCTAATGGGCCATGCATGCGCAGGTTTTGTTAGGCATAGGCGATCTGGCCTACAGCAACTGTTTGACGGTGCCTGACGGCGCATTGCGGCGCGGGGCTGACCTTGCAAATAGCGCCGCAACCGCCAAGCGGCGCACAATCGTAGGTCGTGCGGGCAGCGCGGCAAGGTTGGGTTTGTGGATATGTTCACCGCAAAACAAAAGGCCGCGCAATGCGCGGCCTTTGTGTCATTTGGTAGTGCGGTTCAGCCCTGACGGGCTTTGAACCGGGGTTGGGTTTTGTTGATCACATAAACCCGGCCCTTACGGCGAACGACACGGCAATCGCGGTGGCGCTGCTTCAGGGAGCGAAGTGAATTACGGACTTTCATAGTCCCTCTCCTTATCCAGCGGCGCGCAGCAATGCTTGCGCCTGTTAAAATTCTTGCCCAAATGAGCCTGTCCTTACAACCACTTCCGAGGAAATGGTGGGCGTAACTGGGATCGAACCAGTGACCCCTTCGATGTCAACGAAGTGCTCTCCCGCTGAGCTATACACCCGAAAGAACAGCGGCGCAGCCAATGGATCCTAGTTTGGGCCCATGGACGATGCCTCGTGGGTGGTTCTATAGAAGGAGTCGGAGCGGTGTTCAAGACCTTTTCAGCCGCGCATTCATGGCGCATACTCAGCCAAATGAACAGGGGCCAATTTATGATTGATCGCGCCTACAGATTGTTGTTACCAAAGCGACGCACCTCTTGCGCGGTGTTTTCGTCGCCACATAGCGGTCGGCGTTATCCGGCGTCATTTTTGGCGCGGGTGCGGCTGGACATCGCGCAGTTACGCTCCTCGGAAGATGCGTTTGTGGATGAATTGGTGGGCAGTGCCCCCAAACGTGGCGCGCCGTTATTGGCGGCAACCTTTTCACGCAGCTATATAGATTTGAACCGCGCCGCCCATGAATTGGACCCGGCTGTTGTGCACGGTGCGCCAAAAACGGGCTTAAATGCGCGACTGACAGCAGGGCTTGGGGTGATTCCGCGCGTTGTTGCCGAAGGGCGCGAAATTATGGATGGCAAGATTACGCTGTTTGAAGCGGAATCACGCATTGCTCGCGGGTATCGACCCTACCATAACTGCCTATCGCGGTTGCTCATGGATACGCGCGATCGGTTTGGCATGGCAATATTGTTTGATTGCCATTCAATGCCAAGCGTGGCGCGCAAAGTCGCGTTGCCGTGCGGTGGCGTCATGCCAGATATTGTGTTGGGAGATCGCTATGGATCTTCATGCGCGAATTGGCTGTATGACGCGGTGCATGCAGCATTTAGTGAGGCTGGGTTTGTTGTGGCGCGCAATGCGCCCTTTGCCGGTGGGCATATAACGCAGGCCTATGGCCAGCCTGCGCAAAACATTCATGCGCTACAGATTGAGATTGATCGTGGGTTATATATGGATGAGGCCAAGCTTTTGCCGCATGCGGGGTTTGAGGTGACGCGCAGCCGGTTGGCGCAGGTCATTGTGCAATTGGTGGCGCTGGATGGTGGCACGCAGACGCTGGCGGCTGAATAACCGGTTTCCCAAAAAAGGAAGCCGTACGAAGATCGCACGGCTCATGTTCAGGGAGGAGTGCCCGAAAATCGGGCAACGATCCGAAGACCGATGGAGTGACTATCCATTGTGCGACGCACAAAGTAAATTGTGCAGCTGCGAAGAGTGTTGCATTTGGGGCTGTATGTGGTGAATTTGCAACAGTTAGCGCAGGGCCCGGCCCTTTTTGATGGCATCCTTGCCAAATTTCTCACGAATTTTATCGCTTGCGGCCTCAGCCGCGTGGCGCTTCGGGGCATCGGGGTCAAGTAAATCGGCGGTTGTGGCTTGGCGGCCTACCGCGCCCAGATCAGAAATGCCAACACCAATAAGGCGAAATGGGCCTTGGATGAGGCAGGGCTGCAAGAGTTCGGCGGCGATGCGGTAAATATCATCGGCCAGATTTGTAGGCCCGCGCAGGGTGCGGCGGCGGCTGACAGATTGGAAACCGGCGGTTTTAAGTTTGAGGTTGACGGTCATGCCATCGTAGTTACGCGCCTTTGCGCGGTCTGATACTTGGAGGGCCAACCGCCAAATATGACCATCAAGCAGCGCGGCGTCAGATGTATCTTCAAAAAAAGTGGTTTCGTTGGAGATGGATTTGACGGTTTCACGGGCTGAGACGCGCCGGGAATCGCGCCCGCGCGCCAAGGCATAAAGGCGCAGGCCAATGGCGCCATATTTCTTGGCCAAATCGGCTTCATCATAGCGCAGGATATCAGCGATTTTGCGAATACCGTCACGTTCAAGCTGGGCTTGGGTGACCGGGCCAACGCCCCAGATTTTGCTGATAGGCAAGGTTGCGAGCAGCGATTCGGTTTCAAGCTTGCCGATGAGCGCCATGCCGCGGGGTTTATCGAGATCGGAGGCGATTTTGGCGAGGAATTTGTTATGGCTGAGCCCGACAGAAATCGAGACGCCAATTTCAGCTTCGACCTGCTGCGCGAACCGGGCGAGCATAAGCACGGGTGGGGCGTGGTGCAGGCGTTGGGTACCGCGCAGATCAAGAAATGCCTCATCTAGCGATAGCGGTTCAACGATGGGGGTGAGCCTATCCATCAAAGCGCGAATTTGGCGGCTCACTTCAACATAGGCGGCCATACGTGGGGGCACGATGGTTGCTTCAGGGCAGAGTTTGCGGGCTTGGAACATGGGCATGGCCGAGCGCACGCCTTTGATGCGGGCCAGATAGCAGGCTGTTGTAACAACGCCGCGCTGGCCGCCGCCGACAATAAGAGGTTTGTCGCGCAGGTCTGGATTGTCGCGCTTTTCAACGCTGGCATAAAAGGCATCACAATCGACATGGGCGATGTCGAGTTGGGTGAGTTCGGGATGGCGCATCAGCCGGGGCGAACGGCAATGCGGGCAGCGCGGGGGCGCGCCGTTTAGCAGGGTGCAACAATCGCGGCAGAGTGATTCGGGCATATAGGTAGTTTAGGGCGGCCAGGCGAGCTTAGGTAGGGTGAAACACCTAGGCCTATCTTGGGATATTTACGAACAAAAGATGGATTAGGGGCGCGAAATGCTGTGATGGGCGCGCAGCAGCTCGGCTTGGATGGCTTCGGCGGCGGCGCGGGGATCATCGGTGCGCCAGATGGGGCGCCCTATGACTATATGGTCAGCCCCTTCTGCTATGGCTTGGGCGGGGGTGGCGATTCGCTTTTGGTCGCCCTTATCGGCCCCGAAGGGGCGCACGCCGGGTGTGACGATGAGCCGGCCCTCCGCCTCAGGCAAGGCGCGGATAGCCGCGGCTTCATGCGGGGAGGCGATGACGCCATCGGCCCCGGCGGCAAAGGCCAGCCGGGCGCGTTCGGTTACGATTTCGGCGACGGTGCCGGGCTGAATGAGGTTGAGATCGAGATCAACCCGATCCAGCGATGTGAGCACCGTGACGGCGAGGATTTTGGTTGGCTTTTTGCCCCGGCCCGCGACAGCAGCGCGCACGACATGCGGGTCACCCTGCACGGTGAGAAAGTCGAGGTTATACTGCGCAAGGCCGTGAACGGCCGCTTCGATTGTGGCGGGGATGTCGAACAGCTTCATATCAAGGAAAACGCGTTTACCGAGGTTTTTAATCTCATCCGCCAAGGCCAAACCGCCGCCGGTAAGCATACCTAGGCCAATTTTATAAAAGGTGACGGTATCGCCAAGCTTTTCGACGAGGCGCAGGCCTTCGAGCGCGTTGGGGACATCGAGGGCGACGATCAGGCGGTCTTTTGGATTGGTCATGCGGGCTCCTTGGTTTTAGAGGTTATAGGACTTGGGTAGGATTGAAAACAAGCGTGGGAAAATTGCGCCAAAGGCCGCGCGTCGCTTGCAACCTGTGCGGCGCAAACCCATGTTGAGAGGAAGGCCTTTGTTGCGTGCCGCATATGGGCGCAGCGCGGGTGCTAGACATAGGAGAGAGTTATGAACTTTGATAAGTTCACCGAGCGGGCGCGTGGGTTTGTGCAGGCCGCCCAAACCATTGCACAGCGCGAAAGCCATCAACGGTTTTTGCCTGAACATTTATTAAAAGCCCTGTTGGATGATGAAGAAGGGTTAGCGGCCAACCTGATCAATGCGGCCGGTGGCGACGCCAAGCGCGCATTAACTGAGGTTAATGGGGCATTGGCCAAGCAGCCTAAGGTGCAGGGGCAGGACCAGCTATATTTGGATGGCGTCACGAACAAAGTTTTGGCTGAGGCTGAGGCGCTTGCCAAAAAAGCGGGCGACAGTTTTGTGCCAGCTGAGCGGATGTTGACCGCGCTGGCGATTGTCAAATCCGGTGCTGCGGATGCGTTAAAGGCAGCTGGGGTTACGGCGCAAGCGCTGAACGCAGCCATTAATGATGTGCGCAAGGGCCGCACGGCAGATTCGGCCAGTGCCGAGGGCAGTTATGATGCGCTTAAGAAATATGCGCGTGACCTGACGGAAGCTGCGGCCGAGGGTAAGATTGACCCGATTATTGGCCGTGATGAGGAAATTCGGCGCACCATGCAGGTGCTGACGCGGCGCACCAAGAACAATCCGGTATTGATTGGTGAACCCGGTGTTGGGAAAACGGCGATTGCCGAGGGTTTGGCGCTGCGCATTGTAAACGGTGATGTGCCGGATTCGATCGCCGGTAAAAAGCTGATGGCCTTGGACATGGGCGCGCTAATTGCGGGCGCGAAATATCGTGGCGATTTTGAAGAGCGGCTGAAGGCCGTGCTGAATGAGGTGACCCATGCCAATGGCGAGATCATTTTGTTCATTGATGAGATGCATACGCTGGTTGGCGCAGGCAAATCGGATGGGGCGATGGATGCGTCTAACCTGTTAAAACCGGCGCTGGCGCGGGGCGAGTTGCATTGCATTGGCGCGACAACGCTGGATGAATACCGCAAATATGTGGAAAAGGACGCGGCTTTGGCGCGGCGGTTCCAACCCGTTATGGTGGATGAGCCGACGGTTGAGGATACGATTTCCATTCTGCGCGGTATCAAAGACAAATACGAAATGCACCACGGCATTCGGATTGCGGATGCGGCACTTGTGGCGGCGGCGACGCTTTCAAACCGCTATATTACCGACCGGTTTTTACCGGATAAGGCGATAGACCTGATGGACGAGGCGGCCAGCCGCTTGCGCATGGAGGTGGATAGCAAGCCTGAGGAGCTAGACGCGCTGGACCGCGATATTTTGCAAAAGCAAATTGAAGCGGAGGCGTTGAAAAAAGAAAAAGACGCGGCCTCGGTTGACCG
>Ga0105054_10001136_pt1 | contig 43529 bp, 40 predicted proteins | sample BON02_FD_78091 | JGI IMG/M metagenome (GOLD analysis project Ga0105054, IMG submission 78091) | Freshwater microbial communities from Lake Bonney liftoff mats and glacier meltwater in Antarctica - BON-02 (megahit assembly) | ecosystem: Environmental > Aquatic > Freshwater > Ice > Glacier...
ACACCTGCAAACCTACCATATGATAAGCGAACGAATGATGCAGAACTATTTGGACGAGTTTTGTTACAAGCTCAACCGAAGGTACTTTGGTCAAAAACTTTTTGATCGACTCATTATTGCTTCAATTTATCCTTACTGGTGTGATTGCGGATAATCATATAGTTAAATTATTTATTCCTCAATGATTCCATTTAACAAGCCGTTTATTATTGGAAAAGAACTGGCTTATATACAAGATGCAGTTGCATCAGGTAAACTCTCAGGGAATGGTAAGTATACACAGCTCGCTCAAGCTTTCTTTGAGGAAAAGTATCACATAAAAAAGGCACTTTTAACCAGTTCTTGTACGGATGCCTTGGAGATGGCAGCTATACTTATCGGAATAGAGCATGGTGATGAAGTTATTATGCCTAGCTATACATTTGTATCTACTGCTAATGCATTTGTATTAAGGGGAGCAAAAATTGTGTTTGCCGATAGTAGATCAGATCATCCTGGAGTAAATGAGGGGAGACTAAAGTCTCTAATCACTGAGAGAACAAAGGCAATAGTTCCTGTCCATTATGCCGGAGTTTCCTGCGATATGGACATGATTATGGACGTGGCTTCAGCACATAATCTTTTTGTAATAGAAGATGCAGCTCAAGCTATAGAATCTTCTTACACTTCCCGAAACGGTAAAAAATTACCGCTGGGATCGATAGGTCATTTGGCCACATTCTCATTTCATGAAACAAAAAATATCTCATCAGGTGAGGGTGGTTTGCTCGCTATCAATGATGAGCAATTCATTAATCGCGCAGAGATTATATGGGAAAAAGGAACGAATAGAGCCTCGTTTTTTCGGGGAGAAATTAATAAATATGGTTGGGTGGATATAGGTTCATCTTTCCTGCCATCCGAAATCACTGCTGCTTTCCTTTGGGCTCAACTTGAGCATATGCAGGAAATTCAGCACAAACGCATTCAAATCTGGGAAAGGTATAATACCAATTTCAGCAGCAAGCTTGAATCATTTGGGATAAGAACCCCAACAATTCCCAGTTATGCAGATAATAACGCACATATGTATTATATCATAGCAAATGACGAAAGCCAGCGGGATTATGTACTAAAAAGGATGAAAGAAATAGGCATTTTGGCCGTATTTCATTACCTCGGTTTACACACAAGCGATTTTTTCGTGAATTATCATGATGGAAGAACTTTACCATGGGCCGACCTGTACTCAGAAACGGTGATAAGAATGCCTTTTTACTTTGAATTAACGATAGAGCAGGTAGATTTAATTTGCCAAGCCTTATTGGATATATTAATAGAATATCAGAATTGAAGACCTCGCTTTTAGTTTATTCTTTTTTTTGTCTAAAGTTTGACACTACTTTTACCTCTGAAAGTAGACTAAAACAATAATTGAAGAAACTGGCGGATCTAGGCTCTAAATTAATTTACCGGAGCGTTTATTGAGTTTATGGAATCGGCCTAGTCTTACTCCTTTAATCAATAAACTCACGTAATTACAGCCTTTTTGACCAATGCAAATAGCTTCTTTTCTGATAATAGTAGTTTCTATTTGGGTCTTTTAACATGCCCATCGGAACAGGGAGATACAATGAATACCTTTTTCATTTTATAAAATATTAATGAATACAGAGCAACAAATCTGGACTGAAGAAATCAAATCTAAGGAAAGTCTTTTTTCAGTAAACTTGAAAGAAGTTTGGCAATACCGAGATTTACTTCTCATGCTGGTGAAGCGGGATTATGTCACATTCTATAAACAGACCATTCTGGGGCCAATATGGTTTTTTATCCAGCCCACTCTGACCACGTTGGTTTATGTGATTTTATTTGGAAGACTTGCTGGCTTATCGACTGACGGCACACCTCAAATCGCTTTCTATTTGGCAGGGATTACGGTATGGAATTATTTCTCAGAATCTCTGACCAAAACTTCCACAGTTTTTAAGGATAATGCTGCCTTGATGGGAAAGGTTTATTTTCCACGCCTAATTATGCCGCTTTCTATTGTCGTGTCTGGTCTAATGAAGTTTGGAATTCAATTTACCCTCTTTCTAGCAGCGGTGCTTTATTTTACCTTTATAAAACAAACAATCCAACCCAATATCTGGGTTTTGGCAACTCCGCTGCTTCTGTTCCTCATGGCCGCCTTTTCCTTGGGTCTGGGGATGATTTTCTCGTCGCTGACCAACAAGTACAAGGATTTGTTTTTTTTGTTGACATTTGGAATTCAACTCTTCATGTATGCGACTCCGGTGGTATATTCAATGAGTTCAATTCCTGATAAGTATCAGTGGCTGGTTCTTGCTAATCCTCTTACCCCCATTTTTGAATGTTTCAGATACGGATTTCTGGGTTCCGGAAGTTTTGACCCTTCCAGTCTCCTGTTGAGTTCAGGAGTTACGGTGTTGGTGCTTACTCTGGGCATCGTGATTTTCAATAAGGCGGAAAAGAGCTTTATGGATACCATCTGAGAAAGAAAAGTAGATCAGAATGAAAAAATTAGCCATCAAGGCAGAAAATATATCCAAGCAGTACCGACTCGGAGAGGTAGGCACAGGCACACTCAGCCATGACCTCAACAGGTTATGGTACAAAATGCGGGGAAAAGAAGACCCTTACCTGAAAATCGGAGAAAGCAACGATCGTAGTACCAAGGGAGAAAGCGACTATGTCTGGTCCCTGAGGGACATCAATTTCGAGATCGAGCAGGGAGATTCCATGGGAATAATCGGAAAAAATGGAGCAGGAAAAAGTACCTTGCTAAAGATTCTGAGTAAGGTCACCAAGCCTACCACAGGAAGCATCAAGGTGAATGGTCGAATCGCTTCCTTATTAGAGGTCGGTACAGGATTCAATCCGGAGATGACCGGTAGGGAAAACATCTACCTGAATGGAGCGATATTGGGGATGCGGCGTGCCGAGATCACCCGCAAGTTGGATGAGATCATCGATTTCTCCGGAGTAGAGCGCTACATCGATACCCCCGTGAAGCGCTATTCCTCCGGGATGTATGTACGCCTCGCCTTTGCTGTAGCCGCCCATCTGGAGAGTGAAATTCTGATCGTAGATGAAGTGCTGGCAGTAGGGGATGCTGAATTTCAGAAAAAGTGCCTCGGTAAAATGGGAGAGGTCAGTAAGGGAGAAGGGAGGACGGTATTGTTTGTGAGTCATAATATGGCATCCATTCATAATTTATGCAATACGGGGATTTTGTTAGAAAGAGGTATAATTAAGAATTATGGTTGTATTGATAATCTAATTTTTGATTATCTTAAAGATAAAAAAGCTCTTGTTGATTTATTTAAACGAGAGGATAGACAAGGAAATGGAATAATTAAATTCAAAAATATTGAAGTTGATATTTATATATCTCCTTTAAATGATGTTAATGCAATATTTACCCTCGTATTGGACAATAAATTCAAGTCAGCTACTAGCAATTTTAAAATAGATGTTAATATTGTAAACAGTTTGGGCGATACTGTTACTCAGTTAAGTACGGATTATTCATCAAAGGTAAGTGTAATAAATTTTAATGCTGAAAAAGTTATTTTTAAAATAGAAAATTTCAATCTTAGTCCTGGTGATTATAATATAAGATTATATTTAGAAATTCAGAATGAAATATCCGATTGGATAGAAAATGCACTAAGTTTTTCAGTTCCAGAATTTGATATATTTTCAACGGGGAAAATTTTGAATTTTGGATATGGAAGCTTTTATTTAAAACATGATTATATTATTGAATAATAGAGAGATGGGTTCTGGTTTGTCTAATCTTTGATTGTTTATAACATGGTAAGCCTTCATGTAGTTTTTGAAAATTATTACCTTTGATTAGTGTTAAATTTAAAATGAAACCGTAACATGACTAAGTATGCACCAATTGTCTTATTTGTTTATAACCGTCTCTGGCATACACAACAGACCATTGAAGCTTTGGGAAATAACAAATTAGCCACAGAAAGTGATCTTTTTATTTATGCAGACGGAGCAATGCAAGAAAACGATAAAAAGGTTGAAGAAGTAAGAAATTATATTAAAACTATTACAGGCTTTAAATCCGTTAAAATAATTGAGAGAGATAAAAATTGGGGATTGGCAGACAATATAATTGACGGCGTTACAACAATTATTAAAAAATACGGAATAATCATTGTTTTAGAAGATGATATTGTAACTTCTTCCGGTTTTTTGAAATATATGAATGATGCTTTAACACTATATGCAAACGAGGAGAAAGTTGGTTGTATTCATGCATGGAATTATAATTTGAAAATCAGAAAATATAAAGAAACCACGTTTTTTCTTCCTGGTGCAGATTGCTGGGGATGGGCAACTTGGAGGAGGTCTTGGGAACTTTTTGATTCAGAGAGTACAAAATTGTTACAAAAAATTATTGACAGGAAGGTTGAATATTCCTTCAACAGGAGGGGTACAATGCCTTTTGTCCAAATGCTAAAAGATCAGATAAGCGGTAAAAATGATTCATGGGCGATCAGATGGCATGCATCTCTTTTTTTGGAAAATAAATTCTGTTTGCATCCTGTCAATTCATTGGTTGAGAATATCGGGATGGATGGGACAGGAACCCATTGTGATGATGTTCAAATACCGCAAAAAATGGGTGGAAAAATTCAACTAAAGAAGATTCCCGTTAGTGAATCAGAATGGTTTTACAGTGAATTTGAAGCAATTCAGGGAAAACCTAAAACTTTAAAAAAATCTATATGGCAGCGATTGCTCAATTTTTTAAGAAATTAATTCCTCCTATTCTTTTAGATGTAATTAGGTTGATTTTACCTAAAAAAAATGTAATTCAGATTCCATTGTGGATTGGGCCTTATTCAAGTTGGGAAGATGCTTCAGACCTATGTACTGGATATAATCAATCTGAAATTCTGGAAAGTTGTAAAAGATCACTTTTAAAAGTGAAGAATGGCGAGGCTGCCTACGAAAGGGATTCTGTACTTTTTGATGAAATCCAATACAGTTGGCCAGTTCTCGCCAGTTTGCTACGTGTATCGGTAGAGAATGAAGGGAAACTACGAGTGCTTGATTTTGGAGGTAGCTTGGGAAGTAGTTATTTTCAAAACAAAGAATTTCTTCAGGCTGTTGATTTAACGTGGTGCATTGTTGAGCAAGAGCATTTTGTAGCTTGCGGAAAGGAGTTTTTTGAAAATTCCACGCTCAAATTTTTTGAAACGATTGAGGATTGTCTCGCAGCACATGAAATCGACATAGTTATTCTCAGCAGTGTTCTACAATACATTTCGGAACCATATGAAATCATAAATGAGATAGTTTCGAAGGGTGTTCCATACATCCTTATTGATCGCACAGCTGTCACAGAAATGGACAAGGATTTTATTGCAATTCAGCAAGTACCAGAGGAAATTTACAATGCATCCTACCCTTGTTTCTTTTTTTCAAAAAAGAAACTTCTGAGTTCCTTTCATGGATATTCAGAAATCACATGGTTTGATTCAGAATTTACTGATCCATATTTTATTAATCAGACCAAGGCAAAATGGCTTGGATATTTGTTAAAAAAAAATGAGTAAAAATTATCTTAATGTAGGCTGTGGCAGTCATTTTATTATCTCGAAAGGTTGGACAAATTTGGATTTCGTATCTACATCAGAGCATGTAATACCACATAACCTACTTCAAGGGATTCCATTTCCGGATAAGTCATTTGATTTGGTTTATCACTCTCATGTTTTGGAGCATTTTTCCAAGGACGATGGCAGGAAGCTCATTGAGGAATGCTTTCGAGTTCTTAAGCCAGGCGGAGTGATAAGAATTGCGATTCCCAATCTTGAGGAAATTGCCAAAAATTACTTGAAATTTCTTGAACTTTCCTACCAGAATAAAAAGAACTCTCTGTACCAGGCAAATTACGATTGGAGTCTAATCGAAATGTTTGATCAGACTGTTAGAAACCATACCGGTGGGGCTATGCTTGCTTACCTTGCTCAAGACAAAATTGAGAATGAAGAATTTGTAATGAGTCGAATAGGTCTTGAGGGATCAGAACTTAGAGCTCAACTATCGGATAATAAGCCCAAGGTTCAACCTGCAAAACCAGGATTTCTTCAAAAAGTAAAACGGAAAGTCAAAAAGGTTTTATCATTCTTTTTTGTTTTTGGTCGAAAAGAATTGAGTGAGTTTGAGCGCATAGGCAGGTTTAGACTTGGAGGAGAAATTCACCAATGGATGTACGACAGATTCTCAATTCAGAGGCTTTTGGAAGATTCAAAATTTACTGATGTAGAAATCAAAGACGCATTCTCAAGTTATAACGCAAGCTGGGAAGAATTTGGACTTGATGGGATTAAACCAGTTGTAAGGAAACCTGACTCTATTTTCGTTGAGGCAATCAAGCACTGAATTGGTTTTCGCTACTCTTTTTGACAGGAATTATATTCCAAGAGCTGAGCTGATGATTGAATCTTTAATTCATCACCTAGGAATGGAATTCTCAAAGATTTTTGTCCTAAGTCTTGATCAAGAGGTAATCAGCCATTTTTCAGGGAATTCAAATGTAGCATGTATATCGCTCAACTTATTAGAGGAGTATTTTCCAGAGCTCAAACCTGCAAAAGCAAACCGGTCATTTGTGGAATACATTTTCACTTTGAGCCCTTATTTTCCTTTGTATATTCTTGAAAATTACCCTTCGGTGAAGAGGATCACCTCCCTGGATTCAGATTTATATTTTTTTTCGAGTCCAGGGTCAATCCTAAAATCGCTAGGAAGAGAAAATATCGGGATCACTGCTCATAATTTCCCAGAAGGACTAAAGCACTTAGAAAAGTTTGGGAAATACAATGTTTCTTTTCAGTCTTTCCCCAACAACGATTTAGGAAGAAAATGCATTAAAGATTGGGCAATGGATTGTCTTGAATATTGCGGGGATGAGTTGGACTCCGAAGGAAGATTTGCTGACCAGAAATACCTGGATTCATGGAAAGAGAGGTATGGTCATGTGATCGTTTTTCCAACTCCGGAAATCGGTTTAGCCCCCTGGAATATCCATAGCTACCCAATTGAACTAGACTCGCCTTTCCTTAAAATAAAGGATAAGCAGGTTGTGTTTTATCACTTTCAGGGAATCAGGGTGAAGAGAAGCGGGGTTTTCCAATTGGGTTTGTTCCCATATCGAGAAGAAAAACCTGCAAAAAACACCCTCAAACTTTACCTTTTTTACCTTAAAGAATTGACCCGAAAAAGCATTTCAAATGATGGGGAAATTGGTAGGCTTCAAAAAACCAAAAAAGACGGAAAGCAGTCTTTGGTGATGGATTTCAAATTCCAGCCTATGTTGGTTAAATCCGGCCCCTTTTATAACTATTTAGACCTACGGAAGCTAATTGATTTCGCAGAGAAAAAATTCAAAATTACCAGATGGCAAATTTAATATCCCTGAAAACCTTTACCGACAAAAGAGGAAACCTCACGGTGATAGACCGAGTGCTGCCTTTTGCAATAGAACGGGTGTTTTACATATATGGAGTAGATGATTCGAGGCGTGGAGGGCATCGGCACCACATGACTAAGCAAGCGGCCATCTGTATCCAAGGAAGTTGTACCATCTACAATGACAACGGACATTTAGAAGAAACCTTTGACCTATCTAGTCCGGATAAATGCCTTTTGTTGGAACCTGAAGATTGGCATGTCATGTATGATTTTTCTCCGGATGCTATTTTGATGGTATTTGCTTCAGAGCCATTTGATGCTGCAGATTATATCTATGAACCTTATTCGGAATCCTATCTGAAACGATTTATATGATCACCATCTTTACCAGGATATTAAGAATAGGTGATCCCAAAAACCTAGATGTTCATTTATGAGTAAAGTGATTATTCCCTACGAAGATTTGAAAAAAGTAAATGCTCCTTACTTTGATGAGCTTTCAGCAATTTCGAAGCGCATAATTGAAGGTGGGTGGTACGTTTTGGGGAAGGCAGTGGCGGAGTTTGAATTGGATTTTTCGAAACTGCATGGCGGACAGTACTGTTTGGGCCTTGCCTCCGGTCTTGATGCTTTGATATTAGGTCTGGTAGTATTTGATTTCCCTAAAGGATCAAAGGTATTGGTACCGTCCAACACCTACATCGCAAGTATCCTTTCTATTATCCGAGCTGATTTGACTCCTGTTTTGGTGGAGCCTGATCCCAAGACTTATAATCTTACCGTGGGAGGTCTTACTCAGCACTTGGATAAGGATTGCGTGGCGATTTTACCGGTGCATTTGTATGGGCGATTGAATCCAATGCCGGAACTTGTCGAGTTTGCAAAGGAACATAACCTTAAAATTATTGAAGATTGTGCGCAGTCCCATTTTGCTGAAATTGGAGGAGTGAAGTCAGGTATGTTTGGGGATATTGGTGCATTTAGCTTTTATCCCACAAAAAACCTGGGAGCTCTTGGTGATGCTGGAGCCATAATTTGTAAGGATGAGGAGGTTTACTTGAAGCTAAAAGCACTGCGGAATTATGGAAGTGAAAAAAAATACTTCAATAAATACATGGGTTGGAATTCCAGACTTGATGAGATTCAGGCAGCTTTCTTGAGCGTAAAACTCAAGGATTACCAAAAAGTAATCGATCATAAAAGAAAGTTGGCTGAGATATATCTCCATGAATTGATTGGTATTGACGCCATCCAACTGCCAGCTCCAGCTGGGACAGAACACGTGTGGCATATCTTCAATATCTTAATCAAGGACCGTGATTACATCAAGGAAAAATTGGCAGAAAAAGGAATCATAACTGAGGTTCATTATCCATTGCCACCTCATTTTCAGGAAGGTTATCGGACTATTTTATCTGGATATTTTCCTATCGCAGAAAAAATCCATCAAGAAACTCTTAGTCTACCGCTTTCTACCTGTCATTCAGAAGAAAATATTTGGCAGGTATCTAAAATATTAAAAGAATTGGTTATCTGATGGGAATTAAAATTTCAGTGATTACTATTAACCTTAACAATTTAAAGGGGTTAAAACGAACTGTACAAAGTGTACTTGATCAAACTTATCCTGATATCGAATATTTGGTTATCGATGGTGGGTCTACGGATGGTGGTAAGGAATTTATTCAAGATAATCAGAATCAATTCTCTTTTTTTCTGAGTGAGATAGATACCGGTGTGTATGACGCTATGAATAAGGGAATCAAGAAATCCACTGGGAAATACTTGATTTTCTTAAACAGTGGTGACTTTTTTTCAAATTCTTATTCTATTTCAACACTTATCAAAAATTCCAATGGAGAGGACTTGGTTTTTGGAAATATTCTAGTGCAGCAATTCGATAAATCTTATGTAAGGAAATACCCGGAAAACTTGACATTTAAGTATTTCTATTACGCGTCAATTCCTCATCCAGCTTGTTTGATCTCTAAAAAACTGTTTGAACTATATGGGCTTTATGATACCAAGTTGAAAATCGCCGCTGATTGGAAGTTTTTTTTAGTTGCTGTAGTTAAGCACGGTTGCTCTTATCGTTACGTAGATGAAATGATTTCTACTTTTAGGGTAGATGGCATTAGTTCTTTGCCTGAGAACTCTGAATTGCTGGAAAATGAAAGGGTGATGACTTTGAAAAAATATTTCAATATGAAATTTTGGCTTTACACCATTTATTTGGAGGCCCTGGATAAGAGCTTTTACAAAAAAAGCTGACCTGTATTTTGGCTATAATTAATTGACAATGAGTTCGGGAAATTTGATATCTGTAATAGTCACCTGTTACAATCAAGGTAGGTTTTTAGACGATTCTCTTGAATCAGTACTTAATCAAAGTCACGATAATTGGGAGTGCCTGATTATTAATGATGGATCAACCGATGAAACAGAGCGAGTTGCCTTGCACTATCAAAAAAAGGATAATAGATTCAGCTATTTCAGTCAGCCCAACCAAGGAGTAGCCTCTGCAAGGAATTTGGGATTGGAAAAGTGTACAGGTGATTTTATTCAGTTTCTGGATGCAGATGATCAACTCCATTTAGAGAAATTTACCACCCAACTCAACCTATTGAATTCTAATTCAATAATTGATGTGATCATTGGATCAAGTAGATATTTCGTGGAAGGAAAGCCAAATGTTTTGTATCCTTTACATTCTAGAGGAAGTATTCCATGTGACATTACTTACAAAGACAAGTTTCAGGTGGAAATGTTAATTAAACATAATATTTGCACCAATTGCTCCGCTTTATATAGAAGAAAGTCACTTAAATCCATCCGTTTTAGGAATGTAATCTTTGAGGATTGGGTATTCAACTTAGAATGTACTCTCAATGGGATTGTTTTTCATTTTGACAATTCATTCTCCTCCTATTCATACATCAGAATTACAGATTCAAGCCAAATGAAGCGGCATACACTTCAGGTTAATGAAATTCGAAAATTTAACAGTCTTCTTATGAGCTTAGTGAAGGAGTATAAGTATTCTGTATCTTCTCAAATAATTATCGATGAGTATAACGAGTCTACTGCTAGATTGATTGATTTTATCAGGTTAATCACACCGCCATATATTTTTTCATTAGGAGCATCTCTCAAAAGATGGCTGTTTTCCTGAAGTCGTAGGATAAACGGATATTTTTCTGAATTCAGTTTTTCTCAAGATGATGGTAAGATAAGTGAGTTTAATTTGTTAGAAATGCAAACATTATTAAAAACCCATGCTCGTTTCATTCATTCAGATTCTTATAAAATGGGTGATCCTGTAGAATTAATTTTTCCAGAATTTGATTTTTTAACTTTTTGTTATTTTCACCCTTTAAATAATTAAAACAAATGAAAAAAAACTCCAGAGATTTGTTCAATAAAAAAGAGATTAACCTGATGGAGCTTGCGCATTACTTTTTTGAACGTAGAAAAATTTTCTATTGGAGTATAGTGGTAATGGTAGTCTTGGGGTTTATTCGGTATTATTCAGAACCAACAATATATGAAGCCGTTGCCAGCAGAATCACTGAAGAGGATGCAGGGAACCAATTAGGTCTAGGTCAATTGGGTAACCTAGCAGGACTATCTGGATTTAATTTTCCTTCTGCGAATTCAAATTCAAGTATCTCCCCTGAGATTTATCCTGAGATATTAAAGAGTAAGTCTTTTTTGGTAAACCTTACACACGAAAGGTTTTATTTTGAAACTATAAAGGACACTTTGTCCTTAGAAGAATATTTAGTAAAAGATTATCAGAGTAGGCCATCCAATGTTATTTTTGGAGCGATAATAGGTTTTCCTTCTAAAATTATGTCACTTTTTTCAAGCGGTCAGAAGACAATCAGTCCGATTGTTACATCCGATTTGGAAGAAGAAGGAAATCCTAAGTTTCTGAGGATTTCCTCAGAGGAAGATCTTGCAAGTGAGTTGCTCAAAGGTTTAATCGAAATTGAGAATGAAGGTGCCATCGTCACCTTAAGTGTTAGAATGCCTGAGGCTTTGATTGCTATAGAATTTAACAATATAATTTTTGAGGAAATTGTTAATTACGTGACAGATTATAAAACACGAAAGCTCAGAATCAATCTTTCTTTTGTGGAGGAACGGGCAAAGGAAGCGGAAAGCAATTTTATTAAAGCCCAAATGGATTTGGCTTCATTTAGGGATCTAAATCAAGGAATTATATCTCAGAGGGCAAAAACTAGAGAGGAGCAGCTCCAAGCAGAATTTAACATTGCCTTCAATTTGTATAATTCCATGATGCAGGAAGAAGAAACCTCTAGAATCCAACTAAAAAAAGAAACACCGATTTTCTCAGAATTTTCAGCACCGATAGTTCCAAACAATCCTATAAGCACTCCACTCTGGAAAACTTTCATTATTTTTTCTTTTCTGGGAATATTGACTGGCTTTAGTATCGTTATTTTAGTAATGGTGAAAGAATACTTTACACCTTTTCCAATCAGCTCTGAGCAATCTGGTGTTTAAACTCTAGGTTTTACTCCTAATTATAATATTGATTTATGATATCAATAATTGTCTCTTCCCATAAAAAAGATGATTATCTAAGCTTCTTAGGCTCTTTGCGAAGCACAATAGGTGTCCCTTACGAGTTGATTAAAATAGACAATTTTAATCAGTATAGTCTGGCAGAAGCTTACAATTCAGGTGCAAAAAAAGCGAAGTTTGAGGTTCTTGTTTTTGTCCATGAAGATGTCACTTTTAATTCTTCAGATTGGGGAATTACTTTGACTAAACTTTTTGAAGAAGATCAAAATTTAGGTATTGTAGGAGTTGCCGGTGCATTGAAAAAGAGCCCATTGCCAACAGGTTGGGGAACAGGTACGGCTTGGTTTGATAGGATCAATTTGATTCAGGCGTATGATGATGGAGAACAACTCCAAACCACCCGCAAAGCAAAGGAATCAATGGAACCTGTTAAAGTTATTGATGGAGTTTTTTTTGCAACCAAAAAGAAAATTTGGGAAAAAGTGAAGTTTGATGAATCCCTAGTCGGATATCATCTTTATGACATTGATTTTTCTCTAAGAGTAACTGAATCCTATTTAGGTATCATATCCTATGAGATTTTATTAACGCATTATTCTAATGGGAACTACCAGTCGGATTGGATTCAAAAGACCCTTGCTTACCATCTCCGAGAAGATAAAATCCCATTGTTTGATCCAGACTTGTCATATGCCTCAAAATCCAGAAGAGCATGGTATAAAGCACTAACTTTTCGAGGAATTTCTACCACACTGAGAGTTGCATACCTAAAACAAATGGGATTTGATTTATTATCATGCGTTCACGCTTTTGCTTTTCGTTATCCTGTCTTCGGTAAGCGTATTATTAATTTATTATCCGTAATAGGGTTATAGTTTGAATTTTACAAATTTGGTACCTAACCTTTCACATTGATGTATGACCCCATAAAAAAGAGAGTTTCTGTAGCGATGACTACGTTTAATGGTGTGAAATTTTTGAGGAAGCAGTTAGATTCTATACTCAATCAAACTGTACCAGTTCATGAAATAATTGTTTGTGATGATGGTTCTACCGAAGGTACAATAGAAATACTAAAGGAGTATTCAAAGCATCTCAATTTTAAATATTTCATCAATCAAAAAAATCTGGGCTTCGTCAAAAATTTTGAAACTGCTTTATCCCACTGTATTGAAGAATATATAGTATTATCAGATCAAGATGATATTTGGTATTCTCATAAAGTTCAAGTTCTGCTCGAATCAATCGGCGATAATCTATTAATTCACTCAGATTGTGATTTAATCAATGAAAAGGATCAGGTTATACTCAAGAATTTCAAAGGGGAAATTCAAAGTCATAAAAAACCTGAAGATTTCCTTTTTGCCAACATCGTAACTGGCTGTACAGTTATGATTCGTCAGGATCTTTTGGAAAGGGTGCTGCCATTCCCCAAGGGAATTTCTTACCATGATTGGTATTTAGCTTTATATGCATCGTACCTTGGCAGATTGACTTATATATCAAAATCCCTAACTGGATATCGACAACATATCAATCAGGATACTGGGTCGGGTGACCAAGATAAAAGTAACATTTTGAGAAACTGTTTGAAAAGGCTTAAAGGAGAGGAATTTATTGCCATTGAGTCTCATAAAAGACAATTGAATAATTTGAAAGCAACTTTAGTTGAATTTTCAGATGACGGTTATTTACATGAAAAACATCTGGAGATGATCAAGATTTTGGAGGAATATGTAAACAGCTTTTTTCATTTTTCTTATGGATTTTACTATTCAAATAAGTTCATTGCAACTGATAGATCCAAGCTGGTTAGGTTGTTTTACCAGTTGAAATTTAGCATTGGATAGAATTGACTAAGAGATTGTACGAAAAAGAAATGAGCCGATTAGATCAGTCTTGTTCTGTTGCACTATGCAGCTACAATGGGGAGAAGTACATTGGAGAGCTCTTGAACTCTATTTTAAATCAAACTGTACCCCCTGATGAAATTATCATTGTGGATGATTGCTCTTCAGATGGTACAGTTTCACTTTTAAAAAGCTATGCAAAAAAGTTTACCCAAATCAAATTGAATATCCAAAGCACAAATTTAGGACCTATATCTGCATTTCAGTTAGCAATCAGCTTGACCACCAATTCCTTTATTTTTCTGGCCGATCAGGACGATATCTGGAGTCCAAGAAAAATTGAATTAATGCTTCTATCAGGGACTGGGCATCGTTCAGATTTGCCATTATTGGCATTTTCTGATTTGGAAGTCATTAATGAGAAAGGAGACTTCGTAAGACTATCTTTTTGGGAAATGGCAGGACTCTACCCTCATCATACCACATTTAAAAGCTTGATGTTTGGCAACGTGGTCACAGGTTGCGCATCTATGATCAATGCTAAAATGAAGGAATACCTAAGCGTCCTTCCCCAAGGAGTATTAATGCATGACCATTGGATGGCTCTCATCGCTTATGGATTTGGACAAGTTGAGATCATTAATCAGCCTTTGGTCAAATACCGAACTCATCTTCAGGCTGTTACTGAAAAAGCAAGGGCAGGATTCCGTTGGAAATTGAAAAAACAATTTTCGCAGTTCTCAAGTGAGCAATATCTAGAAAATGAGATAAAGCAAATGCGTGAATTTGCAAAACTAAATCTCGATAAACTATCAAAAGAAGATCGTGAACATATTCTTCAATTTATTAAGTTAAGAGGTAAATCGCTGTTGAGAAAAAAAATAATCAGCCTGATAAGATTTAGAAAAAGAAGATAAAGGAATTGCTTTAGCAGGATAAAGAAATCAATTTTTCTGTTGGGGACTTAGAAATCAATTGGTACTTTGAAAATTCAGAGCTGAAGTTATCTTCAAAAGACTTACTGATTAAAACGCTTTAGGAAGCCGAAGTATTTGATTTTAGCGAAAATTTACAAGTATATGCCAGTCTATCTACGCAGGAATTTTTTAAGAGTCAATTTTAGAGATGCATAAAAATCTATTAGATCATATTAAACAACACTATAATTGCAGACATAAAGTTATTTCTTGCTTGTTATGACGTTCTACTTACAAACATTATTTTGGCTGAATTCGATTTCATGGTTCTACCAAATCCTCTCTGTTATAAATCACATCAAGACATGATTATTAAAATTATAATTTGAATCAATTAAGTAGCGGAATTACGGAGACTACATTACCCAGCCTTTTTACCCCCACCTTTGCTTGGAAAAGGATCTTGGCATTTTTGTCGATTTTTTCCTTTGGAGTAGTAGTTTTTTTTCTGACTAGGCAGGTTCCTTTGAAGCCTTTTTCTTCTTTGATGAATATTGCCTTGTTTGCCTTATTTTTTTTGCAGGGAAAAGCTATTCTAGATCGGATTTCTTCCAAAAGCCTTTATTTCTTTCTGTTATACCTAGGATGGGTTTCCATTCTTTTGGTTTATGCTGTTGTTCTGGATAACGAGTTTGCGAATAGTCTTCGATTTTTTATCATTATCACACTGATTCAATTGGCTTTTTTGATCCCAACCTCTAAAGGATACGTTGATGTACTAATCTTCTTCTTGGTGATTCAAGCTCTGGTGTTATTGGGAATTCATTTGGCATTAAATATTTTTTTCAATATGCAATCTTATCTTTTTCTTCGAATATTTTTTCAGACCCAAGGCTGGGGGGATCTTTATACATATAATGGCCTTTTTTATAATATTCAGGTGTTGGGCAATGCTTTATTGCCTTTTGGTTTTTTTGTCTCGGTGCATTTTTATCAAGGAATAAAAAGATTAACCATCTCCTCAATTCTTCTGATTGGGATATTTATCGCTGGTAATTTCGCCTTCTTTTTGGGACTTCTTGTATTCGCTGTATTGACTTTTCTTAATTCACGGACCATTTCCACTCGTTGGTTTACTGTTGGATTTGTTGGACTGCTTCTTGGAAGCATGATGCTATTTGCACCAATTCTGAATTACTTAGGAAACACCCTAGAAAAAAAATCCGAAGATTCCAATCCTACTCGAATCGATCAGACTGAGGTACTTTGGACAGATCTCTCTTCTGATCCCTTCAGTTTGGTTTTTGGAAGAGGTCTGGGGAATACCGTGGATGTAAAAACGAAATGGAGAGACTATACTGATAATCTCTATTTCGAGCTCCAGTCGATATACTTCCTAAATCAGTTGGGCTTACTTAATTTCTTGATATTTACCTTGGCTAATGCATTAGGGGTTTTGATTTTCTTTACCCATCGTTACACGAAGGTCATTTACGTTTCGTACTTAATGTATTCCTTTTTCAATCCATATTTTTTAGATACCTCACACATAGTAGTGATATTAGTTCTGATTGGTTTTAACCAGTATTTGGAATTGAAAAACCGACAAGAGCATCCACCTTCACTCACAGAATGAGTCATAAAGTTGTCGCAGTAGTTGTCACCTATTTTCCTGAGCAAAAAGTTTTGGAAAGTCAATTGGACACTTTGGTAGCCCAGGGATGTCAAATCTGCATGGTGCACAATGCAAAACCGACTTGGAAGCTTTCTCGGAAATACGCAGCGAAGGAGATCTATTTTTCAGAAAATAAGGGAATAGCCTACGCTCAGCAAGAAGGAATGATTTGGGCCTTTGAGGAAGGAAATGCTGATTTTGTCATTCAAATGGATCAGGATAGTATTCCGGATTCAAATCTATTAAAGAGTCAGCTGTCAGCTTGGAAAAAATTGACTACTGATGGACATTTAGTGGGATTGGTAGGCGCTCAGGATATAGATCGAAATACAGGTGCTGTTTCAAAGGCAAAGATCAATAAAGGAAAAAAAATAAATCCTTATAAAGAATTGATAAGTGTTACTGAAGTGCTTAGTTCAGGGAGTTTGATCCCAAAAGCAACCTTCTTAAAAGTAGGAGGGCCTGACTTGAAGTTATTTATCGACATGGTTGATTTCGAATATTGCTGGCGAATAGGTAGAGCTGGATTATTGGTAGTGAAAAATACCGAAGGAATAATTTTTCATTCGCTAGGAGAGGGGACGGTAGAAATGTTTGGATTTTTAAAGGTTGGATTGCCAAAACCCTTCCGTCACTACTATGCAGTTCGCAATTCCGTTTATTTGATTTTATACGGTAAGGCACCTTTATATTGGAAATTTTCCAATACGTTCAAAATAATTTTTAAGTTTTGTGTTTATCCTTTTTCGTTGCCTGAGGGGAAATTGAGATTTTCTTACATCTCACGGGGAATTAAAGACGGAATTCAAAAGAAATTCAATATCATCAATGATTGATTTACCTTTCTCAGTATTAATATCGGTTTACCATCGAGAAAAACCAGAGTATTTAATTAAATCCTTGGACAGTTTAGTAAAACAAACTTTGCCAGCCAACGAGGTAATCATTGTCAAAGATGGCTTTATCGGGAGTGAGCTTGAGGATGTCCTGAAAGAATTTGAGGTCTTATTACCACTAAAAATCTTTGCCTTATCCACTAATGTCGGCTTGGGTAAAGCACTCGCATTTGGATTGAAACAATGTAGTCATGAGTTAGTTGCAAGAATGGACTCAGACGACATTTGTTTTATTGATCGATTTGAGAATCAGGTTTTGTCATTCAAAAATAATTCAAAACTGGACGTTTCTAGCGGCTATATTTTGGAATTTCAAAATGAAATTGGTGATAGGAATGTAATTCGGAGAGTACCTATTGGACATGAGGAAATCTACAAATACACTTTCAAAAGATGCCCGTTTAATCATCCAGCGACTATGTTTAAAAAATCAGCGGTGCTCAAGTCAGGCTCATATCAGGAATCTCCATTTTTTGAGGATTACTACCTCTGGATTCGAATGGCAAGATCTGGGTGCATTTTGGGAAATACTAAAAATCTCTTGCTTCACTATCGAATAGGTAATAATATGATTAGCCGAAGACATGGCTTATCTTATGCAATTCATGAATACAATTTCTTCAAAAAATCTTACCAAGAAGGACTCATTGATCGCTATCATTTTTTTAAGTTTTGCCTAAGGTTTCCAATCAGACTACTTCCAATAAGCCTATTAGGGAGATTTTATGATTTTTTTCTCCGAACTTAATTAATCATATCCAATAGTATGTTTATCAAAACATCGTCTATAGTCTTAATGCTAATTGTTGGGTTTTTAGTAGATGCATACAGCCAGCAGGTATTTGGAAATCGGTATTTAATGGAAGAGATGCTTAGGCAATCACAACTAGCGGGTACGATTGACCTTCCACATTCATTTTTGCAGCGGCCTATCAAACGTACCCTTTTCTATGACTCTGCTGATCAACTCCATTCTGAAGTAGGAGCGCCAGGATTTAAAGTTGGAAAGATTCTTAAAGTTTTCCCCATAGACCTTTCCTATCGGTTCAATCCGGACAACCTCCCAGTTTACGGAGATGGAATCATTACGCCAACTGCAGGACATCAGATTTATTTTTCGACTGGATTATCACTGAAATTAGGAATTTTAGAAATTCAACTTCAGCCAGAACTAATTTTTGCTGAAAACAGCAGTTATGATGGTTTTAATGCTGACTTTGATCCAAAAGTTACCGAAACAAGATTCATTTACTGGAATAATGGGGATTTTCCTGAGCGTTTTGGAAATAAAGCTTACAAAAAGTTTTGGTGGGGACAATCCAAAGTTGGAATAGCTACCCGACACATAGAACTATATATCGGAACGCCCAACTTACGCTGGGGGCCTGGCCAATTTAATCAACTGACCCTAGGTGGAAATGCTCCTGGATTTCTTCATGCGAGTATTAATTCAGTAGAGCCCATTTCAACTCCAATAGGGGATTTTGAATTTCAGATCATATCTGGTAAACTACAAAATTCGATGCTAGAATCTAGTCAACACTCAACTCAAAATGAACTATTCTTTAGGCCTTTTGATACAGATTGGCGCTACCTCAATGCAATAAATGTGGCTTGGAGTCCGAAATGGTTACCTAATCTCAGCTTAGGTTTGTCTAGGACTTTTCAAATTAATGAGAATTTATTGGGAGATTCATTTACTGACTATTTTCCGATTTTTGAAGGCATCCAAAAAAAGCGATTTTTCGAAAACGATAACTCAGTTGTCTTTGACGCAAAGGGATACGATCAGCAAGTAGCCATCTCCTCACGACTAGTCATTCCTAAAGGAAATATTGAACTTTACTTTGAGTATGGAAGAAGGGATCATGCATTTAATTGGCGAGATTTTTTTCTAAATCCAGAACATGCGAGGGCATTCCTTTTTGGTTTTCAAAAGTTGATTGAGTTGCCGGGGACTACAAAAAATGTTCTAATCCGATCTGAAGTAGTGCATCAACAAGAATCGGTAAACCGATATGTGCGATACATAGGATTGGGCGGGAATTTGACTTGGCACCTACATGGCATTGCCAGAGGATTCACCAATGAGGGACAAGGTATAGGTGTAGAAATAGGGCCAGGGAGCAATATGCAGTTAATCGAAATTGCGCTTTCTGAAGGAATTAACAAATATGGCGTTACATTTTCCAGAATAGCTCAAAATCAGGACTTTTTCTATCGGGCATTCGGACAGATTGAAAATCCCCAACCATGGATTGATTTTAATTCCAATTTTAGCGCAAGAAAAAAATTGAGAAATATGCTTTTCGGGGTAGGATATAATTTAACGATGTCAAACAACCGACAGTGGAAAAGCTACTTAACTCCTAATAACTCCTTTAGTGAGGCTAATTATTCATTCCATCAGATGCTTCAATTCAATTGGACAATCCAGATTTAATGTTTTGAATGGGAAAAAGTCAAAGCATTTTTAAATAGTAATCTCTGCACTCTTTGGGTTTTGTTTTGAAGAGTTAGCAAGAATGTTTTTTTTACCTGATTTTATCTTAGTTTTGCCACTCGAAAGCGTGAGTAACTTTGGTACTCACTTTAAAGTAATAATTGATTTAAAAGATTCTTAGCCACTTTTTTGATCAAATAGGTGGAAGTCAATTGAGGAAATTGTAGAATTTTTAAAAAGATCGTTTGTTATCCAATTCGAAAAAAGCTAAGTACTTGGGACTGAACGGGCGAAGCTGCTTAAAAAGGAATATTGTAGCTTGGAAATCAGCTTTTTAAATGATTTCCATTGAAATAAAATCAACTATGAACTCAGAGTTAAAAGACGTAAAAATTGCTATAATAGGCTTAGGTTATGTTGGCCTTCCACTGGCAGTCGAATTCGCTAAGAAGTACCCAACCGTGGGCTTTGATATTAATACTAAGCGGGTAGGTGAGCTAAACGCCGGAAAAGATAATACGCTGGAAATAGAGGATGATTTGCTTGAGTCAGTATTAGTGAAGAATTTTTCTGAAGCAAAGGTGAATGGCTTGCTTGCTACAACGCTATCTTCCGATCTAGCTGATTGTACTGTTTACATAGTGACGGTGCCTACTCCGACAGATAAACATAATCGACCAGTACTAACTCCCATGCTGAAGGCATCGGAGAACATAGGTCAATACCTCAAAAAAGGAGATGTTGTCATCTATGAATCCACCGTTTATCCAGGGGTTACAGAAGATGAATGTGTACCAATACTAGAAAAGGTGTCTGGTATGAAATTTAATGAAGATTTTTTTGCAGGATATTCTCCAGAGCGAATCAATCCTGGAGACAAGGAGCATACAGTTGCCAAGATTCTAAAAGTCACCTCAGGTTCTACCCCCGAAGTTGCGGAATTTGTAGATCAGCTGTATCGCACGGTGATTACTGCGGGTACTTTCAAAGCATCTTCAATCAAAGTAGCTGAAGCAGCGAAAGTGATAGAAAACTCCCAGCGCGACATCAACATTGCCTTTGTCAATGAGCTATCCAAGATTTTCAATCTTCTGGGAATAGACACAAATGAAGTTCTTGAAGCTGCCGGTACTAAATGGAATTTCTTGAATTTTAAGCCAGGATTAGTAGGAGGACATTGTATTGGAGTTGATCCATTTTACTTGGCACAAAAAGCTCAAGAAATGGGATATCATCCGGAAATTATCTTGGCAGGTCGTCGATTAAATGACAGCATGGGCAAGCATGTGGCTACAGAAGTAGTCAAATTGATGATGCGTAAGGATCTCAAAGTGATAGATGCCAAAGTCTTGATTCTTGGATTTACATTCAAAGAAGACTGTCCAGATGTGCGTAATACACGTGTAATCGACATTTATCAGGAGCTCAAAACGTATGACATCAATGTAGATGTGTATGACCCTTGGGCCAATCCAGCAGAAGTTTTACATGAATATGAAATAGAAATAATTTCTGGCAGCCAACACCCTGATTTAGAGGAGTATTCAGCAATAATTCTAGCCGTTTCTCACAAGGAATTCAAATTACTTAATATCAAAAAATCCCATTCTAAAGTGATTTTTGATGTCAAAGGATTTCTATCCAAGGATTTGGTAGATGCGAGATTATGATTTTTATTAGCAATAATTGTATTATTTTAGACGAATTTTGTAATAATTAATTTTAAAGGTCAAAATGAATTTTAAAAAAGTAGTTCATCTTTTTATCGTTATTGCGGTACTCTCGTCCTGTGTATCGAATAAGAAAATCCTTTATATGCAGGAATTGGATAGCATTTCCGCCGTCTATTCCAGCAAAAGATACAGTTACAATGAAGAAAAGTATAGGCTTCAAAATTTTGATATTGTAGAAATAAATATCAAAACTTCTAGTGAGGAGCTAAACGCTATCTTTAGTATAATCACTGGAAATCAAGAGAACATGGGCATGAACATGGGACAAAGTGGTGGAGATATATTTTTCATGAATGGTTACACCTTGGATGAAGAGGGTAAAGTAGATATTCCTTTATTAGGTGAGGTAGCTCTAGTTGGTTTGACAACTGAGGACGCTAAAGCTTTGATTGAACAAAAAGTTCAACCCTTTGTAGCTGATTCCGACTTTTTCGTTAGAGTGAGATTAGGAGGAATTAGGTTTAGTGCTTTAGGGGAATTTAATGCACCGGGAAAGCAGACGATCCTTCAAAACAGAGTAACTATTTTTGAGGCACTAGCTGCAGCTGGTGATTTGACAACAATCGCAAAACGTGATGAGATTATACTTTTACGCCAATATCCCGATGGTAGTCAAATTCATAAAATCAATTTGAATGATAGAGAATTGTTGGGTTCTGAGTATTATTTCTTAAAACCTAATGATGTGATTTACGCAGAACCTCTAAAGGTTAGAGAACTTGGTGCAGGTACTAACTTTATCCAAAATTTGGCTCTAATTACGTCGACTGTTTCTACAATAGCCCTGATTTTAACGGTAGTTCGCAAATAATATATTTATGAATTTTGAAAGTAATGAGAACGACTTTTTGGTCGATGATTCCGGATTTGAGTTAAGAGCCATTTTTAACAAGCTTTTGCAGAAATGGTTAATTATTTTGATTTCTGTGATCGTATTTTTAATTATTGGCTTTGTTTACACCCAGACCTCTGCACCTCTTTATAGGGTAGAAGGGATGTTTTTTATTAAAGAGAAAGAAAATCCTTTAGCTTTTTTTGGCTCACCTAGCATCATCCAAAGTTCCAGTATGGGACTTCAAAATGAAACTATAATTTTGAAATCAAAACCTGTTGCATTAGAGGTTTTGAAAAAGTTGGATTTTCAGGTTGAATACTACAGAGAAGGTTCATTTGTTGATTCTGAAATTTACTTAAGCACCCCTGTAGTGCTGGAAGTAGATTGGAAAAAGCCACAAACCATTGATGGCTTATTGAAGATTGAATGGAGCAATAACACTGAATATACAATTACATACATAGACGAACTGTACAATAAACTGCTACCTGATGGAAGCAAGGTGTTGATGGAGATTAAACCTGAGCCAATAAAACACCAATTCAACGAAGTTCTTTCAAATAATGAGCTTTCTATAAATGTATTAAAAGTGTCTTCTGATGAATCAGGAAGCATTATGATAAAGCTAAGGGACTTAAACTCCATAGCCTCTCGCTATGCGAATTCTTTGAAAATTGAGCCAGTCGAAAGAGGTGCCTCAATCATGCTAATGTCCGTGACAAGTCCTAATCTTCAAAAAGGGGAGGTTTATTTGAATACGTTAATGCAGACGTTTTTAGATATGGAGCTTGATCAAAAGAATAAATCGGCTAGTAAAACAGTTAATTTTATTGATACACAGGTTAAAGGCGCTGCCGATTCTTTAAGGTATTTCGAAAATCAACTGGAGGATTTCAGATCTTCTAATAAAATTTATAATTTAAGTACAGAGAGCTCATCCGTATATGAGAGACTCATAGAATATGAGAATCAATTGACTGAAGAGAGGTTTAAAAAGAGATATTACCAGGATTTAAAAAGTTATTTGACAAATGAGAGCTATCAGGATGTAATAGTTCCTTCCGGTATTGGCATTGAAGATCCTTTCTTGAATGGGCTAATCGAAAACCTATTGGAGCTTCAATCAGATAAATCAAGAATGCTTGCGAGTCAGACAGAAGCATCTCCAGCTGTGAAGGAAGTAAATCGAAAGATTAGTGATCTGAACTTATCTCTTCGCGAGAATTTGAATAACGTGGACTCGAATTCGCAGTCACTTATCACAGATCTAGAGAGAAGAATAAAGGAAATAGAAAAGTCTTTTGCAAGCCTTCCAGAAACCGAACAAAACCTGATTAGAATTCAGAGAGAATTCTCCCTAACGGAAAACATCTATAATTATTTAATGGAAAGAAGAGCTGAGGCGGCCATTTCCAAAGCTTCGAATGAAGCGAATAATAAAATCGTTGAGCCTGCAAGAGGAGGAGTGCAAATTAGTCCTACACCTCTAAAGAACTATCTCATCGCTTTTCTACTTGGTTTGTTCTTCCCTATTGCGTTCTTGGTCGTGAGAGAATTATTCAGAACTAAGATCGATGATGTACAATACCTTGTCAATAAACTGAAAATTCCAATGCTTGGGACTGTTCTTAAAAACAAGAAGAGTGAAAGTAACTTAGTTGTCTTCGATCATAAAAAGTCTGGAATCTCGGAATCGTTTCGTTCCCTAAGGGCTAACCTCAAGTTTATACTTCCAAAAGAAAAACAGATTACCTTTTTGGTAACTTCCACGATCTCAGGCGAAGGAAAAACTTTTTGTGCTATGAATCTTGCAGCAGCTTATAGTCTTACCGGAAAGAGAACAGTCTTGGTAGGATGTGATATGAGGAAGCCAAAGATTTTCGAAAATTTCGATTTGAGTAACAGCGTTGGCCTTTCAACTTTTCTAAGTGGTCAGGAGAACGATTTTGAGAAAATTGTTTGTCAGACGAAGTACGCAAACTTAGATGTGATCGTGGCTGGCCCAACGCCTCCCAACCCTGCAGAACTGCTTTTTGATGTGAGATTTGAACAATTATTGACATCGTTGAAGAAAAGTTATGATGTAGTTGTTTTGGATACTCCTCCTGTTGGTTTGGTTAGTGAAACACTCGATTTACTTACCATGGTAGATTGTAGTCTATTCGTCTTTAGACAGAACTATAGTCAACGAACATTTATCGATGCTGTGAATGGATTGAAAACTAATAAGGGTATCAAGAATATCTTTGGGGTTTTCAACGGAGTAGAGGATTCGAAAAAAGTGGCATACGGGTACGGGTATTCTTACGGATATGGGTACGGCTACTATGATGACGATAAGAAGAAATAATTTATCCTGATTAGAAAGAGGTTTGATTTTCAAACCCTTTTTTTTATTCAAAAAATAAATAACTATGTTCCTAAAAGGAATTATTGAGAAAAATTTCAAGTATTTCTTTTTCTTCTTTTCTTACTTAAGGTATAAGATTTTTGTCCTAATTATCTTGAGTCTTTTTGTAGGTATTTTGGACGGCTTTGGCTTGGCACTATTTATCCCGCTATTCCAAGTGGCTGTAGATGGTTCTGGGCAAAGTAGCAGTCCTGAACTTGGTCAAATGGATTTTCTACTGGATTTTATAAACTCAGTAGGCTTTAATTTGACCATTACAAATATTCTAATCTTCATGACTCTTTTGTTTTTATTCAAAGGAGTTTTTAAATTTTTTGATAGCTATTATAAAGTTTCCCTTCAAATTTTCTTTGTCAAAAAGCTGAGATTTAAGATGCTGGATGGCATGGAAGATGTTAGTTATCAGAATTTCGTAGGAATGGATGCTGGTCGTATCCAAAACACACTGTCGGCTGAAGTTTATAAGGTCACAGCATCTTTTATCAGTTATTTCAACACACTTCAGTATGCTGTCCTTTTAATAGTATACATGGGATTAGCATTTGTCTCCAACTGGCAGTTTGCTATTTTAGTGAGTATAGGTGGTTTTCTTTCGAACTTGTTTTTCAAGATACTTTTTAAAAGAACTGAAGCTGCATCCATTGAAATATCCAGTAAAGGGCATGTGTTCCAATCATTTCTAATACAGGCAGTTCAACATTTCAAATATTTAAAAGCTACTTCGTACTTCCGTAATTACAAACAGAAACTTACCAATCAGGTTGATGAAATAGAAGGTCTCCAGAAAAAAATTGGACTGTACAATTCAATTCTAAACGGATTGAGGGAACCTATCATCCTAATTATAGTAGTGATCGTAATTCTAATTCAGGTTAGTTTACTTGGAGGAGCTTTAGCCAGTATATTATTGAGTTTAATGTTTTTCTACAGGGCTTTAAATTACGTGATAAGCGTCCAGTCGAGTTGGCAAACTTTCATTTCTCAGTTTGGTGGAATTGTTTCATCTACGGAGATAATCACAATGTTTGAGGAAGGAGAGGAAGTGAATCCTGGAAGGGATCCTATGGGAACTTTAGAGCATATTAGTTTGCAAAACGTAGGTTTTGGTTTTAAAGACGGTCATCAAATTCTTGAGAATGTCGATTTAGAAATTCAAAAGAAGCAAACCATCGCTTTTGTAGGGCCGAGTGGCAGCGGAAAGACAACCCTAGTAAACCTAATTGTAGGTTTATACAATCCCAGTGAAGGAAATGTCTATGTAAATGGACTCGAAAGAACTCAGTTGAATATACTCGAACTTAGATCAAAAGTCGGTTATATCACCCAAGAGCCTGTTATCTTCAATGACACTGTTTATAACAATGTGACGTTCTGGTCTCCAAAAAATGAGGAGAATTTAAGAAAGTTCTGGAAGGCTATTGATATGGCTAATCTTTCGGAATTCGTGGAAGGACTCATAGGACAGGAGGAAATGGTGTTGGGAGATAATGGCGTAAAAGCCTCTGGAGGTCAAAAACAACGGATTTCAATCGCCAGAGAGCTTTTCAAGGAAGTTGAAATCATTGTTTTTGATGAAGCAACTTCTGCCTTGGATTCTGATTCAGAAAAAGTAATTCAAGAAAATATTAATTCCTTACAAGGACAATACACCATAATTTTAATAGCCCACAGATTAAGTACTATTAAAAATGTAGATAGAATCTATCTGATCGACCAAGGGAATATTAAGGCTTCTGGCGCATTTGATCAACTTTTCAGCTCAGATGCTGATTTTAAAAGAATGGTTCAATTGCAAGAGTTTTAATGCCAAAAGCAAAAGTCCTTTTGGTAGGGCCTCTGAATATAGATGGCGTTGGAGGTAGGTTAGAAGAAATGAAAGTTTGGGCTAAAGCACTGGATAATGCTGGCGCTGAAGTTCATGTTTTTACTAGATTCAATTCAGCGCCTTTGTTTGGAGTTTTGCCTGTATGGGAGTCTGCCCACTTACTATTTGGTAAAAACGCACTCTCAAATCCATTTTTCAAATACGTGATTCTTAGAATTTGGGGTTCAGGCTTTCTGAAAACTTCTAGAGATCAATTTTTTAAGAGTACGTCCTGGAATCGATTTTTAGGGAAGTTTGATAAAGTCATTTTATTCATAACTGATGCATCAGCTGAAAGGGCGATTTTCGAATCAAACACAGCTAAAGAAATCTTTATAAGGTTTACCGGTACGATCACAGATTTTGACAACCTCCTTCGGGATGGAAATACTTTAGTAGGCAAGCCTAGAGGTTATATTTTTCATCATCAGAATTTACTGAAGCATTTTGAATCCAAAATAGACTACAAATTCATTGATCAAACTGCCATTCAGGAAAAAGACCTAATAAAAATCTCTATTGGTAATGTGTGCAAAACCTTTGCTATGATTGGACTTTTTATGGAGGTTAAAAATATAGAAAGTGTACTAGAAGTTTTCTCTGAGTTTGAAGAATTCAAATTGTTATTGTTTGGCAAAGGAGAACTGGAACAGACGTATAGAGAATTGATCAAAAAATACGAGCTAAAAAATGTGGAGATACGAGGATATTTCCCTTCTGAAAACATGCAATCTATGTTTGCGGAATTTGATTGCTTGATAATTAATTCAACAGAAGAGACTGGACCTATGACGGGTGTAGAAGCTATGGCTGCAGGTAAATGCATAATTTCTACGAATGTTGGTGCTATGCAGGGACGAATTGAAAATGACTTTTGGATTGTAGACTATAAAAATTCATTGAAGCAAGTGCTGGGTAATGTGGCTAGCATGTCAACTGAGCAAATATCCAGGGAGCGGAATAGATTAAGAAATAGATACTTATCAGATTACTCTAACAAGGCCATCTCATCCCAGATAGTACAAACAATACTAGTAGATTAGATAAGTATGAGAGTAGGCAGTAACCCATCCAAGTCCGATTTTAAAATTGAAATTCAGTCCACTCACCGAGTGATTTTGTCTGTCTACATACCAAATTTACATGACGAGTATTTCAAAAATGCTCAAACAATCTTTAAGTATTGTATCGAATCACTTCTTACTACAGTTCACCAGAAGACTAGAGTTTCTGTTATAATTAATGGTTGCTGCGAGGAAATTGCATCCTTGATCTATGAGTATCAGCGAGCTAATCCACTAATTGATCAAGTTTTTTACTCCAAGGAAAATCTAGGTAAAATAAATGCGATCTACTCCATCGTCAAAAGTAATCTAGAACCTCTTTTGACTATCTCTGATGCAGACGTCATGTTTTTGCCTTCTTGGCAAAAAGAGGTTGAAGATATTTTTGTCAAATTCCCAGAAGCTGGAATGGTTTCTCCTGTCCCGAGTAGTAAGGGGTTTTTGTTTAGCACAGCTTCCACTTTATACTATGGTCTTTTCAAAGGAAAAATTAAATTCCAAAAGGTAAAAGATCCTGACGGTTTAACAAATTTCCAGCAAAGCGTAGGTTCAAATCTTTACCAAAAAATTCACTTGGAAAAATATCTTGTAGTTTCCAATGGAGTGGATGAGGCAGTGGTAGGATGCGGTCATTTTGTAGCAACTTTCAGGAAGGTTGTTTTCGAAGCCTCACCTAATAAGGTATGTGAGTTTAGAGTTCAAGGAAATAGCGAAGAAGACTATTTGGATGAGCCGAATGATAAAGCTGGCTTTTTGAGATTGGCAACGCTAGGTAATTTTGCCTTCCACTTGGGAAATAGTCCACAGCCATGGATGAAGGAAAAATTAGATGAGATTTTAACTACGAATGGGAAGTTTGACCCTGTTTTGATTCCTGAAGGATTGCCATTTAGCAAGGGACAATATAAAGTTGGCAAATTGTTGAGTAGAGTTTTATTTTCTAAATTCAGAAAACAATATTTCAGCTTTTTAGGGGTAAAAGAGCCGTATTAAATGGAAGGATTAAAGCTTAAACTTGTTCGTAAACTTCAATCGTGGGTCAAACCATTTTTCGATTATAAGAATGGCGTTAAAGTTTCATTTTGGGCCTCAGGAATCCAGCATGTGCAATTTGAGGGGAGTAACATTGTACCGGAGTACTGTGTGTTTTCTGACAAAACAAAGTTGGGATATCGAACCACTTTGGGGACCAACAACTTTTTTGGTGGAAAAGTCACCATTGGTAAATACTGTCAAATAGGAAGGGATGTTGCGTTCCATCCAACGAATCACCCCATTTCACACCTGACTACCTATATTAATAGTCATTTGTTTAATGGTGAATTGAAAAATCTTAAAACTGAAAGGCCAATAGAAATAGGTCATGATGTTTGGATTGGTCATGGGGTAATCGTCTTAGCAGGAGTTACTGTAGGAAATGGAGCCATTTTGGCAGCAGGGTCTGTGGTCACCAAAAGTGTGGAATCCTATACCATCGTGGCTGGAAATCCTGCAAAACCTGTCCGTAAAAGATTTTCTGATGAAATCATCGAAGAAATTCAGATATTAAAATGGTGGGACAAATCTGATGAGGAATTGGAATCCATCAAACCGATGTTTTTTAGGGATTTTTCAGATTCAAAAATGCTCACCAAATAAGGAAATAGAAAATTTCGCTAGTTAGATTTATTGAATGAAAGTATGCTTATTAATTCCTGATGGAATTGGAATCAGGAACTATTTATATTCGGATATCATCCCGTTACTTTGCGAATCCAAGGTTGATGTTGCTGTTTGGCATTCGTTAGATCCTTCGGTCATGAAAGAAGCCGAGCGTCTAAATCCTCATACTGTTTTTGAGAATTACGAGTTCAAATTCTATAAAGAAGACCCATTACCAAGGTTTTTAAGAGATTGTGTTGGTTTTGCTCGCCTAAAGGTGAATGCCAAAATGGAGAACAATCCTACTATTTTGGACAATTGGTTGCCTAAGAAAAACTTAAAGGGCAAGGTTTCAAACTTTTTCGCTGAAAAAGTAGGTGGCACGTTTGCTGATTTGGACAAAATCACAAAGGTAGACACCATTATTCAACACCAGCATCGTAAGTCGGCAGCTTACCGCAAATACAAAGCTGATCTTAGAAAGATTAATCCTGACATCCTCTTTTGCACTCATCAGCGTGAACCAAATGCGGGTGTGGCAATGCTTGCAGCTCAGGACTTGGGCATCAAAACAGTAGCTGCAATTTTTTCCTGGGATAATCTACCTAAAGGAAGACTTCCAATGAGAGCCACCAGTTACTTGGTGTGGTCAGCTTACATGGAAAAAGAATTATTGAAGTATTTTCCTGATATCAATCAGGATGATATTCAGATCGTCGGAACTCCTCAATTTGATTTTTACGCTAAGCAGGATTTGATCAAATCCCGTGAGGAATTTGCCGAAGAAAATGGCCTTGATCCTAATAAAAGATGGATATGCTATTCAGGAGATGATTCTTTGACTTCTCCGCATGACCCAATCTATCTAAATGATCTAGGCAAAGCGTTGCAAGAGGAAAAAGACATTCAAGTACTTTTTAGACCTGTTCCTGTAGAAGGATTTGAGCGATATACCGCTGTTTTAAGTAATTATCCATTCATTAAAACGCTGGTTCCAAAGTGGAAACAAGGAGAGTTTTGGAATAAGTTTTTCCCTTATCCTGAAGACATCGCCGTTTTAGTAAATCTCGCCTTTCACGCGGATGTAGTCGTGAATGTAGGTTCAACGATGGCTCTTGATTTTTCTCAATTTGATAAACCTGGTATTTTTGTAAACTATGAGGTAGCTCCTGAGCATCCTTGGTCTATCAAACGAGTTTATAAATTCCAGCATTTCCGAACATTCGAAGATTTGGATGCAGTGGGCTGGATAAATTCAACCGACGAGATTTTACCAACAATTAGAAAAGCAATTGACACTCCTTCCCAGATAGCAACAGACCGCTTAAAATGGAGAGATAGAATTGTTTTTCAAGATCAAAAAAGCTCTGCTTCCATACGAATAGTAGATTTCATGATTAATACCAGCACCTAGCAAAATGCATATTTGTTTTCTCTCTCATGAATACCCAAAAGCCGGACTAAATCCTGGCGGAGTAGGGGTGTTTTTATTCACCTTCAGTCATGCACTTACTGAAGCAGGACACAGGGTTACCATCCTTGGGGCTAATGATTCTGATAAAACTGAAGATGAAACTCAAGGAAATTTGAGGATTATCCGCTTTGCGAAACCCGCTATGCCTGGAATGAATTGGCGGATTATTGCTGGAAAACTGAATGGATACCTTAGGCAAATTAATGAGCTACATCCTTTAGATATTGTTGAGGGATCGGAATTGGCTTTAGCATTTTTGAAAAAACTTCCCACTATCAAATACATCATCCGCCTTCATGGTGGACATCACTTCTTTTCCGAATCTGAGAACCGTGCTATCAACCGATGGAAGGGATTTCAAGAGAAACGATCCTTCAAGAAGGCAGATGGCTTTATTGCAGTTTCGGATTATGTGAGAACCCATACAGCCAAATACCTTTCCTACCATGGTAAACCTTTGGATACAATCAGGTATATGATTGATCAAAAACGTTTTACGTATAAAGAAACGTATCCCGAAGCAAAAGATTTTTCTTTGGTTTTTGCCGGAACGATATGTGAGAAAAAGGGAGTTGGTAATTTGGTGGATGCTATGGTAAAAGTTGCTCAAGCATTTCCTCAAGTCACGTTAGATATCTATGGAAAAGAGTGGTTTTTTCCAAATGGTGATTCTTACACAGATCACCTCCTATCAAGAATTCCTTCTGAACTCAAAAGCCAAATAACGATACATCCACCCGTTAGTCACGAACAAATTCCTGGAATTTATGGGAAAGCAGCTATCTGTATTTTTCCATCATTTATGGAAACACAAGGATTGGTTGCGCCTGAAGCAATGTCCATGGGGAAAATAGTCGTATTTACAGATAAAGGTCCTGGACCTGAAACTATCACTGATGGTGTTGATGGTTTTCTATGTGACCCATTGGATGTTTCCAGTATTGAGAGGTCTATTATTGCAGCTTTTGAAGGGAAAGATCAATTCCGGGAAATTGGAAAAAAAGCCTTTGAAAAAGCACAATCTATGTTCAATGTTTCGAAGGTCTTGGACAGAAATATCGCATTTTACAATTCAGTTATAAATGGATGATTTTTTAATAATCACCTGTGTTCATCATTCTAGCAAAGATGGGGACTACTATGCCTATGGGCCATACGTTCGGGAAATGAACCTGTGGATTGAAGAAGAGGGCTCAATAGCAGTAGTGGCGCCTTTAATTGCTGACGCATTACCTGGGAAAATAGATCTGGCATATAAGCATGATCATCTTCGATACGTCAATGTCCCTGCCTACGATGTTCAAAGTTTTGGAGCAATAGTTAATACAATTTTTGATCTGCCCGGCATTCTTTATCAAATAGCAAAAGCAATGCACAATGCCAAACATATCCATATTAGGATACCTGGAAATATGGGGCTTTTGGCAATGTTCGTTCAAGTGTTATTTCCTTCCAAACCTAAGACTATAAAATATGCTGGCAACTGGGATGGAGAATCCAAGCAGCCTAGAACCTATAAAATTCAACGTTTTATCGCCAATAATACATTTTTGACTAAAAATGCTAAAGTTCTGGTGTATGGAGATTGGCCTGATAGCAGCTCGAATGTTCTTCCATTTTTTACGGCTAGTTATTTAGATTCTGAAAAGAATCCTATTGTCAAAATTCCAATTAGTCAAAAAATAAAACTAGTATTAGTCGGAGCTTTATATGACGGCAAAAACCCTGAAATTGGCATCAAACTGGCAAAGCTAATGAGTGATGCCGGTCTGGATTTTGAGTTTGTCTACTGTGGAGACGGCGTTATGAGGAAGGATTTGGAGGAGCAAACCAAACGATTAAATTTAGATGATAGCGTAATCTTTTTAGGAAATGTGGATTCAGAAAAAGTGAAAGAAACATTAAAGGAGTCTCATTTTTTGATTTTTGTCTCGGAAACTGAGGGCTGGCCCAAAGCCGTTGCGGAATCCATGTTTTGGGGATGTGTGCCATTTACTTCCAGAGTCAGTTGTGTTCCTCAGATGGTAGGAGAGGAAAATGAACGTGGCGTTTTAGTTTCAAAAAACCCACAAGAAATATTTCAAAAAATTAAAACTTTGATAGAGGACAAAGTCGAATTCAACAGAATGAGTCAGGCAGCTATGAATTGGGCCAGAACCTACACATTGGAAAAGTTTCAAAAAGAAATCAATAAACTGAAATGAGGATTCTCCAGTTTATTGATTCTTTAGCTGTGGGGGGGGCTGAAAGAATGGCCGTCAATTTAGCTAATCTGTTTACCAGGAAGGGAATTCCAAACATTCTCATCGCAAGTAGAGAGAAGGGACCTTTGCAGGTATTTGTCACTGCCAGTGAAAGCCTATTTTGCCTAGGAAAGAAATCCACTCTTGATGTCAGCGCATTTGTTAGGTTGGTGAAACTTGCAAAGAAGTTCAAACCTACTCATTTGCACGTGCATGATTCTTCTATTTACTGGGCGGTGCTACTGAAAAGATTTCTTCCAAATACCACGTTAATCTGGCATGCCCATTACGGTGGATTAGTTGGTGATGAAAGTAGATTTGGCCGCAAGATTAAATTTGTTGCTTCCCACATAGACCTTGTTATTGCAGTAAATCAAGAGTTACGAAATTGGGTGAAGAATGGGTTTTCAGACATCAAAGAAGTGGCATACATTGAGAATTTTCCAGACCTACCTCAAAAAGTAAATAGAGGAAACACCCAACCTGAAATTCTTTGCCTCGCTAACCTGAAAGCACCCAAAAATCACCATTTATTGATACGATCTTTTGCTGAGTTTCTAAAGAAATTCCCTCACTATAAATTGAAGTTGGTAGGCTCCACCGATGATCAGGAATATGTGAATTCGTTGAAGGAAGAAATAGCAGCTTTGAATATCCAAGCCAGCGTAACTTTCGCAGGAGAAACATTAGACTTGATTTCATCTTTCGAAGACGCAGAATTTGCCGTCCTTTCTTCTGATATCGAAGGATTACCGGTTTCATTATTAGAACTCGGATTGGCTCAGGTGCCTATAATAGCAACTTCTGTAGGGCAGTGCAAGGAATTATTAGGAAAAGGAAAATTTGGTTTTTTGACTCCTCCGGGAGATGAGAAAAAGCTCTATGAAATGCTTATTTTCGTTGCTGAGAATAGAGAAGTGGCCATCGATAAGGCATCTGGTTTTTATACACATGTATCAGAAAAATATGGGTTTAAGAATTTTATCGATAAATATTACATTCTTTTAAACCAAAATAACTAATATGTTTGTTTTTTTTAATTCGATTAAACAACATAATAAATCGTTTTTTTGGTTTTTAGTTCATGTTCTGTTGGGGGCAACTGCCACATTCACTTCTATCCCAATGATCTTATTTTTTTACGTGGCATTAGGATATAGTTTTATAAATCTTTTTAATATTCATTCCAGTGAACGTCCTAGATTCATTGCTGAGATCATTATTTATTTTGCCTCTTTCGAAGCTTTGGGTAGACTTGCCGGCTCAGATCCCTACATCCCTTATGAACTAGGTAAGTATATATTGCTTTTCCTGTGTCCTTTGGGGATTCTTTTGAACAGGAATATCAGTGGAAAAGGAATGATTGGGTTTGTGGTTTTAGTATTGTCCTTACCAGCAGTTTTTTTCGATGAGAGTGGTCTTGTGACGTTTAACGATATAAAATTCAACATCCTTGGACTTCTAAACCTAGGCGTAGCAATCTGGTTTTTCTCTACATTAAATATTCCATTGAAGACCTTGATCAATTGGTCGAAATTGATGGTCTTCCCCTTGGTTTCAGTTCTGGCCTTTACGATTATTCGAACGCCTAATTTAGATGAAGTAGAATTTACCCTTGGAGCAAACTTTGCCACCGCCGGTGGCTTTGGCTCCAATCAAGTTTCTACCATTCTGGGGCTAGGGGTTTTTGTATACGCAGTTGCAATTCTGCTTAACTATAGAATATCCGGTTATAAATGGGTCGATGGCATTGTATTAGGCTTGTTTACCGTTCAGGGACTTTTGACTTTTTCCAGAGGAGGAATGATTGGAGGTTTCTTCGGTGTTTTAGTGGTCATGTTCTACTTGGCCAAACTGAGTGTGAAGGAGAGGAGGCGTTTAAAGATGCCGAATTTTAAGAAATTCATTTTGCCCCTAGGGATATTGTTGGTGGTAGTAATGATTGCTGCGAATGCCGTGACAGGAGGGATGTTGTTGCTGAGATACATGGGTGAAACGCAGGGTACTTTAGCAGGCAGTGCTGAAAAAAGTCTCAACAAAATAACTACAAACAGGTCTGATATATTTTTGGAAGATGTAGATCTTTTTATGGATCACACCATGCTGGGAGTAGGTGTGGGGGCATCTACTTACCTTAGGAATGAATACAAAGGATATGCTCCTCACGTAGAGTTGTCCAGACTAATTGCTGAACATGGTATTTTGGGTCTGATTATTTTCTCTTTATTCATCGTGCTGTTTTTTATAAACAAGGCTCAGGCCCCCGAATCCATTAGTAAAGGGCTTATTCTTGCAATGTTCTTGATAGGTTTTCTTGCTACTTTTCATTCAGCAACCAGAACCTATATTACTCCTTTGTTGATCGGTATTTCTTGCGTGAATATTATTACTGAGAGAAAAAAGAATGGTGAAAATCCAAAGAAGGAGAAAAAATCCACCTTGTCAGACTTTAAGTTGGAGCAAGAATTGACATCCAAAACCTAAACAAATAATCCAACATAGATTCTCAATACTTTTAATTTCCCGATGAAAATTTTTGCATATAATGATTTCATACTGAAGGAGTATGAAGGTGAGGTTTATGCCGATGATTCTCATATATTATTTATCAAGCATACTGCTGAAAAATATTTTGAAGACTATAAATTAGGCTCAAGATGTGAACCATCAGATTCCCCTGGGCACTATTTTTTCACCTCTGATCAAGAAAAACTCCTGCGTTTTCCCTTTTATGGAAGTGTGTCAGAATTTTTCACAAAACCAGGTCTTCTTTCATCTGCCCGAAAGATTTTGAAACCTGTTATATCCAACTACGATGTGTTTTGGCTCACATGGCCTCATCCTATCAGTTTTCTCGTGTTGACTCTTGTAGGTAGAAAAAAGCCTGTTGTCTTGTTCGTACGGCAAAATTTGGAGGCACTAATTCACGTCCGCTATTCTGGGATTAATCGGTTTGTGGGTAAAAAATTCACGCAGTTTCTTTATACTTATGCGCGGCTGTTTCATAAAAATGCGCTGATCGTTTCCGTTGGAGATGAAATGTATAATTACTTCAAACCTGTCTATCGTAATAATTCTTATATCAGTGATTCCATTGTTTCTGAAAAACTGCAATTGCCACCTCGGAAAGAATTTAGCAAAGATGTAAAGCTTCTTTTTGTGGGGAGGCTGGAGCCTGAAAAAGGTCTTTTCGATCTTATCAATGCGGTCAAATTGATCAATCAGAGTATGCCGGTTTCCCTGACTATTGTTGGAGAAGGAGGGTTAGGGGAAGAACTGAGAGCTTTTGTAGAGAAGTTAAATCTATCCCACCTTGTGAAGTTTGAGGGATACCAACCTTTTGGGGAGCATTTGTTTGAATTGTACAGATCTCACGATATCATGATGATTTCCTCCTACAGCGAAGGGCTACCCAAGATCATCAATGAAGCCAGAGCATTCGCCATGCCCATTGTCACTACTAAAGTAGGCGGAATAGCAAAGGAACTCAAGGAAGGTGAAACCTGCCTATTCGTCCAACCTGGGAACCCTGAATTACTAGCAGCAGCAGTCGTGTTTTTACTCCATAATCCAAAGGTCTATCAAACGATCAGTCAAAATCTTCATGAGCAATTTTCATCCAATTCATTGGAATATTGGAGTGGGAGATTTGCTGAATTAGTGAATGACTATGCATCCAAGAATTTTTAGCATATGAGCAATCCATCCTTTCCCCTAGTTTCAGTAGTAGTTCCTGTGTACAACACGGAAATTTTTGTCCAGGATTGTATTGATTCAGTGACAAATCAAACCTACACTAATTGGGAACTTATTTTGGTCGACGACCAATCCAGAGACAGTTCTTTTAGAATTTGCAAAGATGCGGCGACTAAAAACCCCAGAATAAAAGCGCTAAAACAAGAGAAAAATTTGGGTGCTTTGGAGGCTAGAAACAGAGGGATCAGAGAATCCGAAGGGAAGTTTTTATGCTTTTTGGATTCTGATGATACGTTTGAACTCTTAAAAATAGAAAGACAAGTAGCCTTCATGCTTGAAAATAACCATGCTGTTACTTTTACCATGTTTCAGAGGATTACTGAAGAAGGAGAGTTTATGGGGAAAAGTAATGTCTCTTTTGCTCCTAAAATTGACTATCATCAACTACTGGGCAATCCGCAGTTTTCTATTATAACACTGATGATAGATACGGCTAAAGTTCAGATTCCTATGCTAAACCTTCAGATAGTGAAGGCTGAAGATTATGTATTTCATTTGTCCATTTTGAAGCAAGGATTTTCGGCTTTTGGAATCAATGAAGCCCTGTCTAATTATAGATTTAGGAAAGGCTCTCAGAGTACTTCCTTTATGGGGAATGCTGCGGATCTATGGAAGGTGCTTTATAACATTGAAAATTTGGGAGTGATTTCTTCTGGATTTTATTTTTCCAGGTATCTCATCAAAGGGTTGAAAAAGAGAATGATTTTAATGAGCCAAGTGAGAGAGTTAAAAGCGCAATTGAAATGAACGTGCTCGAAAAAATAGTCGCAAAATCTACCACTTATTCTAATAAGATATCCACCGTAGGGTTTCGATTTATCCATAAAATAGCTCCGGGTTATTTTAAGATAGAGCAAATTAAAGCTCGTGTATTTCCTCTTGGCTATGCTGCTCCGGATGAGTCGTTTCTACCAGAGGTGCCAGAAAAAAGTGAGCTTTGGGCCGAAGTGATTCCTGGTTTTAAAGAAACCTATAGGTTTTCAGATGAGCCGACCTATTTTCAAATGTATGCCAATGCTCGATTTGCCTACACTTGGAAAAAAGGTGGCTGGGATTGCCTGAGACACTACGAAATAATAGCCAATGGAACTATCCCCGTTTTCCCTGATCTTTCAAACTGTCCCAAAGAAACGCTTTCTCAACTCCCTAAAGACCTTATTATTCAGGCGAACAACGAGCTACTTCCTTGGAAAGAGCTGCCGGAATATCACGTGAAGTACCAGGATTATTCTAAAAGAATTCTTGAAGAAAGCCGTGAAAAAGCTTCCTGCTCAGCGGTAGCAACAAGCTTTTTAAAAAATTTAGGGGCTAACGCCAACCATAAAACCCTTTTTCTGAATTGCGATACAAACGTCAATTATTCTAGAGAGCTCCTTTTTATTGGACTGAGCAGAGTTCATAAAGCTGGAGAGGGAATATGCCACTCTTTCCCACGGCTTGATTTTTTATATGATACGTATCCTGTGGATCAGGCTACTAAATGTTATGGTAAAGGATTTGGATACACCCGTAGATTAAATGGAGGTGAAGCAATTCAATCCCTACCAAATACAAGCACTGAAATAGAGAAATCCATTTCAGAAGGGTATTGGGATTTTATTGTATATGGTAAAATGGGCACTGATGAAGGTGTATTAGGTACAGCACCTACATGTCCATTTTGGAAAACAGTTTCTGAAGCATATAGCAAGGAACAGATAGCTTTTGTATATGGAGGCGATCATATGCAAGATTTGAATGACATGGGAAGTCCCCATTCCAGACATTTGGTTAAGCACGCAGCTTTAGGTAAGTGCTTTGTCCGTGAACTAAAGGTAAGTTGATGCCAACCAAAAAAACATTTGAAATCCCTATCGTATTCTGTGCGGATGGAAAGTTCATTTCCCATGCAATGACTACTATGCTTTCTGTGCTGAAAACCAATGAGGAGTATAGTTTCCAATTTTACTTGTTAGGGAATGAGCTTTTAGAAAGTCAGGAAAAAATAATTTCAAACACCGTAAAGTCCCTAGGTTCGAGCTTTGAATTTATCAAGCTTGATGATGATGCATTTGAAAATTTCCCCGTTCCTCATCATTTTTCAAAAGCCAATTATTATAGACTTCTCATTCCGGAGCTACTGCCATTTGCAAAAAAAGTAATCTATTTAGATGCTGATATTATTGTGGTTTTGTCAATGAGAGAATTTCTGAATTTTGATTTGAAAAACCAGGTTCTTGCAGCAGTTGCTGATCCCATATACAAATGGAAAGCAGAGCTGGGAATGAAAGATTCGGCTTCCTATTTTAATTCTGGGGTCATGCTTATCAATCTTGAGCTGTGGAGAGAGCGGAACATTACCAACAAAGCATTCGAATTTATACATGCTCATCCCTAGAAGATCAGGTTTGTGGATCAATGTGCTTTGAATGGAGTTATCGACGGAGACTATTTGGAATTGACTCCTAAATTTAACCAACAGGCAATTTTGTATAGAGAAGGATTTGATTTTGGTGAAACGAGCTGGACGAATGAGCAGATCAGTGAAGCTGTGGATAAGCCTATTCTTATTCATTACACAGGGCCAAGCAAACCGTGGGAGTATAACAGCAATCACCCTAGGAAGTCGGAATATTGGAAAGTTCAAAAGGATTCCCCTTTCAAGTTGAAATATCCTGAAGGAATGGTTTGGTCAGATCATCTGAAATCACTATTTCCCAACTCTTTGAAAAGTAAAATTAAAACCATTTTAAAATTTGGCTGATTCAGCGATGCAGCACTGAAAATCATGCAATCAAAAAACATACTAATCATAGGTCTGGGTTCTATAGGGACAAGACATTTCAATAACCTGAAGACCTTAGGATTTCAAGATATTGTATTGGTCAGCTCCAAACTTCATAGACCAAAGGAATGGGAAGGTCACGAAGTCTTTTCGAAGCTAGATCAAGCGCTTCAAGCACATCACTATTCGCATGCTTTTGTATGTTCTCCTACAGCCAGTCATGTGGGACAATTGAAAAAGTTGGTTCATGCAGGAATATCTAAAATCTATTTGGAAAAGCCTATCAGTCACAACTTAGATGAGCTAGAGCAATTCAATACTGCCTCGGCCCAAGGTGTTCAAATTCTAGTAGGGTTTGATCTTCATTTTGATCCAGGGCTGACCAAAGTAAGAGAACTGCTTAAGGATAAAGCTATTGGAAAAGTATATTCTGCCAATGCCTTTGTAGGTCAGTATTTGCCAGATTGGAGACCTTACGAAGATTATAGAAAGGGAATGAGCGCCTCGGTCGAGCATGGGGGTGGAGTGATGCTGGATTTGATCCATGAATTTGACTACCTGATTTGGCTGCTGGGAAATGTAGAAAGTGTGTCAGCCATCTACCAAAAAAATCCTGAACTAGAGATTGAAACAGAGGATGTTGCTGATGTTTTGATCAAATTCGATTCTGGTACTACCGGTACAATTCATTTGGATTATCACCAGCGAGTACTTATTAGGAATTGTGTTTTTACAGGTGCTTTAGGAACAATCAAATGGGATTTAGCTGCTCGGACAGTCAGCCTCACCCAAGCGGATAAGCAGGATGTACGCTTTGATTTTTCTAATTTCGAGCGGAATGATCGTTATTTAGAGATCGCAAAAGCCTTTATGAAAGCAGAATCAGATGATAGAATTTGTACCTTTGAGCATGGGTTGGAGAGCCTTCAACTAGTAATGGCATCCAAAATTTCCAGTCAATCCAATTCAACTATAAAATCCCCATTATTTTAATGATTTTAGCTACAATTTGCTGCCGCGGAGGATCCAAAGGTGTTCCGAATAAGAATTTACGTCTCATGCATGGAATACCACTGATTGGTCATACGATCGCTCAAGCTCAGCAAAGTGACTTGATCCAAGATTTGATTATCTCTACTGATTCACAACAAATTGCTGACACTGCTAGAGAATTTGGAGCAAAAGTGCCTTTTTTTAGACCGGATGATTTGGCTTCTGATGCTGCTAGCAAATGGCCTGTATTTATTCATGCGCTTGAGTTTTACGAAAAAGAATATGGAGTGGAAGTTGAGTATTTGGTAGATCTGGATGTGACAGTTCCCTTGAAAACGCCTCAGGATATAGACGGGGCTATTCAACTTGCTTTGGACAATCCGTCTACCGAAGTAGTAATTACAGGCTATGAGCCTGAACGCAACCCGTATTTCAATATGATGGAGGTAAGGGAAGACGGTTTGGCAGAGATTGTGAAAAAGTCTGAGAAACCCATCGTAAGAAGACAAGATGCTCCTGATGTTTACAGCCTCTCTCCAGCGGCATTTGTGATCAAAAAATCGGCGTTATATAACTACCCACATTGGAGCAAAGCTCCTTGTAGGATTTTTCCTATTCCTAGAGAAAGGGCAATAGATATTGATTCGCTTTTGGATTTTGAACTGGTGGAATTTTTAATGAGTAAAAAACAATAATAATGTCCTGAGTTGCACCAGCAAAAAACGACTTATTATAGGATAAAAATTAGACTTAAGGCTACTTCGGTCTCCCGTCTTCCAACTCCTTAAGCAACGGAAAAAAGACAACTGGCAAGAGTACGGATGATAATGAAAAAACAATGATAAACAGATGAACGATATCTTTGACTTAAGTGATAAAACAGTTTTAATTACAGGCGGCGCGGGATTGTTAGGTCCTGAGATGGCTTCAGCACTACTTGATAAAGGTGCTACTGTCGTATTAGCCGATTTGGATAAAAGTAAGTGTGAGGCGATCATCCTTGAAAAATCTTGGACAGATCTACCTGTCAGTGGAATTGGGCTAGATGTGGCCTCTTCCCAATCTTGGAAAGATGCCTTGAAACTCATCTTGGATCAACATAGCAAAATCGATGTATTGATCAACGGTGCTGCCAGCACAAATCAGTCTAAGACAGCTAATTTTGAAGCAGGCTTTGAAGACTTTCCCGAAGAAGATTGGGATAGGATTATGGACATCAATTTAAAGGGAGTTTTTCTAGGATGTCAAGTAATCGGAAAGCAGATGCTCACTCAGGGAAAAGGTAATATTATTAATATTGCCAGTTTATATGGGGTGGTTAGTCCTAATCATCGGATCTATCCCGGAACTGGTATATTCCAGCCTGTTGCCTATAGCGTTAGCAAGCAAGGTGTTATTGCCTTGACAAAATACTTGGCCACCTTATGGGCAGACAAAAAGGTCAGGGTGAATTCGCTCACTCCCGGTGGCGTATGGAATGGGCATGAAGGCCTGTTCTATGAAAGATATAAGCAGCTTAACCCTTCCGGGGATATGGCCCAAAAATCTGATATGAATGGAGGAATAGTATTCTTAGCATCAGAGGCATCCCAACATATCGTGGGACATAATTTAATTATTGACGGAGGTTACTCCGTATGGTAAAATCTACATGAAAATGAATAAACCTTACATAGAAATAGCTGGACGAAAAATAGGCTATGATTTTCCTCCTCTGGTAATTGCCGAAATTGGAATTAACCATGGCGGTTCACTTGAAGTTGCAAAGGAACTGGTAGATTCTGCTAAGCGTGCAGGAGTAGAGATGGTTAAGCATCAGACACATATAGTAGACGATGAAATGAGCCGTGAAGCAAAAAATACTGTTCCGGCTCATACCAAAGAAAGTATTTACGAGATCATGCAAACCTGCGCTCTTTCTGAGCAAGAGGAGCTTGAATTTAAAGAATATGTGGAGGCACAGGGAATGATTTTTATATCAACTCCTTTTTCTCGTGCTGCAGCTGATAGACTGATTTCCTGGGATGTACAAGGATTTAAAATAGGTTCTGGAGAATGTAATAACCACCCCTTGCTTGAGCACATAGCATCCTTTGGAAAGCCTATGATTTTAAGTACAGGAATGAATGATTTGGCAAGTGTGGCCAAGTCAGTCGCTATTTTGGAAAAGCACAACGTGCCTTACGCTTTGCTTCACACGACCAATTTATACCCTACGCCAAACCACTTGGTGAGATTAGGAGCTATGGCTCAGCTTCAGGAAGCTTTTCCTCAGGCAGTAATCGGGCTGAGTGATCATACGATTACAAATCATGCCTGCTTTGGAGCGGTAGCTTTAGGAGCGTCTATTTTGGAAAGACACTTCACCGATCATATGCAAAGACAAGGGCCAGACATCGTTTGCTCTATGGATGAGCAAGCTTGTAAGGAGTTGATCGTGGGTTCTGAGATCATTCAGTTGCAAAGAGGAGGAGATAAGAAGCCGGTGGCAGAAGAGCAAGCAACGATAGATTTTGCTTTTGCTACGGTATGTACTATTCTACCTATACAAGCAGGTGAGACATTCACAAGAGAGAATATCTGGGTGAAAAGACCAGGCAAAGGCGGAATTTTAGCCGAACACTTTGAGTCAATTTTGGGCAAAATAGCTATAGAAGATCTAGAAGTGGATATTCAGGTGCAGTGGAAAAGTATTAATTAAAAAACAGGCTCATCTGCATCCGATAGTTATCGAATGATGTCAGTAGCCATATTCTCTTTAGTATGAAGGCTGGAAGACCGAAGACGGGTGACCGAAGTTGCCTAAATGCTTTTGTTCCTATTCTGGTAGAAAAGAGGATATACATTTAAAAAAATCTGATTATCCGCAATGATGCCAGTAACCTCTTTTTATTTGCTTATCTGGCCGGAAGACCGATGACGGGTGACCGAAGTACCGGCAATGCTAGTGTTTACCATATTTTAAGTAGCT
>Ga0105054_10001141_pt1 | contig 43469 bp, 38 predicted proteins | sample BON02_FD_78091 | JGI IMG/M metagenome (GOLD analysis project Ga0105054, IMG submission 78091) | Freshwater microbial communities from Lake Bonney liftoff mats and glacier meltwater in Antarctica - BON-02 (megahit assembly) | ecosystem: Environmental > Aquatic > Freshwater > Ice > Glacier...
AAATCAGCATAAAAAACGATTCGTAAAACCTTGAACCAAAACAATCAATTACGACACGGCAAGGCATTTAGACCCCAAAAAAACTGACCTTCGGTTAAGGAAAAAAGAACCTGAGTAGTTACAAGTAAATTACTTAGTCTCGTTTTTCTTTGCCGTAACTTCAGCTCTGATTTCTTGTGCAAGATTCTTGATGGCTTGCATACCTGTTCTTACTCTAGTTCCGGCTGCTTTGTTACCGTTTTCGTAAAATTTCGCAAAGTCTCCTTCTAAAGAATCGACCAAATCTTTAACTTCATGGTGTCTGCTCATAATTATTTTATTGGTTGGTTATAAATTATAATTCGATACAATAAACATCATTTATAGTGCCATTAGAAGTCTTTTGGCGTTTATTTTTAATTTTTAGTGCAAAAAAATGGTGTTTTCATTAAAACGTTCATTTTATTCAATTTTCAGCAACAATTCATGCTAAATATTGAGTTTAATATTCTGTAAAAAACGCTTCAACTCTCCCCATATTGACTTTTGATTACCCAAAAAGGATTTATAAGCACTTAGATCACTACTTTATTACCCTGCTCAGCTGATTCGAGTATTGCCTGAACTATGCGAATATCCCGAAGGCCTTCAGCTCCAGGCACGGATTGTGGTTTTCCATCCATTATAGTTTGGGCATCGTCATCCATTTGCCATACCTGCTCCATAGGTTGCTTAAAAGGGAAATTAATTTCTCCCAAAGGACTCTGCCCCTTGTTCCCCGCATAGGCTGAAAACGGCGCCATCTCTATCATTCCCTTTTCGCATTTAATATGGAGGAAATTCATATTGTCCCCAAAGGAAGTTTTGATAGTTCCTATCACACCTCCTGGGAATTCCAACTCTGCTTCTACAATTTCTCCTAATCCATCTTTGTAAATCTCAGGGCGCTCAGTCCAGACTTTCGCAGAATTCACAGCGATAGGCTCCATTGCTGTTCCAAGCCTTGCGCCTTGGATTGAATAAACACCCATATCGTAAATCACTCCTCCCCCCATTTCACGCTTCTGCTTCCAGTGATCAGTTCGGTTTTCTCTATATCCGGCTGCGCAATCCAATCCTAAAACTTGCCCTAAGCTCTTCTCTTGCACTATTTTCTGAAACGCCTTTGTATTTGGTTCGTGCTGGCATCGGTAACCTATAGATAGGGAAACATTAGCTTGCTTGCAAGCATCAATCATTGCTTGACACTCCTCCACTGTCATAGCCATTGGCTTCTCACACCAGACATGTTTCCCAGCCTTGGCCGCTCGAATCACATATTCCTTATGCATAGAAGGTGGTAAAACAATATATACCACATCTATATCCGGATTCTCTGCTATGGAATCGAACGTCTCATAGTTGTAAATATTCTTCTCGGGAATCTTGTGCTTAGCCTTCCATACCGCTGCTTTGGCAGGAGTCCCTGTCACGATCCCCGCCAAGTAACATTTCTCTGTTTTTTTCAGAGCTGGAGCCAATAAGTCAGTACTATAATAACCCAAACCTACTAACGCCACTCCGAGCTTGTCTTTGCGGGATCTAGTTGATGACAAAACACTAAAAGGTGAAATAATGCCTACTCCTGCTCCAAGAGCGAGAGACTTTAACGTGGTTCTTCTTGAGATAAAATTCATTAGTTATAGGTTAAGAGTTTGAAAACTACTATACCTATCAAGATAATGCTTTCATCTATACCTCCAAAAAATTATTGAATTCAAACGTGAACTCACATTCATTTTAACCTTCCCTCTACACGTAAAACGCTATTGATCATCATTCTTTTCTTTGTGCCCTTTTTCACCTAAGCATAGACCAATATTCAGCCCTATTTAAGTCTCGAAGGTGCTAATAGCGTATCCGCAGACAGTTTGTTAAAACCAGAAGGTTGCTATATGGAGATAGTGATATGGGAAGTGAGCGGACATATGTTTTCGCTTCGCAAAATGGAAGGAATTCAGAATGGGAGCATAACTACTATCCTAGGAAAACTAGATCATCTATTTACTTCATACGGCTCTACTTTCCCCTATGGCAATAGGATGAAACAAGAAGGTGGCACTAGAAATGCAAATTACCTGACGCAGTGTCAATTGAAAGGCACTGCTTATTTTAAAGATGGGGTCATCCGTTTGCGCAACTGGCAAATCTGGTGCAAGCGCAGCTCAGGAAGGAATTGGGGCAGCTTAATTATAATGGCTAGCGTTAAAAGCTATAGGTGCCAACGATCATAAAACATCAGAGGCAATTACATTTCAATAAATTAATATAAATAAGCGTTATTTTTAAAAAATTTCATAGGGCCATTTGAAATAGGTTCTTTTTCATTCATTCATATATAAATAATAGAATTTCCTGTACAACTACAGCAATTTTCACATAATCCGACTTCATTTTTTAATGTCAAGGCTTTTCTCAATGCTTCTTTCCCCGTGTTGTAGGGACCTAAGTAATCCCGATTATAGGAATCAGGAAAATGCTCACAATCACGGTCGTGCACTTCATGCAATCCATTGTCATTTGGATTAGAAGATAGATAAAAGAATTTCATAGAATAGGCAGTTGAATAATTACTCAAAAATACCTATCAATATTAAATGAAAACATACCCTATACAGGGTATTTATCGCCTAATAAAAACAAATTCAGGCTATTCATCCCCATTTTATCTATTCAATTCTGATTGCCGCATTGGCATTTGATCGATCATCTGGAAGATTTTTTTTAAAGAAAACTCTCGATATGTGCCTGAAGCTTTCACTCCCCCATCTAGCCCTATTAATGCCCATTCAGAATTGGGATTAGTCTGAGATAGGACTTTTAGAAACTCAGCTGAATCTATCTCATCCTCTCCAGAAATTTTGATGAATTGATCATTCATAAACTCAACAAATAGAAGTTTTCTATCCTCACTTTGTTTTAGAGACCGCACCAATAGGGAATCGACAGCAAGATTTTCAAAATTCATGATTACTAATCGATTTTTCCACCGGTAGTCTTCAATAGTTTTAACTGTCTGAGGAATCATAAAAAAGAGATATGCAAGCAGGATGTATGACTTCATAGTGATATAACTAGCTTTAATCCATTTGGTTATAACTTTGTATACCTATTCGATTTTCTAACAGTTACGTATCAATGAATAAATTTCTCTTTGGATTTAGGCCACGTCGGTTTCCCACGCTAGTAGGATGCCTAGTCCAACCATTTTTCGGACAAAAGTCTTGCGCCCATTAATAGTAAAGAAGGTTTGGAAACTAGCATCATCCAATAGCCATGGAAGTCAGCTAATCAGATTAACTTAAGTCATATACCGACCGAGCAACTCCTTCCATTCTTCCTCTAGCGTTAAATTCGGTTGACTTTCACCTGCTCTTTTATACCAATAAGCTGCATTCCATTGATCACCTTCCTTTCGGTGCAAATAAGCATGGATCCTGGCAGCGGATTTACCGTCCAGGCTATCCACTTGGTCATGTGCTTTCGCCCAATCACCATTACCATCATACCATAGTGCTTTGAGAGCAGGAATGTGATTTTCGATTTTTTCTTCTGATTCCAAGAAATCAGCAATTGTCTTTTCTTCTAAAATCATAGCTATCCTATTTTCTTGCCAAAGAAAAGAAGCTCAGCGATAAATCCTTTACTCTTCCGTGACTTTTTTGTGATATCCTAAGGTCAATTTTGGGTAAATCAAAACTTCAAAATCATGAAAAAAGCATTAATTTTTATTTACGTCGCCTTTTTTGGCTTAGTCTCCTGCTCAGAAAACAACGATCCTTTCACCGTAGACCCCACTCAGCCTACCAGCACCTTGAGTGTAATGCGTAGTGGAAATTTTATCGACCAAAACGCATCTGGTCCCAAGGGAGTTGCCGAATTAGGCACAGACACACGAAGTAAAGAATTCTTACAGTTCAGCTCAGACTTCAACACAGCTCTTGCAACGGGCACAGTCACTGTTTTCCTATCTACATCAAAGGAATTTAGACCAGATCCCGGAAATGGCAATCCCAATTTACTTGTATTAGAGCCAGTGAGAGGGGCGGGAGAGAACTTCTTTGCGATTCCTACCGGGAAAAGCACGTCGAAATACACACATGTGATACTATGGTGCTGATCTGTAGCTATTCCCTTCGGAAATGCTCCACTTCAATAACATACGATGATATCCAAAAACATTCCCACATATAAACTTAGGACCCTAGGTCTTGGGTTTATGTCTTTATTTTCGATGGATATTGCTGCGCAAAGTGGCTGGACTAAGGAGAAAACTGAGGGATTTTACCAGCTTAGCTTTCAATCTATGAAGTCCGACAAATACTATTCTATTAATGGAAACTTGCTGGAAACAAATCAATTTTCTTAGCAATCCCTGGTTTTCTATGGAGAGTATGGCATCACAGACAAATTTACCGTGATAGCTAATTGGCCGCTACAAACTTGGAATAGTTTTGAAACTACAGAAGTGGTAAGCGGTATTGGAGATTTGCGCTTGGAATTTAAGCATGCATTGCTCAAAAGTACTTTCCGTTGAGTATATCTATTGCTCCGGAGATTCCAGTAGGTAGAGCTAATCATTTTTCGAAAAGTAAAGTCAATGATTTCGAGCAAATCAATCTTCCTTCCGGAGATGGTGAGTTCAATGTATGGACCACGCTTGCCACCTCGTTTGCATTGCCAAATATTCCATTCTACGGAAATATTTTTGGCTCATATAATTATAGAACTCAATATAAAGGAGTTTCATTTTCAGACCAATTTTCTATAGGAGCTGAGATCGGGTATCATATTGCAGATTTTGTATGGGTAAATGCCCGACTTAATGCACTCAAATCCGTGGATGACGTAGGAATCGCCACTGACTTTGTGCGAGGAGATGGATCCGAATACACTGGCTTCAGCTTCGGTGCAAGTCTGCCAGTTTACAAAAAAATCCATCTGAGTATAAATTACAGAAATTACAATGACTGGATTTACGCACGCAAAAACATCTACTCATCAGGTGTGCTTGGCTTAGGAGTTTATTATGAACATAAACCACAAAAACAATGATCACTGGCTTAATTCAACCTTCACGAAGTACAATTCAGGTTAACTTTCCCGTATTTAAAAGCTACTCAAAAGGACAAAAAATCTATACCCAAGTTCAGGCTTCAGAAGGTTTCTATTTAGTGAAAAAAGGGATTCTGAAACTTCAAAAAATGCTTCCAAATGGCCTTCAGACCATTCTGAAAATTGCTACGGAAGGCGAAATCATAGGGGAAGGTGACTTTGATTCTACTTTCTGCAGGAAAAATCTCAGCTACGCCGTTGCGCTAGAGGATGGTACCTTGATACAAAAAATTGATAGTTTTTCTGATCTTTCACTAGAAGACAAATCAAACCTAACACAGAAACTCATTGATCGTGCTTTAGAATCATCCCAAAGACATGAGCGTCTGATTTCCTTCGATGCAGAGCAGCGAATCAAATCAGTTCTAAAGGAACTTGCCTTGAAAATCGGAAAGAAATATGGAGACGAAACCCTCCTCAAAATCAACCTTACTCACGAGGAATTCGCTTTGCTCACTGACTCCAGCAGACAAACGGTAACCAAAACATTTTCTATCTTAAAACGGAAGGGAATTATAAACTACAGTAGAAATAGAATCCTATTTCGCGACCTTGAAAATTTCAAACCCCAAGAGCTATGAAACTTTCACTCAACTTTATTATTGCCTTTTTGCTCATATTCTTCTCCAGCGCATGCAATACCTCAGTAGATGCCGACCCAAAAAATCCCGACGAAACCAGTAGCACCCCTGAGATAGTCTAAGTCACTGGAATAGTAGAAATACTGAACACTGGAACTTTCACATCACAAAACGGTTCAAACACCATGGGAATGATAGATTTAGTCACTGATGAAGGTGGATCATTCTTCATCAAACTTGGCAATGATTTCACATCGAGCTTTCATACTGGAACTGTAACAATTCACCTTTCCACATCGGAAAACTTAACCCTATCAGAAAAGGCAAGCTTTCAATTAGTTGCTGTAGTAAATGAACCAGGGGAGCATTTTTTAAAGTTAGCTAACCTCCCCAACACTAAGTTTTCTCATGGAATCCTTTGGTGTGGCGCTGCAGCTATTCCATTTGGCTTTGCTGAGTTTCAGTAACGCGTAACTACTTATGAAAATCAGGCTAGCAATCAAATTGCTAGCCTGATTTTAAACCTGAATATCTTACTTTTTCAAGCCTCCACAGGCAATTCAAATATAAACTCAGTGTAAGTGTCAGAATCCGATTCAATGTATATTTCCGATCCGTGCACTTCCAAGATCCGCTTTACAATGGCGAGACCAAGTCCCGAACCTTCCACTCCTTGGCGCTCTTTGTCAATCATATAATATCGATCAAAAAGAACTCCCAAATCTACTTGAGGAATCCCTCCTCCTGAATTTTTGATTTTGATTTCCACACCGTTCCTTTTTAGATTGTCCTCAATACTTATTGCGCCATTCTGAGGAGTGTATTTCACCGCATTATCGAGCAGATTTTGTATCACGCGGTCGAGTAAATAGAGATCAGCTTTAACCATAGGAAGTGCCGAAGAAATATTAGTCTCAATGGCTGTATTTTTTGATTTAGCCAATAACTCATACTTTAAACTACTATCCTGAAGCAATTCCTGAATATTTAGATTTTCTTTTTTCACCTGCATCTGCCCAGACTCCAGTTTGGATAGATCAAAAAGATCTGCAACAAGTTTGGTTAGCTTATCTGTGCTTTCCCCTATTATCTTTAAATAGCGCGCTCTTTTTTCAACTGAAATCGATTCGCCTTTCATCTGAAGGGTTTCTATGTAGCCATTGATTATTGCAAGTGGATTCCTCAGATCATGCGATACATTAGCGATCAATTCCCTACGCAGACCGTCCACTTTTTTGAGCTCCTCTATATTGTCTAGAATTCTATCTGCCATATGATTGAAGGTATCTCCTAAAACTGCAAACTCAGAGTTGGCTTTGTAATCAGGAACACGTGCATTCAGATCACCATCTTTGAAGCGCTCTACGGTTTTCACTATCGTCCGCAAGTGTCTAGTCAGCCAAGCGATCAAGACCAATCCAATAAGTAAGGCCACGACAAGTGTGCTTAAAATGGAATTGAAAGTCAGTTGCATCCAATAGCTTCCTAATACACCGGAAGCAATTGTTTCATATTTTTCACTTGCAAGAATGATGTATACATATCCCAGTAATTTATCATTCTCATACACTGCTGTAGCAGAAAAAACTGACTGTTCCCCGGGATTTCGGGGATCATTTCCCATCACAAAATCATCTCCTTTTGCAGCAATAAACTCCTTCACAGGTGCGAGATCCACTCGCTTCAGTTTGACCAACTGATCGAAAACAACATAGGATAGAATTTCTCCCGTTGGATCCAGCAAATACACCTCAATTCCAGGATTCACAGCCATCATAGAATGCATTATTGTCCCTAGCGCTTCCTCATTCACTTCTCCGTTCACAAATGGGTTGACCTCTTCGATCATGTATTCAGCAACTGTGGCATTTAATCGCTGTGTAGTTTCTTCAAAGTAGCGCTGAGCCGTGATCGCTGTGATAAAAATGTAGGAACAACCAACGAGCAGTAATACCAAAATAAAAATTAGAGAGATTCTCAGAAATAGACTTTTCATAGCTTCCGCTTAAAATTCATCATTGAATCTATATCCTACTCCCCACGAGGTGAGAATATAGATTGGGTTATTGGGGTCTGATTCTATCTTCGCACGAAGGCGGTTGATATGAGCATTGACGGTATGTTCATAGCCAGAAAAATCATAGCCCCAAATCAGCTCTAGAAGCTCAGATCTAGAATAACTTCTCCCCGGATTCTTTGCCATGAGGACTAGCAAATCAAACTCCTTAGGCGTCAAATCCACTCTTTTTTGAAGCAAGATTACTTTGCGTTTTTTTTCATCAATTTCCAGCGACTCAAATTTGATCAACTTTACGTCATTTGCAGCAAGCATAGCAAATTGATCTTGACGGCGCATTATCGCTTTCACTCTGGCAATGAATTCTCTGATCTTAAATGGCTTGGTGATGTAATCATCTGCACCAGACTCCAGACCAATTACCTTGTCTATCTCCTCTGACTTTGCAGTAATCATCAGTATAGGAGAGAAATTATCCAAAGCTCGTAGTCGCTGACAAATAGCTATTCCATCCATTTCGGGAAGCATGATATCCAGAATAATCAGATCATAGGGATTGGAATTAGCTTCTTCAAAACCTTCTCGACCGTTATTCCTTACCTTTGTTTCATACTCCAAATCCTTCAGATGAATCTGAATCAACTGGCTGATATTGGGATCGTCTTCTACTATAAGTACTTTTTTCATTTGGAAAAAAAAGTCATTTGGAAAGGTATAATCTAATCATCACGAAACTATCACGATGAGCTTCTATGAAGTCATCCTAGTCCAAAAAGCCGAAGAATTCAAATTCTAAGCTAAAAATCACGGCAGTGAAGCAGGCATATTGACTAAAAAAAAATCTAATCTGAAGTAGAATTATTTCAATCCAAATTCACCTTATTCACCATCCTGACGGATTCCAGAAATAGTTAGAATAATTCGCCCATTCACTATGGAACTTAGTATTCCATAGGAATAAAAAATAAGGATGCTATCATAAATGATAGGATAGAAATAACAAACATAAAAATAGTATAACTCCTAAGCAGCATTTTATACTTTACACTCAGGAGTTTCACGAAGCACTAACTAGCAGTTATCATACTACTATACAGATAATTACCATCTTCCATCATCGCATACATTCCCTTTTTATATTCTGGCAATGACTTCCTAAAAAAGTTGCCAAAATAAAGCAAATAACCTTGCTTTTTAGCGATATCATCTTGTGTCACTACACCTTTGGTCACTTTGGGAAGTGTGTCCAAAATAGCAAAGACTATTACCGTAAGACAAGTCGAAATCAATGGCAGCGTAGGGATGGTATAAATTGGAAATTCTTCTAATTTTCGAATCAAAACTGTCACTTCGATTGAAATGATACTAGAATTAACCGAAATCATGATATTAGCCTTGTTGTCAGAAAAAGAGGATATTTCAAGATGATAGGTGGAAGTCACTCGAAATATGGTGTCTAGCCCACATTTCCACTTTTTCTTATTCTTTTAGCCCTTTGGTTTTTTGCCACTTTGAGCTTCAGCTACTTTTATTTTATCTTTCAATAGTTCTAAATTTTTTTCTTTCCCAGGTTGTAAATACTCCTTTGCATAGTCGGTATGGTAATGATGGGAAAGCATAAAAGTCTGACTTCCTTTCAACCAATCTGCCATGTCTAAGTCTTCATTTATAATATTTTCCCGCTCCTGCTTGAGCAAAATAGTTTGTTCATAAAATTTACCAGAACTCAGATGATAAAGATCTGCATCACAAATAATAGATTCCAGAAGGTTTTGTGGGTTCTGGGGAACTTTAGTGGCCAAAATAGCAGATTTGATAACGTCAATTCGCTCTTGTGACAACCCATATTCTGTTAGCCACTCCTGTGTCAATTGTGCCCCTCTTGCCTCATGTCCATCGGCTTCTCCATCCCAATATCCGACATCATGAAGCCATCCGGAGTAGAACAATTCCTCTTGCTCCACTTCGCCCAATTTATAATATTCAGCAATCTCCTTTACTTTCTTGACTACCTGTTTTGTATGATTCAAATTATGGTAACAAACCTCTTTTTTCAGACGGTTTGCAAACATTTTACTGATCCAAGTCTCGAATTTTTCTAATTGATTATCCACTTCTATTGCCTTATTTTGAGCATACTAATCTGGAAGTTAATTAGTTCCAATCGAATTACTATGCAATTTCCCAAGATATCACTATACAGTTTACTCCTTTTTAGCCAGTGTTATTCGGGGTCTTCCCAAAATAATCGAGCCAGTTTCCCGAAAGCTAATGACCTTTCTGCCCATCAAAAAATCTTCGCCCATTGCTTAAAGAGTAATTGGAAATCCAAAACAGGATGCAACGGGCTTATGAGCGATCAATTCTTTGCTGTTCATTCTAATTGTGTCAATTATTGAAAGTTACCGTATTTAGTAAAAATAAGTTCTAAGTCTATTCAGGCATTCAATTATTCTCTACTTTATTGAACAATTTTCAACAAAACATGGAAATCACCAACCATTACAGACAAAAATTCGGTGTTGGTCGGTAAATGAGAAGTTATATATTTGCTCAATTAACAATTTCAAAATTAACAGTACGACTTACTTTATGGAACAAGCTTTAATTTATGTAGTCCCCGCGTTGGGACTGGTGGGCCTGATCGTGATGGCCATTAAATCTGCCTGGGTAACCAAGCAGGAAACAGGTGACAAAACCATGATGGAACTTGCAGGATATATAGCAGATGGAGCCATGGCATTCTTAAAAGCTGAATGGAAGGTACTTTCCTATTTTGCTGTCATTGCCGTTATACTTTTAGTATGGTCAGGAATGTCTGTACAGACATCCAGTCCAGTTATCGCTGTTTCCTTTCTAATCGGAGCTGTTTTTTCGGCTTTTGCAGGATACATAGGAATGAATATCGCTACGAAAGCGAACGTGAGAACAACTCAGGCAGCCAGAACTAGCTTAAAACATGCCCTCAAAGTCTCGTTCACCGGCGGTTCCGTAATGGGACTTGGTGTAGCTGGATTAGCAGTATTAGGTCTTGGCTCACTCTTTATTTTATTTTATAATATATATGTACTGAATGTTGCCGGTGCTGGAGTGAATGGCTTGGAGATGGAAAAAGCGCTTGAAGTTCTTGCTGGATTCTCACTTGGAGCAGAATCAATTGCACTTTTCGCAAGAGTTGGCGGCGGTATTTATACCAAAGCTGCTGATGTTGGAGCTGATTTGGTGGGCAAAGTAGAGGCTGGAATTCCTGAAGATGATATTAGAAATCCTGCAACAATTGCCGATAACGTAGGTGATAACGTAGGTGACGTGGCTGGAATGGGAGCTGATTTATTTGGTTCTTATGTAGCAACGATCCTCGCTACTATGGTTTTGGGACGTGAGATTGTTTCAGTAGATGATTTTTGAGGAATAGCTCCTATCCTACTTCCAATGGTATTGGCAGGCCTTGGAATTGTATTCTCTATTATGGGAATGTTCTTCGTAACGATCAAAAATGATGAAGGTGATGTTCAGCATGCATTGAATATGGGTAACTGGTCATCAATTGTATTCACGGGTATTGCATCATTCTTCGTGGTGCAATACATGCTTCCTGAAACCTTGTCGATTCGAGGTTATGAATTTACCAATATGGACGTATTCTATGCGATTATTCTTGGTCTGGTAGTAGGAACACTGATGAGTATCATCACTGAATATTATACAGCTATGGGTAAGCGCCCTGTGAATTCTATCATCAAGCAATCTGCGACTGGCCACGCAACGAACATTATTGCTGGACTTGCAGTAGGAATGGAATCTACTGTGCTACCTATCCTTGTTTTAGCGGGTGGTATCATGGGATCTTATGCTTTTGCAGGACTTTATGGAGTAGCGATAGCAGCAGCAGGCATGATGGCTACTACAGCCATGCAACTTGCCATTGATGCTTTTGGACCTATCGCAGATAATGCCGGTGGTATCGCAGAGATGAGCCAACTTCCCAAAGAAGTGAGAGATCGTACAGATATTTTGGATGCTGTAGGTAATACTACTGCAGCTTCAGGAAAAGGATTTGCAATTGCTTCAGCTGCATTGACTTCGTTAGCTTTGTTTGCTGCTTTCGTGGGAGTAGCGGGAATTGACGCGATTGATATTTTCAAAGCGCCAGTTTTAGCAGCTCTATTTGTAGGCGGTATGATTCCGTATATATTCTCTTCTTTGGCTATAGCAGCTGTAGGAAGAGCAGCCATGGACATGGTAAATGAAGTAAGACGCCAATTCAGAGAAATCCCAGGCATCATGGAATACAAAGCCAAGCCTGAATACGATAAGTGTGTCGAGATCTCTACTAAAGCTTCTCTTCGCGAGATGCTACTTCCAGGAGCCATTGCGCTGGTCACTCCCTTATTAATTGGATTTGGTTTCCAAGGTGTTTTCGAGCAAGTATCCTCAGCGGAAATGCTGGGTGGATTACTTGCTGGTGTGACAGTATCTGGAGTATTGATGGGAATGTTCCAGTCAAACGCTGGTGGAGCTTGGGATAATGCGAAGAAATCTTTTGAAAAAGGTGTAGAGATCGATGGTGAGATGTATTACAAAAAGTCTGAGCCGCACAAAGCTTCTGTAACTGGAGATACGGTAGGTGATCCTTTCAAAGATACTTCTGGACCGTCTATGAACATCCTGATCAAATTGATGTCCATTGTAGCATTGATTATAGCGCCACATATCAGTCAACGTCCACCTGCAGATTCAATGTCTGAAAAAGTAGAGATTAAAAAAGAAATTAACTATGAAGGCGGAAAAAAAGTAGTGATTGAAACAATCACTGAAATAAAGGAAGTGAATTAAAAAAGACATACTATTTTCCTTATCAAAAGACTGCCTTGAATTAGGCAGTCTTTTTTTTTATCTCATCTACAGCAATTTGGCTCACTTTTGCATGCATATAAAATACAAAACAGCAAAAACACGCAGGGATAATAATTTTTGAGCTTAAAAAAATATATATCCTTTAGTTAAAAATCAGCCGGTAAAAATTGAAATAACCGATTCATTATTATTAATTTAAGAGATGATGCTGATTAGAATAACCAAAATAAGTATGATTATCGGCAATTTACGGTATAATAGATAAATATAAAGGCAGCTACTTAGACTTTGAATAACACGCCAGAGTTTCAAGATTTAAGCTAACTAACAAGAAGACAGTACATTGGCATCATGCCACTTAGGCTCCCAAAACCTTCAAAACAGTGCAGTAAATTGCCATATGTCAAATAAAATAACAAACCAATGAATTCATTATAACTAACATGCACATGAAGAAAAACTACGCAATGACATTGCTTTTTCTTTTGGGGTTTCTGGTCAGCATACCGCTCTATGCCCAGCAAACTGTAAAAGGTAAGGTAACCGCCCAAGAAGATGGTACGCCACTTCCTGGAGTAAGCATAGTCATACAAGGTTCCTCCACAGGAACTGTGTCTGACTTGGATGGAAACTACTCCATCTCCGTACCAGGATCTGAATCAGTTCTGGTGTATTCCTTTATAGGATATACAACCCAACGAAAAATAGTAAGCAATACTACTGAAATCGATATCACTTTAGCGGAGGACATTTCTCAGCTCGGTGAAGTAGTGGTGACTGCGCTAGGTATCACCAGAGATGAGCGCTCAATCGGTTATTCGACTCAGGAAGTAAAAGGTGAAAACCTTACTTATACTAAAGAACAAAACGTACTTGGTTCACTTTCTGGTAAAATAGCAGGTGTGCAAGTGACAGGCTCATCTGGAGCAAGTATGGGTGGAACTCAGAAAATCAAAATCAGAGGCGTTAACTCCATTTCAGGAGGCGGCGAACCATTGATGGTAATCGACGGTACCCCGATTTCAAACTCCAACTTCTCCGGTTCATCTGGACAAGATTACGGTAACCTTGGTCAGGACATTAACCCTGAGGACATTGAAACGATCAACGTATTGAAAGGCCCAGCTGCTTCCGCACTTTATGGGATCAGAGGTCAGTATGGCGTAATTATGATTACTACCAAAAAGGGTAAGAAAGGTTCAGATGTAAAAGTGGAATTGAGCTCTGCAGTATTCGTAGATAAGATAAGTAACCTCATGCCCTATCAAAATCAATATGGCGGAGGCTCCAGCCAAACTTGGAGAACACTTCCTAACGGTGACAAATATGTAGATATGTCTGTAGATGAAAGCTGGGGACCAAAAACGGACGGAACATTGGCTCGTCAGGTTATGAGTTTCTATCCTCAAGATCCTACTTATGGTCAATTAACTCCATTCGTGTCTTACCCAGATAACATCAAAGACTACTACGAAACAGGTACAAACGTAAATAATGGAGTAACCATTACAGGCGGTGGTGCCAATTCCAACTTCCGAGTTAGTGTAAATGACACTAGAATTCAGGGGGTTGAGCCGAACACCTCGTTGAAAAGAAATAACGTGGGAGTTAGCTTAGGCGTTGAACTTATTAAAAAGCTGAAAGTAACGACTAATGTAAACTATGCGGCAAACAAAGGCCGTAGACCTGGACAAGGTTCTGAAGATGGCTCAAGATATTTGGGACAATGGTTCCAAAGATCTATGGACATGAATAGACTGAAGGATTACAAATATGATGATGGCACTTTCCTTAGCTGGAATCTCAGAAGACCAAGCTCTTCTACTGGAGAACTCACAAATTTCAATCCGCTATACTGGGCAAATCCATATTTCCTCGCTAATGAAAACTATAGCGATGACAACAGAGATAGATTCTTTGGAGATATAGGGATTTCATACCAAATTTTACCCGAATTGAAAGTAAGTGCATTTGTCAGATCTGACATGTACACTCAGAACATTAACTCTAGAGCATCTTTTGGAGGCACTGGTAACCCCGGATATTCTATAGGAAAATATCAGAACACTGAAATGAATTATGAGTTTTTGGCCCAATACAATAAAGTATGGAACAAGTTCTCTCTAGATGCAAACGTCGGTGGAAACTTTTATGACAGAGACTATTCTTACCTATCTATGGCGACAGTGGGTGGACTTTCCTCTCCTGGTTTCTATAATATCAATGCCTCAATAGACAGACCTGCTACTTCTTCTTATCAGCAGAACAAACAAATCAAAAGTGCTTACGCAATGGTTTCATTGGGATATAACAACACGTACTTTGTAGATGCTTCGATCAGAAATGATAACTCAAGTACGCTACCAGTAGATAACAACTCCTACTGGTATCCTTCCATTTCCACCTCTTTGGTATTCAGTGAGTGGATTAAATCTGATGTCATGACTCTTGGTAAACTTAGATTAAGTTATGCCCAAGCTGGTTCTGATTTGAGCCCTTACAGCACTACTTCTTTTTATAATGTAGGAAGTGTGTATTCAGGGAATCAAACTGTTAATACGCTTTCGGTCCCTGACAATTTGAACAATCCTAACATTAAGCCATCCTTCGCACATTCTTACGAAGCTGGTGTGGATTTCAAGTTCTATGAAGGAAGAGTAGGTGTGTCATTTACTTACTACAATCAAAGAAATGAAAATCAAATTTTAAATCTGGACATTTCTGGTACTAGCGGATACGGCTCTGCCACCATAAACGCAGGAGAGATTGTAAACAAAGGCTTGGAACTAGCAATAACAGCAACTCCTTTCCGGTCCGATAATTTCAATTGGGACTTGTCTTTCAATGTGAGTAGAAATAGAAACGAAGTAGTAGAGCTTTACCCTGGGATAGATGTGTACCAGTACGGAAGCACCAGGTATTCTTCCACTACCAGCTACTTAAATTCCTATGTAGGCAAGCCATTCGGCAGCTTGGTAGGACAAGCATATAAGAGAGATGAAGCTACAGGTAAGATTCTCCTTGGCGGTAACAATATGCCTCTTTACACCGATGCTACCCACGATTTCGGAACAGTTTTACCAGACTTCAATGGTGGTTTTCAAAACGTATTGAGTTACAAAAACTTCCAATTGGCAGCCATGATTGACTTTCAAGCCGGCGGTCAGTTTTTCTCTAGGTCAAAAATGCTAGCCGTACGAACTGGCTTGGATCCACTATCTGCCGCTACGAATGAAAATGGCATGAACGTAAGAGATCCTCTTGCAGAGGGTGGTGGAGTAAAAGTAGAAGGTGTCTCTGCTGAGACTGGTGAAGACGTCACAGCCTACGTAGATGCAAAAGCCTATTATGGAGTAGTTGCACGTAGAATTTACGAAGACTGGGTATATGATGCCTCTTACATTAGACTAAGAGAGGTAAGCCTGAGCTATAATTTTAATAAGGCTCAATTCGGCAAACTTCCTGTAGAAAATGTGAGAGTTGCTTTAGTGGGCAGAAACTTGGCTATGCTTTTCCAAAATGCTCCTAAAGGAATCAATCCAGCTGAGCTATCAACTGGATCACAAGCTATTGGCTGGTATGAATCAGGTCAATTACCAAGTGTACGTTCGTTTGGTTTCAATCTTAACGTTACATTCTAATTACAGAAATCATGAAAAAGATTAATATAATGATCGTTACAGCTCTTCTGTTGGTAGGTTGTAACAAGTTCGATGACGAAATCAACATCAATCCAAATGTTCCAAGCCAAGCTTCAGGTACACAGCTGATAGCAAATTCAATGCTTTCCTTATCTGGACTTAGCTCTTCTCCTCAGGGAGAATTCATGTCTCAATACCTTTCTGAGACTCAATATGTAAATGCTTCACTGTACCCTCAGTCTTCTACCAGCTTCTATGATTGGTACCAAGGTCCACTGATGAATTTGCAAACAGTCTTGAACTCAGCAGATGAAATAAGCGCATTAGAAGGACCGGTAGTGAATCAGTTAGCTGTCGCAAAAATCCTTAAAGCCTATTACATGTGGAGTCTAACAGACAGATGGGGTGATATTCCGTACACTGAAGCTTTGATGGGTGCAGATAATTTCACCCCGAAGTATGACACACAAGAAGCAATCTATACGAGCCTTTTCAGTTTATTGGATGAGGCAACTGGTGCAATTGTGTCAGGAAGCATCACAAATGACATCATTTATAATGGCGACATGACTAAATGGTCAACACTTGCAAATTCACTTAAGATGCTCATGGCTCTTCGCCTTTCGGAGGTTAACCCAACTTTAGGTAAGGAGAAATTTGCTGCAGCAATGCAAGAAGGAGTTTTGGCCGCAAATAGCGGGAACTTCGTTTTTAAGCATTTAGCAGATGCCAACAATCAGAATTATTGGTTTAGCCAAATTGACCTGCAGGGAAGAGAATGGTGGGCTATCAGCTCCACCTTAATGGATAAAATGAAACCCGTTTCCGATCCTCGTTTGAGGGTATATGCACAGCCAAACAGAACAGATGGCGACTACACTGGACTTATTTTTGGAGAGAAAGTCAATATTGATACTGAAAAATATGCGCTTCTTGGAGACGCCATTCATGCGCAAGACGCACCTGTTTACTTGGTGACTTATGCACAAGTGCTGTTTGCCCAAGCAGAAGCAGCTAAACTAGGCTGGATAGCAGGTAGTGACGTCACTGCTAAAGAAAACTATAATAAGGCTATTGCAGCATCTATGAGTCAATGGGGAGCTGACACTAGCGAACTTGAAGGGTTTATGATGCAGCCTGAGATTGCTTACAATCCTGCAACTGCAATAGAGCAAATCGCAACGCAACGATGGGTTCATCTATTCATGCATGGATATGAGGGATGGGCGGAATACCGTAGAACTGGCTTTCCAAATAACATGGTAGCACCTGACGGAGCAGCAGTTCCAAACAGACAGATTTACATCGAAACAGAGCAGTTTAATAACACAGAAAACTATAATGAGGCCGTGCAAAGACAATTCGGAGGTTCTGAAAGTCTTTATGGCAACGTTTGGTGGGATGTCAACTAATGAAACTGAATAGTCCAGTATAATCGAAACTCTTTTAGGGAAAAATCCTCTGATTTTCATCAGGGGATTTTTTTTGCTTTCATACGGTAACCTGCTATTTCACTGAGATAATAAATGCAAAAAAAAGCAATAAAAATATATCACCGTAAAATGAAAATCTGACGGGAAAATGAAAAAAAAGAGTCTGTATTTATTGAATTATAACAACTTTTATCACTAATTTAAGCTATCAGTAAGCGTTTTTAAACCAATTAGTTTAACATTTCTGATTTTTTAACCCTAAATAACCTTGAAAAATACGATTCGAAAACCTGTTAATTGAGTAACAATTTTAAAAACAAACAATAAATCAATTCAGTAAAAAATCACTAGTAAGCAATAAAAAACAGCACGAGTACCATAATCCGACTTCTTATTCTAAACCAAATACCAAATGAAGAAAAACTACGCAATTTCATTGCTTTTGCTTTTAGGATTCTTTGCTAGCATACCGCTTTATGCCCAGCAGAGTGTGAAAGGAAAAGTAACCGCCAAGGAAGATGGGGAACCTCTTCCGGGGGCAAGTATTTTGATCCAAGGTACCAATACCGGCACAGTCACCGACATCGATGGATTTTATAGCATCGATATACCAAATGCTGATGCTGTATTGGTTTTCTCTTTTATAGGCTTTGATTCGAAAAGTCTACCAGTAGGCTCTGCCACTACATTAGATGTGGTTTTAGCTACCTCTGCATCTGATCTGGATGAATTTATCGTAACGGCATTCGGTATATCTCAGGAGAAAAAGTCTCTGGGATATGCAGCTCAAAGCATAGATTCTGAGGCTATCACTTCCACACGGCAACCAAACATAGTAAACGCACTGCAGGGTCAGGTAGCAGGCGTGCAAGTAACCAACTCTGGAGGAGCTCCTGGCCAATCTGCCAGAATCATTATTCGAGGGATAAACTCACTCGATCCAAGTGCAAATAATCAACCGCTTTTCGTAGTAGATGGCGTACCAGTCGACAACTCAACAGTAGAGTCGGGTGGAACTCCTAGAGGTATGACTAACAGAATAGCAGACATCAATCCAAATGATATAGAATCTATGTCTGTCTTAAAAGGTGCAGCCGCTACCGCGCTATACGGTGTAAGAGCAGCAAATGGTGCAGTAATCATTACTACCAAAAAAGGAAAAGTAGGTCAGGTACAAGTGAATTTCTCTAGTTCGTTCGGAATCGACAAACTTGTCAAAATGCCTGCTTTGCAAAACGAATATGGACAGGGTTTTAGTGGGATTCGAAATGATGATAGCTTTTGGCCGTCTTGGGGTGCCAATATTGCTGAGGAAAATGATCCTAATTATGTGTACCAAGACAACTGGAATAATGCCTTCAACACTGGAAAAACTTTTGACAACAGCCTAAGCGTTTCTGGAGGTAATGAAAAAGCAACTTTCTACGGATCCTTCGGTAGATTAAACCAAGAAGGTATAATTCCTTTCTCTGATTGGGAAAGAACTACAGCCAAACTTTCCGGTACGGTAACCGCAAGTGAGAAATTCAACTTCTCAGGTTCAATCAATTTTAGTAACTCCGGCGGTAACAGAGTGCCTCACAATAGATTTCTTGAAAGAATGATGTATTGGTCCGAAACCACAGATGTAAGAGATTACATCAACGAAGACGGAACGATGAAGACTTATGGAAATACCAACCCAATCTATGACGCACGATTTGCGACCTATGAAGATGATGTAAATCGAGTAATCGGTAACCTCAATTTCAACTATAGCCCTACTGACTGGCTCATGCTTTCTTATAGATTGGGAACTGACTTCTACAGTGATAGCCGTACTGAAATCACTCCAGGCCCAATGGGGATTGACGGGGAGCAAGCTTTAAGCTCTACAGGTTTCATTGAAGAAACAAGAATTAACAGTAAAGACCTTAATTCTAACTTCTACATTACGTTAAAGAAGCAATGGAATGATGACTGGAACACGCAGTTGAGATTAGGTAATGATATATTCGAAAGAAAGTATGATCGAATCTCACTTTCGGGAAGCAATTTTGTGATTCCGGGATTTTATAATGTCAGCAACACCACTCAGGTTTTTGGAGGCATGGGTAAAAGCATCAGAAGACTTGTCGGTTTCTATGGAGACTTTATGGTAGACTATAAAAACTTCTTGTTCTTAAACGTAACAGGGAGAAACGATATCTCTTCTACCCTTCCTAAGGATAACAATTCGTTTTTCTATCCTTCTGTAAATCTTGGATATGTATTTAGTGAGAATTTTGATATGCCCTCTTGGTTTACCTTCGGAAAATTGCGAGCATCATGGGCTCAGGTAGGTAAGGATACCAATCCTCACATATTAGGAGCGACATTCGTATCGCCATCAGTTTTCCCATTGAATGGGCAGGTAGGTTTTTCTAAGAATTCTACTTTTGGTGATCCGGCTCTTAGACCAGAGAGAACAACCTCAATGGAATTTGGCACCCAACTAGCCTTCTTCAATAATACATTGAACTTGGACGTGACTTATTATAAGTCAAATTCAAAAGATCAGATCATTCCAGTTCCTATTTCAGATGCCACAGGATTCTCTTCCTATATCACCAATGCAGGTGAGATTGAAAACAGAGGTTTTGAATTTGTCATTGGAGGCACCCCAATTGAGCGTGGTGATTTCCGTTGGGACGTAACGGCAAACCTTACAACAAACAAAAATGAAGTAAAAAGTATCCGAGAAGGTATCGATCAAATAGTGATAGGAAGCCAATCAGGATATGCTGGCGCTACTGTTACTATGTTATTAACAGAAGGACAACCATACGGTAATATTTATGGCGCTTCCTACACTAGGTCAGGATCAGATCCAGATTCCAATATACTCGACAGAGGCTTAACACAGCTTATTGCAGCCAATGGATTTCCTAGTAGAAATGGCAATCAGCTTATTCTTGGAAATGCTGTTCCTAAATTCTTTGGAGGTTTGAAAAACCAGTTCAATTATAAAGGACTTGAATTTTCTTTCTTAATAGATTTCAGATCCGGACTTGAGCAGTACAATAAGTTTGGCAACTTCCTTTCAGCATTTGGTAAGCAGGAGGATTCTGAAAGAAGAAATGAAACCGTTGTTTTCCCTGGTATACTTGCTGATGGCTCTCAAAATAACAAAGAAGTTTGGTTAGGTCAAGGAATAGGGCCTGACGGAGTCAATTACGGAGCAGGTTTTTGGAGAAACACCTATAGAGGAGTCTCAGAAAACTTTGTTAACGACGCCAGCTACATCAAACTAAGAAACATCACTTTGGCATATAGCCTACAGCCAGAGGTACTAGATAGAACACCCTTCAGGAGTGCACGAATTGCTTTAGCAGCAAACAACATCCTCCTCTCAACTCCTTGGGATGGATTTGACCCTGAGTCCTTCTCTGCAGGTGCAGGCGGTAATGCTATTGGATTCACAGGATTAGGTTTCCCAGGTGTTCAAAGCTACTTCGTCACCTTGAACCTAGGACTCTAACCTCTAAAAGACTAGAAAGATGAAATTGAAAAATAAAATAAAAGTACTATTGGGCGCATCTCTGGTTCTTTCGGCTTCTGCCTGTGAATCTTACATTGATGTAAATGAAAACCCTAACAATCCTCAAGATGCACCCATCTCAGGGCTAATGACGAACATTACCTATGAGACGAGTTTGAACGTGTATCGTGAAGGAAGCACTGTCAGCAATTATGTACAGTATTTGGCCTCTCCAAACCCTGCAAGTAGTTCAGATACTATGGAGCCTCTTAATTTTAGCTCCCTATGGTTCAGTCTTTATAATGTAATGACTGACCTGTACACCATGAATGAAAAAGCAGAAGCAGAAGGAGCACTTCAGTATTTGGGAGCAGGCCAAGTTTTGATGGCTTTAAACCTTGGAATGACTGTCGATTTATTCGGCGATGTGCCGTTTTCTGAAAGTTTCAACTTCAGCACCGTAACTCCGGCTTATGATGATGATCAAGTACTTTACGGCAATGTACTGAACCTACTTGACCAAGGAATTTCTAATCTTCAAGCCACCTCTACTTCCTCTATTGGTAATGATGACTTCATCTACGGAGGAGACATAGATTTATGGCTGAAATTTGCAAATACCTTAAAAGCTCGTTATATGATCCATATGAAGGGGGATAATGGATATAATGCAGCTGAAGTTTTGGCAGCATCCGATAAAGGTTTTAAATCGAATAGTCAAAATGCGCAAGTGTTTTTCTTCGAGCAGCGATTCAATCCTTGGGCGCAAGATGCCATCAACAATGCTAATCTTTTATTGACTGGTTGGGTTTCTGAACAATTTATCCAAGCATTGGATGGAACTTCATACCCAACGGTGGATCCAAGACTTGCACTGATGATAGGAACTACTGATGAAGGGGAATTCCTAGGAACTGTCAATGGTGCCGGACGAGGCAATGCCCCTGAACAAGGCGCTAGATCCACTCTTGTAGAAGGTCAATATTATACTACAAGAGAGGCACCATTACTGATTGCAACGTATGCTGAATTGAAGTTCATCGAGGCAGAGGCGGCATTTGACACGGATAAATCTCGCTCTTACGCTGCATATTTGGCTGGAATCGAAGCACACATGGACATGCTAAGCGTAAACTCTGCTGATAAAGCAACATACTTGGCTGCACCAAGCGTAAGCATGGGAGCTTCTGCTTTGACTATAGACGCCATTTTCAAGGAAAAATATGTAGCAATGTTCCTACATCCTGAAACATGGAACGATGCCAGAAGACATGATTATGGGTATAAGAATATGACTTTACCAGCTAATGTCAACCCAAATCTTGGTGGAGAATACATCAGAAGACTTGCCTATCCTGATAGTGAAGTAAGTAGAAACGGCATAAATGTGCCAAGCGTAACCTTACTTGACAGAATCTGGTGGGATCAATAATCCTTATCATTCTTTAAAAGTCTCCTGCCTCTCAGTGGGAGACTTTTTTATTTTATCTTGAGACTGCAAATTACTTCCGATGAAAAAATTACTACTCGCTTCATTAATTATTCTGAGTTCATGCACTGTTCAGAAAATTAACAAATCACTTACCAAATCCGACGTTTTTAATAAAGGGCATTTGGGATTTATGCTCGTGGATCCAGCTAAAGATAAAGTCCTGGTCGATATTAATTCAGACAAGTACTTTATACCGGCGTCAAATACCAAACTCTTCACATTCTATACTTCCTATACCGTTTTAGGAGATAGTTTAATCAATGGCTTGAATTACATAGAAAAGAGTGATTCCCTTATTTTCTGGGGTACTGGAGATCCCAGTTTGCTGCATCCAGATTTGAAAAATACAGTTGCCTTGGATTTTCTGAAAAGTCAAACCAAACCACTGTATCTACTGGATAATTTTGATCAGGTTGATGCTTTTGGGCCAGGCTGGTCATGGGATTGGTACAATTATTATTATGCTACCGAGCGTTCTGCTTTTCCAATCTATGGAAATGTTGTGCGATTTGATAAAAAGGCAGAGGATTCAAAATTTGAGATAATCCCTAGCCAATTTAAAAATCTACTGAAAGCAGAAAAACCAGATATTTGGAAAGGATACAATTTTCAAAGAGATCGAACTGCCAATCTTTTTACCTATCAAATTCCAGAAAAATGGGAAGAGACTTTTGAAACCGATATCCCGTTTATTACCTCACCCGAATTAGTGGCTTATTCCCTAACAGAAGTCGTTGGTAAAAAAGTGACTTTGATCAAGAATGACACCTATCTCAACGCCAATCCGAAGAAACTTCAAACAGCCTCAGCTGACAGCATCTATTCTCAGATGATGAAAATCTCTGACAATTTCCTTGCTGAACAGCTTTTGCTTCTTGTTTCAGACCAATTACAAAACAAACTAAGTACAGCTGATGCCATCGCTTATGCAAAAGAAAATCTATTGGCAGATCTTCCGGATGAACCTATTTGGGTAGATGGCTCTGGGCTTTCAGCCAAAAATATGTTCACCCCCCGAAGCATCATTGCTTTGTTAGCTAAGATAAGAGCGGAAATTCCGCTGGAAAAAATCAAAGCATATTTCCCTGCAGGTGGTGAATCAGGAACAATTCGAAATTGGTATCCATCAGATCCAGGGCAGCCACCATACATCTATGCCAAAACAGGAACCCTCTCAATGAGTAATGCACTCAGCGGATATCTACTCACCAAAAGTGGCAAAATCCTACATTTCTCCTGCTTGATGAATAATTATGCTATTTCTGGAACTGAATTGAAAACTGAGTTGACCAAGGTGCTTTATTACATTCACGACAACTATTAAATTCCATTGATGAAATTAAACACGCCGTAGCCATGAGCGGAAATCCAGACGTAAACAACTACGAATCGCTTAAAAGCCAGATCGGTGAATTATTGATTCTCGGACGAGAAAATGCTGGCAGAGCTGTGAATACGATTCTCGTCCAAACCTACTGGCATATTGGAAAGCATATCGTAGAATTTGAACAAGGTGGTAACGAGAAATCCGAATATGGCAGCTCCGTATTAGATCGTCTTTCCAAAGATTTGACATTGGACTACGGGAAAGGATTTAGTAGGTCGAATTTATTTGTAGTAAGACAGTTCTATATAAAATATCCAAAAATCCAGACACTGTCCGGACAATTGAACTGGAGTCATTTTTGTGAAATTCTAAAAGCCGACAATGAACTGGAAATTAGCTTTTATACGAAGGAATGCGAAAAGGAAAAGTGGAGCGTCCGCGAGCTGAAAAGACAAATGAAAAGTATGCTTTTTCATAGATTGGCAGTTAGCAAAGACAAAGAAGCTATCTTAAAGCTAGCTGAGAAAGGAAGCGAAATACAGAATCCTAAAGATCTACTCAGAGATCCTTATGTATTTGAATTTCTCGGCATTCCTGATCCAATGACCTATTCAGAAAGTGAATTGGAAAATAGATTAGTAGCCAATCTTCAAAACTTCTTGTTAGAACTGGGAAAAGGCTTTGCATTCATTGGTCGTCAATATAGGATCACGCTAAGCAACAGACATTTTTTCGTTGATCTGGTATTTTATCACCGTATTCTAAAATGCTTTGTACTCATTGATTTGAAGCGAGGAGAAATTGACCATCAAGACATTGGACAAATGAACCTTTACCTAAATTATTTCCGAAAAGAGGAAAACACTGAAGGAGATAATGCTCCCATAGGAATCGTACTCGGTGCTTATAAAGATCAGATATTGGTAGAATATGCCACTGAAAACATTAGTAATCAATTATTTGTCAGCAAATACCAGCTATTTCTTCCTGACAAGGCCTCTCTAGCCTATGAACTAGAGAAAGTTTTGGAGCAGGAATCAAAAACTTAAACCACCACGCTATGCGTACTAAAACTATGAGATTTTTATTCCAAAAAAGTACAGTATCCAGTATTTCTATTTACCTCTTACTATTCACAATTTACCTCTTCCCATTCAGTCTTCACTCCCAATCCTTTACCATGGAGCAAGTAGGGAAATTTAGTTTTCCATCAGAACTAACCTCCTCTCTTACTGGAGAGAAAATAGCTTGGGCGATGAATGAACAGGGAAAGCGGAATATCTATTTTGCAGAAGGCCCAACTTTTGAACCCAAGAAGCTCACTGAATTTAACGAAGATGACGGGCAGGAAATCAGCAGCTTGCAATTTACCCCAGATGGAAAATGGCTAATATTTGTACGTGGCGGAGACCATGGCGGTGGTAATGCTTCCTCCACCGTCAATGCTCAAAACCTTCCCGAACTTCCAAAGGTCCAGATTTGGAAAATCAAGCTTGCCGATGGCAAAGCCGAAGCTATCACTGAAGCAGACGATCCTTTCGTAGGCGCACCGCACCAATTAAGCTATCTCAAAGGAGGACAAATATGGACGGCGGATTTAGAAGATTCGTCTACGCCTTCTCAGCTTTTTGAAGTAAAGGGAAATGTGAACAATGCCCAATACTCTCCTGATGGTACTAAACTGGCGTTTGTATCCAATCGCGGATCGCATTCTTTGGTGGGGATTTATCAAGATGACGCTACACCTGTTCAATGGATTACCCCTTCCTTTCATAGAGATGTTTTACCTCAGTGGTCACCTGACGGAAGTCAACTAGCTTTCATAAGACTCCAAGGTGGAGAAGGCGCAGCATTTCAGGTTTTAGAGCCGAGACATGCTCCGTGGGAAATCTGGATTGCAAATGCGGCAGACGGAACAGCCAAAAAACTTTGGAAAGCTCCCGAAACACTTAGAGGTTCGTATGCCTATCCATTTTTCTCATTCTCCGCAGATGGCAACTTGATTTTCCAATCTTATGAAGATGGATGGCAGCATCTGTATTCCCTTGCAGTTGAATCTGGCAAGACTACTCTACTCACTCCAGGTAATTACATGGTGGAACAAATCAAAATAAATTCGGATAAATCGAAGTTGATTTTCTCAGGAAACGCCGGCTCAGAACCTGATGACCTAGATCGCAGACACATTGGTTCAATAGATATTGCCAGCAAAAAACTAAGCTGGGACACTAACGGAGATGGCATAGAAGCCTATCCTGTTTGGATAGGAAACGAAGGTAAAAAGGGATATTTCAGTGCTACGGCGCAGCGGTCTCATTTGATTGCAGTGAATGATGGTACACAAACTAAACTTTTACAAGAATCCATTATCCCAGTAGATTTCCCACAAGCTTCTCTGGTAGTTCCGAAGCAGCTGAAATTCACCGCCCCAGATGGCACGACGGTTTATGGACAGCTATTTGAAAAAGATGGCGGATCGGCAAAGAAGCCAGGAATCATCTTTGCCCATGGTGGCCCTCAGCGTCAGATGCTTTTGGGTTGGAGTTACATGGATTATTATTCTAACACCTATTCACTCAACCAGTATTTGGCAGAGTTGGGCTTTGTGGTATTATCAGTGAATTATAGACTGGGCATCGGCTATGGTTATGAATTTCACCGTCCGGCAAATGGCTACTACCAAGGTGCAGTCGAATATCAGGACATTAAGTCTGGTGGGGAATTCTTGGCTGATTTGCCTCAGGTAGATGCAGAGAGAATAGGGATCTATGGAGGAAGCTATGGTGGATATTTGACCGCGTTAGCTTTAGCAAGAGATTCAGATTTATTCAAAGTTGGAGTAGATATCCATGGCGTACATGACCTTGATGGCCGATATGATTTGCCTACAACGTATGAAGTTGCTACTGATTTAGACAAAGCCAAGAAGATAGCTTGGGAATCATCACCAAATGCGGATTTGGAAACATGGACTTCACCAGTTTTATTTATTCATGCAGATGATGACCGAAATGTGGAAGTCAGTCAGACTGCGGATTTGATCAGAAGATTTGAAGAGCTGGGCAAGCCCTATGAATCTATACTCATTCCTGGAGACACGCATCATTGGATGAAATGGTCAAACATGATCAAAGTAGATCAGGCTACGGCGGATTTCCTCAAAAAGCACCTGATAGATTAAGTAGAACTCCATGATTCAGCTACAACATGTCCATCATATTGCCATTATCTGCAAGGATTATGAGCAGTCCAAAAAGTTCTATACTGAGGTATTGGGACTAGCGATTATTAGGGAAGTCTATCGCAAAGAAAGAGACTCCTATAAGTTAGACTTGAGTCTAAATGGAATTTACATTATTGAGCTATTTTCTTTCCTTACTCCTCCTGATCGAGTTTCCAGACCAGAAGCAGCTGGATTGAGGCACTTGGCATTTGCAGTGAAAAATCTAGATGAATGCATTCGGCATTTAAAAACTCAAGACGTATTTTCTGAACCAATCAGGATTGATGAATTTACAGGAAAACGATTCACATTTTTCGCTGATCCAGATGAATTACCAATTGAGTTTTATGAGGTTTAAAAAGAATATATAACTTTCGAACTCAATACCACAGCAATCGATGCTTCAGTTGACGACTTTCTTAACTCCATAGTACATCCTGTCCGAAAGGCAGATGGGTTGAAACTTTTGCAACTATTCAAGGAAGAGACGGGCGAAGTGCCAGTCTTGTGGGGGACAAATGTTGTGGGTTTTGGAAAGTACACGTACAAATACCCGTCGGGAAAAGAAATGGAATGGTTCCCTCTTGGTTTCTAACCCAGATATCAATCGCTATCCATCTATATTAGATGTGGAGAAGCCAATTTCGAACCTTTTCTTGCAAAACTCGGTAAGAATAAAAAATCAACAGGTTGTCTTTACATCAAATAAATGTCTGATGTTGATGAATAAATTTTTAGAGAAATGATGCGTACTTCCTTACATTTAATCCAAACTAAAAACCACAAATATGCTACATGTTTTGAATGGCGATTCGCTGGCATCTTCATTTCCAGCTAGTATCCCTGGCGAAATCGCAATTGCCCGTGAATGCTTAGTTGATGGCCCTGTAAATGCACATTCTATAGAGGAGCTCTGGGTAATTCGAAACGAGTATCTCTCAAAAAACTACCTTCAGGCATCTGAAGAGAGCTATTTCACCAAGGTAGTTTCTGAGTTCGAAAAAATAATGACCGCTTCTTCCGACACAAAAGTGTATCTCTGGTTTGAGCAGGATTTATTCTGCCAGGTGAACTTGTGGTTTACGATTAATTTACTCAAAAAGCATAAAGGATCCGTTTACTTAGTAACTCCCACTACGGATCTGATTGAAGGTTTTGGAGGTATGAATGAGTTGCAATTAGAACAGGCATTTAGAGATGCAAAAATGCTAACTCCAAATGAAAGACATATTTTGACAGATATGTGGAACTTGTATCAAAGACCAGATATTTCTGAAGCACTTACTCTTTCTAAGCAGACGATTCCTGAACTCCCGTTTTTGTACCCTGCTGTTTTAGCATGGAAAGAATCTATTCCTCATGGAGATTATCCGGGTAAGCCAAAGGCGGCGTTAATAGAAATTGCTGCTCAATTGGGAACAGATGACTTTGGGAAAATTTTCCGTGCCTTCCACATCAAATACCCTATTTATGGATTTGGTGATCAGCAAGTCAAACGACTTTTGGTAGAAATCAAAAGCGAAGAATTGAAAAAATAACGATAAAGGAGCTGTGCTAAACAGCTCCTTTATCATTTTTATTATTCTATTTCTTGAAGCATTTTTTCAGATGAATCTATGACACCCTTATACTTTTTCAGCGCCCATTTGCTAAACAAATACATAAACAAAAAACCTGCAGGGATGTAAATCATCCAAAAGGTCGGGTTTGAGATCATTTCTTGGGAACCATTCAACTCCGCCAAAGGCGGTAATATCGTGATCATCACTATTCCTCCAAATATCATCCCATAGCGTTGCACCTTCCAGAAGCGAATCTTGTTTTTCGTAAACTTCTCCAACATTGCTGCTGGCGATTCGGAGTCAATTCGTAAGTTCCGCATTCCTTTGATCGCTGATAGACTAACAGTGGGTAGCACGATCATTATAAATATAGTGACCAAAGCAAAAACCTGATTGTACCAAAGTTCAAAGTCTCCGAACCTCGAAAGGAAATACATCGCATAACCTACACAGACTAATGAACCCAGAATCTCTGGTATCCTGACACTGTTAAGCTTATTTCTGAACTTCTGTTTTGTGATTTCCATGAGCAGCTCTTTTTGAATTTTATCCTGCTTTTCTACTTGTATACTGAGGTCTGACCACAGTGATTTCATTTCTTCGAGTTCCATATGCTAGTTGGTTTGAGTAGTGATTCCTGATTTTAACTTTGCTTTAATCCGAGACATTCTTGTCCCTACGTTACTTACCGAGATCCCTGATATTTCAGCAATCTCCTCATAGCTTTTGCCTTCCAAAAAAAGAAAGATAATCCCTCGATCGAGCAGGTTTAGCTTTCTGATTTGAGCATATAACTGCTGGATTTTTTCTTCCTTTTCAGAATCCCCAGACTCAGAAAATTGAATTTTCACATCTTGTAGCGGCACCAATTGAAGCTGTTTCTTGGAGCGATTCATATGTGTGATTGCAGTGTTCATGCCTACTCGGTAGAGCCATGTACTCGGTTTGGCGGCTTTCTTGAAATTATCAAATGACTTCCACGTCTGATAGACAATTTCCTGATACAGATCATCTTGCTCCGCCTTCTCACGGGAGTAGATCGAAACAATCTTGTAGATCAGTCCCTGATTTTGATGGATAAGGTTGACAAACTCTTCCTCTTTGTTCATTGGGTTTCTTTTACTCTATTAGTCTATGATCTATGAGAAAAATCACAGAATAGTTGAAAAATTTTCAGAAAATAATGAAATCATACTTAATAGCCGTGCGTGAGGATACGAACTACGGCAGTAGAGCCGTTTGGGATGACACCAAAAGTAAAGTCACTTAGCCACACTCGAAATACAAGTGATAAATAAAAGGTGAGAGGTGAAATGTGGTGAGCAGCACATTCAGGCGAATCACTTTCAAACTATATCACCACGTTGGGTTAAAAGTAGATGGTTAATTTTTTACTAGACTCATTCCAGACTTTCGTTCTTATAATCCTGAATGAATTATAGCTAGCATTTCTTTTAAATATATTTCATAACCCTGATGGCGTGAAATTATTTTAGGTAGTTGGTGATGATATGATCGCTAGCGAAGTAAAGAACTGATCGTGAGACAAGACCAAGAACAGAGTGACGATGCGATCTCGACGAAATGGCAAATGCTGCAAATAAACAAGTCCATCTTCTGGAGAAGCAGGACAACTGTCCCCTCTGTGAAACCCTTTGTGATCTCCGCGGTAAAAACATTCCGCACAAATCCTTTGCAAACCAATCGGCTAATCCATCTGCAATTCCTTATTTTCGTGTTATGCAGTGGTTCACTCCTTTCAAGATTCCAGAATCCCAAATTCCAATTTCCCCTCAGAGCAAAATCCTGAGTATGGGTTCTTGCTTTGCGCAGACGATAGGACAAAAGATGGTCGATCACAAATTCGATTGTTTGGTCAATCCTTTTGGGACGATTTTCAATCCCTACTCTTTGGTGAAATTACTGGAAACAGCACTCTTCCAAGATCAGTTTGATGAAGCAGAAATTGTGGAGCGAGACGGATTATTCTTTCATTATGCCAGTCACTCCGATGTAGTGGCAGATTCGAAAGATGCTCTACTTCAGAAACTGCTAATACAGAGAAACCTGGTCCATGATTATCTAGCCGAAGGGACTCACTTGATCCTTACATTAGGAACAGCATGGGTGTATGAATTGGTGGGAAATGGAGAAACTGTAGCAAATTGTCATAAACAAGCGGGAGCAAAATTTACGAAGCGTTTACTGGCTTTGGAAGAAATGAAAGACAAACTTGAGTTGCTCTTTGACAATTTTTCCAGAGCTTACCCAGACTTGAAAATCATTTTGACTGTAAGTCCAGTTCGTCATCTAAAAGATGGGATTCCAGCAAATCAACTTAGTAAAAGTTTGCTTCGTGTCCTTTGTTATGAGTTAGAAAAGTCCCGAAGTAATATCCTTTACTTTCCTGCTTACGAAATACTTATAGATGAATTGCGAGACTATCGATTTTACAAGACTGACCTGATTCACCCGAGCGCTGAAGCAGAAAATTACATTTGGGAAAAGTGGCAAACCTCCAATTTCACAGCCGAAACTCAGCTAAAAATTAGTCAGATTCATAAAATCAATCAAGAACTGGCACACCGCCCTCTCAATCCAAAAAGTGAGGCACATCGCAAATTCCTGAACAATCTTCTCCAAAAGCTGGAACGATTGAATGAAGAATTTGATTTTTCAAATGAGATCAAGGAAGTCAAAAGTCAATTAGACCATCTCATTCAGCGCTAATAATTTTTCAATTGTAAATTTTAAATTCCCATTTCACCCATGTCCAACCGCCTCCTCCATACTCAATCCCCTTACCTACTTCAACACGCCCATAACCCAGTGGACTGGTTTCCTTGGGGGCCTGAAGCGCTAGAAAAGGCGAAAAGCGAGAACAAGCCAATTTTAGTTTCTATTGGCTACTCCGCCTGCCACTGGTGTCATGTGATGGAGCGCGAAAGTTTTGAAGATGAACCTACAGCCGAACTCATGAATGCGCATTTTGTATGCATCAAAATTGATAGAGAAGAGCGACCGGACATCGACAATATCTACATGGATGCGGTGCAAGCGATGGGATTGCAGGGTGGTTGGCCACTGAACGTCTTTCTGATGCCTAATCAGAAGCCATTTTACGGAGGCACCTATTTTCCTAACCAGCAGTGGAAAGGACTTTTAGCAAACATTACCGATGCTTTTGAGAAGCATGAGGATCAATTAGCTGAAAGTGCAGAAGGTTTTGGAAATACGCTTAACCGAAAGGAAACTGAGAAATACGGGATTTCTGCAGGAGATCAGGATCTTGATCCAGACGAACTGGCTGAAATATCCGCTAAAATCACTTCTCAATTGGACCCAGAATGGGGCGGAATGAATCGTGTTCCAAAATTCCCCATGCCTACGATTTGGAGTTTCTTGTTAGATTTTGCCTTGCTGCGTCGCAATGAGAAATTGGTGGACCAAGTTCTTTTCACCCTTCGCAAAATTGGAATGGGTGGGATTTACGATCAGTTGCGAGGTGGATTTGCTAGATATTCTGTGGATGGAGAATGGTTTGCTCCGCACTTTGAGAAGATGCTATATGACAACGGACAGCTTTTGGAGCTTTATGCAAAAGCCTTTCAAGTGAGCGGAGATTCATTTTTCAAGGAAAAGGTAATCGAAACAGTCGCATGGCTGGAAACGGAAATGCTGAATGGAGAAGGAGGATTCCATGCTGCTCAGGATGCTGATTCTGAAGGTGTGGAAGGAAAATTTTATGTGTGGACCTATGAGGAACTGTTCAAGTTAATTCCAGAAGAAATGCCTTGGTTCAGCAAGCTTTACAATCTAAAGCCTGGAGGAAACTGGGAAGATGGAGTGAATATCCTTTTTCAAACTGAAAGTAATGTCCAAATAGCTGAAGAATTTGCGATGAATGAAGCTGAGTTTCAAGCCAAATTGAAGGAAGTAAAAGCACAGCTTCTGGAAGTGAGAAATCAGCGAATTTTCCCAGGCAAAGACGACAAGGTTCTCAGTGGCTGGAATGGCTTGATGAGTGCAGGATTGATACAGTCTTATTTTGCTACAGGCGAAAAAAGCATGTTGGATCTTGCCGTCAAAAATCTAGAATTTCTTCAGGAAAAACTCGTGACAGATGGTGTGCTCCACCGAGCCTACAAAAACACGAAGGCTTATACCCCTGGTTTTTTAGAAGATTATGCTACCGTGATCAAAGCTTCCATGATGGCTTTCGAAGCAACTGGAGATGCGCGATGGTTGGACTTTGCAAGGTCTCTGACAGATTTCTGTCTAGCAGAGTTTTATGATGAAAGTGACGGCTTTTTCTTCTTCAATAATCCCAAAGCTGAAAAGTTGATTGCCAATAAAAAAGAACTTTTTGATAATGTAATTCCTGCTTCCAATTCAATTATGGCAAGAAATCTTCATCGACTTTCACTTTTCACCTACGAGGAAAAATACGCTGAAATCGCTTCCAAAATGCTTGGGGGCATGAAAGAGCTTATCATAAAAGAACCTGGATTTCTCTGCAACTGGGCGAGTCTATTTCTTGAAAAACTCGTTCCTACAGCTGAAATAGCCATAGTTGGAAATGGTGCATTTCTAAAATCTGTTGAATTTCAGCAAAAATATACACCCAATTCAATTATAGCATTCTCAGAAAGTTTGACAGAAAATGCAGCAATTCTTGCCGATAAGACACCCGATGCGGAGGGAAATGCCTTAATTTATGTATGCTTTGATCATGCTTGCCGCAAACCTGTAAGCACCCGTGATGAAGCGATTTCTCAACTCCCTTATTTAGCCTGATCCTTGGAAAGCCTGTTTGGAGCTCAAGATTTGTACCCAGCCGAAAGCGGAAATAATTTCGCAGATATCATCCTGCCTGTTCCAATTCCACGGATGTTCACTTACCTCATCCCGCATTCCATGCAATCCGAGATTAATCTTGGTGCACGTGTGATTGTGCAGTTTGGTAAGAAAAAAGTACTCACAGGAATCATTGGGAAAGTACATAATAAGCCACCACAAGCTTACCAAGCCAAGCCAATTCTGGAAGTTTTGGACGATCAACCCAGTGTAAATCCCTTACAAATACGTTTTTGGGTATGGATGGCGGAGTATTATTTCTGCCATATCGGGGAAGTCATGCATGCAGCATTGCCTTCAGGATTGCGCTTGAGTAGCGAAAGCAAGGTTCAGCTCAATCCAAATTTCGAGAGAGAAGAAAGCAAATATCCGCTTGATGATCGGGAGATAATGATCTTAGATGCGTTGGATAACAAACCAGAGCTATCGTATGATGACTGCGAAAAAGTGCTTTCTATTAAAAGTATCCATCCAATTCTCAAGAGCCTTGTAAAGAAAGAGGCGATCCTGATTTTTGAGAAATTACAGGAGAAATACAATCCAAAAGTAGAAATCAGAATTCGGCTGGCTCCTGAAATAGCTGAAAGTAAAAATGCATTACAGACCATTTTTGAAGCCTTAGCCAGTAAAGCAAAACAAGAATCAATCCTGCTGAAGTACCTGCGTGACGTCCCCGTAATGAAGTTGCCAAAGTCTAACGATAAGGGAGTAGACAAGGCAACTTTGCTAGAAGACGGAGACTCTGAAAGTTCGCTGAAAACGCTGATCAAAAACGGAATATTCGAGTCATTCAAAGTGGTAGTAAACAGGCTTCCCGAAGAGGAACCAGAATCCGAGCCAGCTGTTCTCTCGATCAGTCAGCAAGTAGCTTTTGAAGAAATAAAGCATCAATTTGAAAGCAAACAATCTGTCTTACTTCATGGTGTCACAGGTAGCGGAAAGACCGAGATCTATATTCAGATGATCCGAGAAGTACTCGATAGTGGCTCCCAGGTATTGCTTCTTTTACCAGAAATCGCCCTCACTACCCAGATTGTGACGCGACTGAAAAAGGTATTTGGCAGCCAAATGGGCGTCTATCATTCGAAGTATTCGGACAATGAACGCGTCGAAGTTTGGAATGGCGTGCTGAGTGGAAGATTTTCCTTTGTGGTGGGCGTTCGTTCCTCTATCTTTTTGCCGTTCGATAGTCTAGGATTAATTATCATAGATGAGGAGCACGAGACGAGTTACAAGCAATTTGACCCAGCACCAAGATTTCAGGCCAGAGATTCTGCGATTATGCTAGCCTATTTTCATCAGGCCAGAACGCTTTTAGGATCTGCGACGCCATCCTTCGAATCTTATTTCAACGCCACTCAAGGGAAATTTGGCTATGTGGAATTGACCAGCCGCTTCGGCAATGCCAGTATGCCTAATTTTTACTTAGCAGACTTGGCAGCAGATAAGCGAAAGAACTTACTCAAACTGGACACAACCAGGATTTTGCGTGAGCGAATTCAGGAAGCACTTTCTAAGCAAGAGCAAGTTTTGATTTTCCAAAACCGAAGAGGATATTCTCCTTACATTCAGTGCGAAGATTGTGGCTGGACAGGTCAGTGCGTGCAGTGCGACGTCAGCCTCACCTACCATCAATTCTCCGAAGAACTTCGCTGTCACTACTGCGGATATAAGGAAAAAACACCCAGCTCCTGCCCTGCTTGCGGAAGTACTCAATTGACGACGATGGGCATGGGAACAGAGCGTATAGAAGAATCGCTAAGCTTACTTTTCCCAGAAGCCCGAATCGGGAGGATGGATCTAGATACCACCAGAAACAAGCACGGATATCAGCGATTGTTAGATGAATTTGGATCTGGGAATCTTGACATTTTAGTGGGTACACAGATGATCACTAAGGGGCTGGATTTCGGAAGAGTGACCGTAGTAGGTATTTGGGATGGAGACAGGATTCTGAATTTTCCTGATTTCAGAGCCGGAGAAAGAGCCTACCAGCAAATCACCCAAGTGGCAGGACGGGCAGGACGAAGGGAAGTTCAAGGTCAGGTTATTGTCCAAACCAGAGATCCAGAAACGCAGATTTATGCCCAGGTAATCAAGGGTGATTATTTTGAGTTTTTCAACCATGAAATTCACGATCGAAAGAAGTTCTATTATCCCCCTTTTGTGAAACTGGTGAAGATTACAACCCGTCACACCGATATTAAAATAGCTGAAAAAGCTGCACTAAATCTGCATCATGACATGGCTGAGATTCCTATTAAGAAAATCGTACTTGGCCCTGAGAAAGGTATCATCGCTCGAATCAAGAACCAGTATCAGTTTGAGAGTTTGATCAAATTGGATCGTGCAGGAAACACAGCAGTAATTTTCAAAGAGCACCTTTGGAAAATCACTGAGGAGCTCAAATCTAGGCCAGAATTTCGTTCAGTTAGATTTGTGGTGGATGTGGATCCGAGTTGATTAATTTATCGGAAGATTTGAAAATTGAAATCGTGAAAAAGCAAGCCGTTGACAGGAATCTTGCTAGTTGTATATTGATTTTAAGAAATCACTAATCTTTCTTTCAAAGTCATGCCAAGAGTTGAAGGGGAAAATTGAACTGGCAGTAAACAAACTCATTAAAGAGGATATAAATAGATTTGGGTAACATGCATCAACCATGATTTCGTTTTCATGTATTGTTATTTGAACACCAACTGTGGCAGACTTGCGTACAACTATACTTTTTTGAAATTTCGTGTCGAACGTATAAACTGAGTAATTGGGAAATTGACTCTTCAAACTCTGAATCAAATCATTCGTGTTAAGTGACTTTGTGGCTTGAACTATCATATCTTTTATTTACTGAATTTAAGTTATGAAAAAATATCATTATAGTTGAGTTTAAACCACGCAGAGAATTGAATAACACCTTCGATCAATAAGTTTTGCCAACTCCTCGAAAGAAGCTCTAAACAAGAACTAATTAATTCAATTTTTGAAAAACTGGTCAATAACCAATTTCAAGGATATGTGAGCATTCCCTTTTTTTAAACTTGTTCATACTTTCTCAAACAAGCCAAAGAGCTTACAGTTTGCAAAGAAATAATTGGTGTTATTTGTGAGAAATTCACGCTGGTTGAAGGAGCTGGGAATTCAGTTCTTTCGGCAATTCATTCTAATCACACAGACATTGAGGATTACATTCATTATTACACTTGTCTCAATCATCATATGGATGCCATTGTTACTTCTAATAAAAATTCCCTCAAACTCTCCAGACATTACTTACCAGTGATTACACTACAGGAGTTGACTGAAAGAACAGGGAATTAATGTAATTTAACTCAACCAACATTTTTCAAAGAATACTCTTTAATTAACTATTCAGTTGGGATTTTCAATAATGCACTGAATTTTCTGATCATATTCAATGATAATGACTACTTATAGTTTAGCACTTTGCTAGCTGTTCCTTTGTCATCATATTCTTTAGCCAAAGTAGTGGCATTAAAGCCAAAATCTTGCATTCTTATTTTTATCATTTCAACAGGATCTACATCAGGTAAGTCCCATAGTTTATTCTCATAATCAGCAATTAGATGAACCAAAAGCATTTTTTCCTTATGATCTATCGTGCCTTTGACAGCATACTTGAGTTCTTCATACCGCTGCACCGCAAGAACATAATCTGCAGAAGTATCTAGCAAAAACCAACTTTTCTCTACTTGTATAGTCATGTCTTAATGTGTTTAAATTGAAGCGGCATCAATTTTATCGTATTCTGTATGAGTTCCCATAAACCTGACCTCGACAATTTGATCAACAAAATCAATTCTCCTCTATAAACCCCAACACATCTTTATACACTCGTCCTCCAGTCCAGAAGAACTGAGTGATCATCGGAATATGCATTTTCTTAGGATAGATATTGACCGTCACATCTTCGATTCCTTTCTCTTCTATTCGCTTCATAAATCGCTCACGGCTACCTCGAATGCTAGGGTAAGTTCGCTCTCCTTCCAAAATCAACATAGGCGATAAATCATCCGTCAAAAAGTACATCGAAGAATATTCCTTCCATACTGCAGGATCCTTTGTAAAAGCATTCAGGTACTTCTTACCTTCTCCTGTACTAGTTTCCTGCAGATAGCTATACATATCTAACCCTGCAGCATCGATCAAAATCGAACCAGCCAATTTTTTACCATTGTCTGATGGCTCCAACTCATCTTCCTTCACAGCAATCAACGAAGCCAAATGCCCACCTGCAGAATGACCTGATACGAATATCCGATCTGGATCACCACCGTATTCTGCAATGTGATCCTTATTCCAGTTAACCGCTGCCAGAGCAGATTCCTGCATTGTTGGGATCTTGTACTCTGATGCCAAAGGATAGTCAGCAATCACCACAATCACTTTCCTTCTAGCCAATCTGTTTCCAAGAAAATGATAGATCTTCTTGTCTCCACTTTCCCAACTTCCGCCATAGAAAAACACCATAACGGGAAGATTATCACTTTTTTTGGGGGCATAAACATCTAGCTGCTTAGCTGGCAAATCAGCATTCGAATCTGTGTAAGTGATGTCTTGACTACGATGAACCGAGCGAAATGCACAGGAATTCAAAATAACAACCAGACAAAAGAGGGTGCAGATTTTCAAAGAAATTTTATTCATTGTAAGGAAATTATAAGCGCTTAACCGACTAAATTATATCAACCTTACACAAGTACGAAGAAAAGGGAATTAAGGCTCTATTAAACTGGAATTCTCTATTATTTGTAGCTATTTTCAATGGAACAATAACAATTTTTCACTCAAAGATCACTTATGAATGGACCAACCTTTGAGTTCACTGCCTATTCCATTTTAGGCTTCACTCTAATTTGCTTAGGATGCAATACGAAAAGCACCGAGAAAATCACCCCAGAAGTTAAATCAATTACCGAATCTGTTTATGCTTCTGGGCAAATCCTGGCAGTGGATCAGTACGACGCCTTTACCAATGCTTCGGGACCGATTCAAGAAATCTTTATATCTGAGGGAGACAGCGTGGAAATCGGCACTCCAATCTTGGCCGTTTATTCCGAACGGGAAAAACTGAGCCGGGAAAATGCGGAAATCGCACGTAATTATGCTGACTTAAAAACCAACCAAAGTAAGCTCAGAGACCTCCAACTCACCATCGATCTGGCCAAAAGCAAAATGGGCAACGACTCTTTGCTCTACGAAAGACAAAAACATCTTTGGAAGCAAAATATCGGTACTGAGGTAGAATTGGAACAGCGCTCATTAGCTTATGAAAACTCAAAGACTGCTTTTGGCACTGCTCAATTTCGCTATGAAGACCTGAGAAAAGAGATCGAATTCAATGAGAAAAGTGCTTCTAAAAACTTGGCGATAAGCCGAGTACTCGAAAGTGACTACATCCTGAAGAGTAAAATCAAAGGGACGCTTTATGCCCTACTCAAGGAAAAAGGGGAAATGGTCACACCGCAAATTTCCTTGGCAGTTTTAGGAAGTACCAGAGAATTCCTTCTGGAATTGAAGGTCGATGAATATGATATCTCCAAAGTGAAATTGGGCCAGCACATTCTCGTATCCATGGATAGCTACAAAGGAGAGACTTTCGAGGCTCAGTTGACCAAAATCTATCCTATCATGGATTCGAACACCAAAAGTTTTACCATCGAAGCCAAGTTCACCAAAGCTCCACCCCGCCTCTACCCCAATTTGACTCTGGAGGCCAATATCATTTTGGAAGTCAAAGAAAGTGCGTTGGTCATTCCAAGAGGCTACTTAATAGATGATCAATTCGTCCTAAATGAATCAGGAGACAGTATTCCGGTCAAAGTGGGAATTCGAAACTATCAATCTGCAGAAATTCTCGAAGGAATCACTTCCTCCACCCAAATCATCAAACCAGGCCTATGAAGTGGTCGCTGATTTTAGAACTCGCCAGAGCCTTAATGTTTGCCCGAGTCAAGCAAACCATCGTTGCTGCTACTGGAGTGACATTTAGCATTACCATGTTTGTGGCTCTATTGGGATTCATGAATGGACTCAATACACTTCTGGATGGATTGGTCCTCAACCGCACACCTCATATCCGTTTTTATAATCAGATCAAACCCAATCCCAATCAACCCATCGATCTTTCTCCAGAATTCGGTTCTGCCGTCAATGTGATTCGATCCATCAAGCCCAGCAATTCGCGATTAGCGATATACAATTCCGAACCCATCTTGGAAACCCTAACTAAAGATCCGCGAGTCAGAGGTGTGAGTTCAAAAATTAACTCGCAAGTATTTTACAATGTCGGAAACATCGATCTGACGGGAATAGTCAATGGGGTTGATCCAGAAAAGGAAACTGAATTATTCGCATTTCAAGATTACGTCACTGTAGGAAATCCAGCAGATTTACTCCAAACGAATAGTATTATTTTAGGAAAAGGAGCAGCAGATCGAATGCTGGCAGATATTGGAGATGTCATCCAGATCACGACTGCAAAAGGCAATAAAGCCCAGTTGAAAGTAGTGGGATATTACCAATCTGGATTAGCCGATTTTGATAATACGAACAGTTTTGCCTCAATCAATACCGTGCAGAAAATGATGGGAGAATCATCCTCCTACCTTACGGATATTCAGGTAAAACTCTACGACTTTAATCAAGCGCCAGCCTTCGCCCGGGAATATCGAGATATTTTTGAGATTGAGGCTGATGATATCCAGACGGTCAATGCCCAATTTGAAACTGGATCCAGCATCCGAACGCTGATCAGCTATGCGGTAGGAATCACTTTACTCGTAGTCTCTGGCTTTGGGATCTATAATATTCTAAACATGATGATCTATGAAAAACTCGACACGATTGCGATCTTAAAAGCCATTGGATTCAACAGTTCTGATGTGAAGCGAATTTTCATCACCATTGCACTTTCTATTGGACTGATTGGAGGAGCAGTCGGTCTTTTCTTAGGTTATCTAGCCTGTCTGGGAATTGAACAGATCCCATTTGAAACCGATGCTCTTCCTACCGTGAAGACTTTTCCGGTGGACTTCAGCCCCAAATACTACCTCATTGGAGGTGTTTTTAGCCTAGTTACCACCTACCTCGCTGGATTTTTTCCGGCAAGGAAAGCAAGCAGTGTCGATCCAGTAGATATAATCAGAGGGAAATGACAAAGACTAAGCAACCCGTACTGGAAGCGAAAAACATCGACAAGTTTTTCTACAATCCCATAGAAACTCAGGTATTGAAGCAGGTGAACTTTACCATCAATCGAGGGGAATTTGTGTCTGTAGTTGGAAAGAGCGGCTGTGGCAAATCCACGCTCTTGTACATTCTTTCTACCATGGACACTGATTACAAAGGTGAACTCTTGATCGACGAGGAAGTCATCACTGGCAAGTCGTCTAATTACCTTTCGAAGCTTCGCAATGAGAAAATCGGATTCGTCTTTCAATTCCACTATTTGCTCAATGAGTTTTCAGTTCTGGAAAATGTATTGATTCCTGGACTCAAACTCGACAAATTTTCCCGAGAAGAACTGGAGCATCGGGCGATGGAAAAGCTAAAAATCTTCGACATGCAGGAGCATGCCCTAAAAAAAGCAAACCAACTTTCCGGCGGTCAAAAGCAACGTGTAGCCATTGCCAGAGCGCTAATCAATGATCCTGTTTTGATTATGGGCGACGAACCCACTGGAAATCTGGATAAGAAGAATGCGGATATCGTATTCAATATTTTTAAAGAATTAGCTGCGGAATTTCACCAAACGATTCTTATCGTCACCCACGACCCTGAGTTTGCCGAAGGCACAGACCGGATTATTGAGATGGAGGATGGACGAGTGATTCGACTGTAGAACTAGTACTTCACATTTTATTCTTCTGAGCTCACCTACTTAAGCGATAGTTATTCTGAAATGGCAAGCAAAAAATAAAATGGTAACAATACTGAAGGTAAAACCAATTTTACTGCTCATTTTTAAACCTTCACTAGATATCAACAACAGAATACAAGGTGGCCTCCCGATATGATAACGATTACAAATAAAGAGGCAGATCAGTGATTTATTTCAGATATTCCTTGAATGAAATAGATGGATGCTATAAAGTGGCTAAAAACACGCAATGGGTTACAAGCACTCGAGCTATTACACAAAGCAGCAATTACCCAATTTTATTTGACTGTAATCAATCGGCTTCTAGCGAAAGACTTGGATTGCTTAGAGAAATTAAAGAAGGATGAGAAGCTTAAAAAAACCTCACCTGAAATAGTCCTTCCAATTCGCAAAAGAGTCAATATACCTCTGATCTTGTCACATTATATTTTAACTCAAATCCAATAGTTACTTAGAAACTTAATCAACGAATACTTGCAATAAAGGTAAATACGAAGGCAAACAAACCGCGCCAATAATTGAACATCCAAAAATATGAAAACGCCAAAATTTATTACCGTAGTAGGCACTTCAGCAGGCGGAATGAATGCACTTATTGAATTTGTTTCGCAGTTGAAAGAAGAGATGGATGTAGCTGTTTTCATCGTGATGCACCTGTCAAGAACCAATATCAGCGATTTTTTGGTTCACCGCCTTCAACCGCATACCGCTTTGCCATGTGAAGTAGCGAAAGAAAATGCAGCAATAGAAAGAGGTCGTGTTTACATTGCTGCACCGAATGCGCATCTGCTCGTTAAAAAAAATAAAATTATTCTTGGTCACGGTCCTGAAGAAAACCGCTGGCGCCCTTCCATAGATGTACTGTTCCGTTCAGCAGCTGCCGCTTTTAGCACAAGAGTTATCGGTGTTGTATTAACCGGCTCGCTTGATGATGGCACCACAGGCATGTTAGCCATTAAAAGAAGTGGTGGAACTTGCATTGTGCAAGACCCTAACGAAGCGCAATATCCTGATATGCCACTATCCGTCCTCAATAACATGGATGTGGATCACTGCATTTCGCTCAGTCAAATGGGAGAAATTATTTTTCAAGTTACGCTATCCTCACCTGAAGAAATTGCTGCACCAAAGGACATTATAATTGAATCTGAAATTGCTGAGCGGGTAGTGGTGGATTATGAGAATGTCAAAAAAATCGCCGAGAAAAGCATTTACGCCTGCCCTGACTGCGGTGGCGGATTATGGGGCATAGAGTCAGAAAAAGGAATAACAAACCGTTATCGGTGCCACATCGGTCATTCATATTCCGAAAAGGATTTGGTGGTTAAACAGGGTGAAATATTAGAGTCAACTTTGTGGGTCGCATTGCGCATTATGAAAGAGCGTGGAACCCTTCTGAAGAAAATGGAAGATGATAACAATAAAAGAGGATTTTCAAAAATAGCAACGAGCTACCGAGAAAAGTTTGAGGTGATACAGCACCATGTTGACAAGATGAAAGAGGTGTTGTATGCTTCACAAAAAATAATCTAAGAATCGTTGGTTCTACCACGAACTTAATGGATATCTTACAGGCTTGAGGTCGCTACTTATTAAATAGATTACATAATATCTTACAAATCAGACTCATACGTTAATCGATTGTTGTTTTACTTGTATTTTAGAATCCCCTAAATATATATTCCACTACCTTAAGGGTAGAACCGAATCATTTACAGAAATGGTAACAGCAAAACAAAATAAGACTAATCCGCCTGCCACCCTGCAGAACTTCCCAATCGTAGGTATTGGCGCAAGTGCAGGAGGACTTGATGCATTCAAGCGGTTGCTTACAGCTATACCCGAAAATTCAGGAATGGCTTATGTACTGGTACAGCATCTTGATCCATCTCACGAAAGCATCTTACCGGAGATTTTACAACGGGTAACAAAAATTCCTGTGCATGA
>Ga0105054_10001145_pt1 | contig 43422 bp, 57 predicted proteins | sample BON02_FD_78091 | JGI IMG/M metagenome (GOLD analysis project Ga0105054, IMG submission 78091) | Freshwater microbial communities from Lake Bonney liftoff mats and glacier meltwater in Antarctica - BON-02 (megahit assembly) | ecosystem: Environmental > Aquatic > Freshwater > Ice > Glacier...
ATTCTGATAAGGATAAACAAACTGGTTGGTTTGAAACTATTGATAGTACAGAATTATGGGAGTTAATGCTTGAGATGTTTAGGGTTCTAAAAAAAGATAGACACGCCTTTATTATGTGTGATGTTTTTTTTGTGCGTTGGCAAAACAAAAATAAATTATTTTGGAATGTTGCATAATGACGATAATTGGCACAGTTGGGGATTAAGGACTACTGCCTTTCTTGCGTGAAAAAATGTAAATTAGTAGCCAATTTGACCAAGCGGATAAATCAGCCCCCGCTTGCGCCAAATATATGTTAAGGGCGGGTGTTTAAATCAATTTCTTATGGGTACGTTCTCAGGAAAAGACGAGAAAATCAACGGTAAATGGTATTCAGTTACTGTTGTAGCAAAGTCTGCAAAAGAAGCGATTAAAAAACTCTATGTAGGACAGCGTAAAAGTTACGGTACTGTTTCTGAAATCAGAGGTCGCTTTGCAAAGGACTAAAATGTTATAGGGCAAATGTTAGAGTTCGCTCTTACATTTGCCCTTAACGGTTACAGCTATACGTCAGGTTTTGTTTTTCACAAAACTTGCGTATAGGTGGTGTTATGTGTCTAGTTTTAAATAAATATTTTTTTTAGAGGAGTGCGTTGGCATTTTAATTTGCAAATTTGAATGAAACATTTAAACTAAAAACAATGAGTAGATATACCGATAGTGGAGATATTGAAGAAGTTTTACCTAAAGACGTAATGCAGAAAATAAAAGACAGATTTAAAGCGAAAAGTTTTAAAAAACTTGGTAGCGGAAGATTTGGTAGTGCCTTTAAAATTAGCCCTAAAAAAGTTTTAAAGATAACGAAAGATTTAAAGGAATATGAATACGCAAAAAAGATTGAAGGACTAAAAAATAATCATATTGCTGATGTTTACGAAACATATTACTTTGAATATAATGATACAAAATATGCCATTATAATCAAAGAATTTTGCAAGGTGGATGAAAATTATTCTGATAGGTTAATTGATAGTTTTGTTGAATACACAGGCAATAAAATGTCATTATCATTCATTTCGTCAGAGTTCTTAAACGGAGATGTAACCAAAAGTATTTTTGACAACTACTTTAAAACATACAAGCAAAATCAAGGTTTTGCAACAGTATTTGGAGAAGAATGGTATGATATGATAATGGAATTGAAAAGCAAAAAAATATATGTAAAAGATTTTAATGGTGCTAATGTTGGTTGGAAGCCAAGTAATAATAAACTTGCTATAATTGAGCTTGGGTTAGGTTATTGGGAGCGATTGGACTTGAAAGATGCCGACAAAATAATATTAAAACAAGGTGGGACATTAAATGGAAATTTTGAATTGCTTGGCTCTGCAAAAGAATTAGGAGTTACACCTAAAATAACCGAACACGATATGATTGCAATATGTGATTGCGGAGAAAAATTCTCATATCAAAATTCAAAAAAGAATATTTTATGGGAATGTCCTGAATGTAAATGGAGAAATAAAATTGTAGAGTGATTTTAAACCTTTTCACAATTTTGAAAAAATTGATGGGTGCGTTGGCAAAAAATATTTATTTAAAACTTGCACATAACGTATGGTATATGATTTCGGTTGTTTTTCACAACTGAATTATATACGGTGTTACCTGCTGTTGTGGTTCATTTAGTAGAATGTTGATTTGAAAACGAATAGAAAAATTAAAAAGTTTTAGTATGAAATATATGGGGAGTAAAAATCGGATAGCAAAAGAAATACTGCCGATAATGTTAAAAGAACGAGGACAAAGAAATTGGGTTGAGCCTTTTGTTGGTGGGGCAAATGTTATTGATAAAGTTAATGGTAATAGAATTGGAAATGATAACCAAGAATATGTCATTTCTTTATATAAAGCATTACAAAGTGGTTGGAAACCACCAATAGAAGTTGGTAGTGATTTATTTTTTGAGGTAGAGAACAATAAAGAAAAATACCCAAAGGAATTAGTTGGATATTTAGGAACTCAATTAACATTTGGTTGTCAATGGTGGGGAAGTTTTAGACGTGATAATACAGGAAAAAGAAAGTATGATTTAGAAGCGTATAACAATGTGATGAAACAGCAACCAAATTTAATCGGAATAGATTTTGTGTTTGGAGATTATAGAGATTTGGTGATACAAAATAATAGTTTGATTTATTGTGACCCACCATATAGAGGTGTAAGAAAATATGTTGGTAATGACAAATTTGATAGTGATACTTTTTGGGAAGTATGTAGGAATTGGAGTAAACAAGGACATATTGTGTTTGTAAGTGAATATACTGCACCTGATGATTTTGAGTGTGTATGGAGTAAAGAAATTTCAGCAAGTGCAAATAACTCTATCAAAAATGGACAAAGTTTGAAAGCGGTTGAAAAACTTTTTAAATTTTCTCCCATAAATGTTTAATCGAAGAACGATTTTAGCACTTGTAGGTAACGTATGGTGCTATGGGCTGGTTTTGTTTTTCACAAAACTTGCTTATAGCACTGTTAGCAGTAGTACGGTAATTTTCCACAAATGCTCATTTGGATCACTGAACCTTTTTCTTTTCTTTTTTGAGCGATGGCAAAATATTAAAAAAGAAAAGAAAAAGATAATAACGTAGCGAAAATTCATATTACCAATGCGACCAGCCTAATATATATATAACCGTTATTTTGTTATCCACAAATAAGCCATAAATGAAGTTGAAAGCGATAAAGCAACAATACTAATTATTTTCTGTCTTTTCTGTCTTTTTATGCCTTTTACGAGCCTTTCTTTATCTTCGGTAAGGATTCCTATTTGAATATCTTTTAACTGGCTTAAATCATTAGCTAATTGCAACTGGTAGTCTTTTAATTCTACTACTTGTTGCAAATCTTTATTTACAGAGTTTAATAACACTATTTCTTTATCTAGAATTGTAGTCAGAGTATCTAAATATGTTGCCCTATTTAATTCCTTTAAAATGATTTTCGCTTGAACTGGCTGGAAACAAATTAGCGTGTCGCTATTGTTTAATACTACTTTTTGAGAAAAAAGTATTGAACTCTTTAATAATACCATCGTTATTAAGAGCATCAATTTCGGCTGATTGTTTAATGTAAACATATTTTATCTGGGTTTTTGATTGAGATAGTTTTTCTATTTTAGCATTACTTTCAGAAAGCAGTTGAAATATGCTATCTATCTTATTCTGACTGATTTTCGTTTGCGTTTCTATGAAAACTTTTTGCTCATTCAAATATTGATTAAAAATATCATTTGAAGATGGTGGTTTTTCCTTGCCACTATTTACTATAACGATACACATTATAAGCATTAAAAGTGCAAAGATTGGAGCAATAAACGAATAAAGTTTATGTTTTAATAATTTATCCTCGTCCATAACTTAATTGGCTACAATTTCTTTTAAAGTGATTTCACGAACAAATTTAAGTCCATCGCCAGTTCTATGATAAATCAAACAGACAAAATCAAAATCATCATTTGTAGGCTGAATTATTATACTAAAATTTTTGGGGTTTGGATCTTGAAGTTCTTCGGAAATTTCCTCTAATGTGCGTGTGATAGTTTCTCTGATTGAACCCTCAATGTTCATCATTCCGCCAAGTAACTTTTCTAACATATACTTATTTATTTAATTATTTTGGCAAATATAATACTAATTTATTGACTTAAACTTTTGCTGGAGTAAACCCACTAATTATTTCCTTTAAAGTAATAGTGTATGCGTAAGTAATTGGGATGTTAAAAATACCATATTTTACTTTCCATTTCATTATTGTTTTTATCTCTGGACTTTTTGGGGATAAAAATAAATCGGCATAATTAAATTTTAATTTTTTAAAGTCTGCTTTGGTTATTTTTGCATTAATCTCAATGTTAGAATCTACGCCCCCCACAAGCGTATTGGGAACGAAATTACCAAGAGTAGTTAGATACTGGTTATTGATAAACACATCATATTTTTGATCTGTCAGAGTGATTGATATATCTGCGGTGTTACGATAAATATACCACATCGTAAAAGAAACGCCTCCATCTTCAAGTTTAGCATTTTTTACGCCCTTGAATTTCAGAGTATAGGTAAGTATCTTATTTACTTGAAAATACAGATATGCACCAGTAATGGTTACTAACCCTATCAACCCAGCAATCCATAGCCTTTTATTTGTTTTAGGTGAACTTATCATTAATTCAGTTTTTGTGTTGGTCTATCTTATCCATTATTTTATTCAAAATTTCCACCTTGATAAAACCAGATTTTGATGCGTTTTTTAATACTGAAATAAACATAATTGTTATTGCTGGAATAATAAATGTTTCAGACAACCAATTTGCTTCTGGAAATGCCTTTTCTGTTACCAGTATGCACATTAGAATCAATGTCCAAGTAAATAGTGATTTAAGTATTCGCAACGCCTTAAATGTTTTGAAACCCTCTTTTCGTGTACCCGCAATGATGCCGAATACTCCATCTATGCAAATAACCAATGTAAGTGCAAAAAATTGTTCCCAATTACTCAAAGTTATCTTATAAACATAAGATAAAATAAATGACATAGTTAGGACTGGTAATGTTATTGCTAATAAAAAGTAAGTTTTCATATTTTTAAATAAATGAAAATTAAACATTTGTTTGGGATTTTTTCATTTTACGAAAGATAATTACACCTATAATTAGTACAACTAAAGCAACACCTCCCCATAAAATGAGTTTTTCGTTCTTTTTGAGTGGGTTTTGTTTTAGGCTATCTTCAACTGCAACATCTTTTGGCGGTTCGTCATCTGGTTGCGTGTCGGTTGCTAAAAAAGTTCCGTTTAGCGTTTCAACAACATTTGTTGCTGGTACTTCAATAGCTACATCGCTTGATGCACTTCTATTTGTTTCGGTAGCCACATTGCTATCAACTGATACTGGTGCTATGTACACCAAAAACTTATCAATCATTTCTTGCGTTAAAGTTTCCTTTGCTATACCTAATGCTTTTGCTATGTCGTTTTTATCAAAAACTCCAGAGGCGTGGACAATTACATCAACTGCTTGAATTATAATTGTTACGCCATCTGCAAATGTTTTTGTGTATTCTGTTGGTATTGAGATTGGTATAAGAGGCGTTAATCCATTTGTACCAGAAAACTTTTGTTTGCCTGCTGGGGCAAGTTTAATTAATTTCATTACAAATGAAGTTTTACCAGACTTTCTGCGAACTCTTTTTAATTTAGGTGCGTTGCGTTTTGCTCGTCTATTGGATCGTCTATCGGATCGTCTTACATCTCCCTTGCTGGGAGTAGTGCTTTTACGTTTTTTTCTATCTCCACGAAAATTAGAGATTACTGGATTTGATGTTTCTACGCTTATCATAGTCTTTAAGTTTTATTTTTCATTTTACGAATTACAACAAAAGTAATTATTCCAATAATTAGAACACCGCCAACGATAAGACCTATCTTTAAACCTTTACTCATTATAGTAGTTGGTTTTTTAGTATCATCGGCTGATAAACTTTCTAAAAGTTTTTGTGTTGCTGGATCATCTTGACCCATTGTTTCGGCAAATGTTTTCTGCGTAGCCGATCCCTCCTCTTTTATTTTCAGTTTGCGGTCTTTTCTTTCTGCTCTTGCCTTTTGACGAGCCGCCATTCTGCTTTTAATAGTGCTACCAGATTTTTTCTTTCTGTTCCGCTTTTTGCCTTTGGCATCGCTAAAATCAATTAAATCGGACTCTCCAGCAAATTCTGAATCACTTATTGAGCCACCATCAAAACTTTGATATGGCGACATATCGTTGAAAATTGCGTTCTGGTCGTGTTCGGCAAAGGCGTTAGCTACCATATATTTTGTTGCTTCCATTTATAAGTATTGCTCAATGTTTACACTATCATACCATTTATAAACATAACTATCTGCTGGTATATACAGAAATAGACGATTATTGTGTACGTTGTAGTACATTCCTTTTACAAGACCAACTTCTTTTGGGTATGAATCAACATTTGTTTTTGAAGAAGCGAAATTTGGGTATATGTAGGCATTGACATTTTTGATATATTTATATGCGGTTTTGCCAACTAAAACTTTTGGGGAAAGCATTACCCCTCTGTAACTATCATAAATTTTTCCGTTCCAAATAAATGTTGTGCCACCTTTGGGGTTAGTTGGAGTTGGCTTTAATTCGAGTCTTTTTCTAACTGCGTTTGCCCAAAGACTAATAAGAGACGAAGATGTTTTGTGTAATTTAATTAAATGGTCTCTACTACAATAATTACCAGAACAATTTGATATAATTGTGGCAATATCTTTTTCAGCAGTATCAGAAAGTGGGGTTGCGGAAGTTTCAGAGGGTAGAGTTTTAGTCAGATACTCTTTGCCATATTTATCCCAAGCAGTTGCAGACTTTCTACCCCAAAATCCATCTGCTTGTTCAGAACCTAAAATTGTGTTGTCCTTTTTAGTGTTAATTACCCATTGCTGAAACGCCAAAAGTTTAGCTTTATTGTCAAATGGATTTGAAGTATAAGCACTACTCGGTGGTTTAGCACTACTCGGTGGTTTAGCACTACTCGGTGGTTTAGCACTACTCGGTGGTGGAGGCGGTGGTGGTGGTGCGGTTTGCGTTTGGCGGTTTTGCCACCACTTAAACCCAAAATAACCAGCTATAATCAGCAAAACTCCACCAGCGATAACGTATATATTTTTGTTTGAACTATTAGTTGTTTTCATTTTTTTTTAATTTGGTTGCTTTTGTTTTCATTAGTTAATACAGAAATTTAGGCAAGTGTCATAAGAATATAATTATCACTTGATCCAACTGAAACTGGAATAACTACATTTGACTTTATAAGCACATCAATACTATTTATACCATTTATAAAATTGCCATCCATAGCATAAAAAGATACTTGTCCAAAGTAATCGTTTGCATCAATATTGAAATTTACAAATCGTCCATTCAAACTTGAAATTAAAGGTAAATAAATATTAACGCTACCCCTGATCATTCCTTGTTGTAATTTTACATTTATATTGAGTAATACTCTTTGTTGTTCATCAAGTCCAGTTAATTGCCAGTCTAAACCATTGTTAAGGTTTAAAACGATATTTGACGATCCCCCAGCGATTAAAAGTGCCATTTTTTAAATTATGGTTTTACCAAATCTTTTGTTACGCCAGTTTTACGAGATGCTATTGCACTTGATACCATAGCACCAGCTATTCCTCCAGCAATAGCGATAATTCCCATTACATACCATTTTTGATTTGGCATAAATTTTCTTGCAATGTATAAACCACCTACAACTCCAACTAATGTAGAGATAGGGTTTGCTTTAATTTTTGCTCTTGTGTTTTTTAAGATTTCCATTTTTTATTATTTAAGATTAACAAATATACTTATTTTTTTATATTCTCCTTTTAATTCCTTTTTTTGCAAGAATTTTGTTTATTGTTACGATTGAAGATGAATCGGCATCTGAAACGATAGATGCGACCATAGTTCCAGTAAAATCAGTAGTTAAAAAAAATCCCGATAAAAGAGTTCGTGTTCCGTATGCTTTTTCTACTGCCAAAAAGTCTGCGTCATTGTGTAAATGATGGAATACTGCAATCAAATCGGCATCGTAAGTTCCTTTTCCATTCATACAAGCAAAAATTTTATTAGCAAATGCTTGTGCTTGACTGTTGGTAATTTTCTGCTTTGTAGCCGAGTTTTGATTAAGGACTTGTAAATCGTCAGCAGTTGCTTGTTCTTCTTCTTTGTATGGTTTTTTGATTGGAGCTTCGTTTATCTTTGTAATAATTCTATATAGAATAAAAACAGCAAGTCCAAAACCTACGAGTTGAACCCCTAAACGAACTCTTGGATCAAGGTTTGAGTAAACTTTGCTTGCTTGACCAGTTATTTTATTTGCCATTTTGTTTGTTTTAAACAATTTTAATTATTTACAAATATAAGTATTTTTGTTCTACTCCATTCAAATTTCCTATTCTACGAATATAAATTGAATCCTCCCCATTCACTCTCCCCTCAATTACATAAGTTATTGGTGCTATATCATAACTAATTAGCGACTCCGCTGGGGCAAGGGCAAGTGGAAAATTAAGTTGGAAATTTATTAACGTGGCACTATCTTTATTAATAAATTTTGTTGCATATCTGGGGTTGGAATTTAAAATAAACCTTATTGTTTGCCCTCCACCACCAAAAAGCCAAAACTCGCCAATAAAAGACGAAAGTCCAATCGGTATGGTAAGAGTTTCGGTTGCTGGATCATATATTAATATATCAGTCATATTAAGAGGGAATATGGTAGTTCCTATGTTATTTTGAATTATTCCTCCATCAATCGTAAAAGAAAAAGAGGGCATAGAGTAACTGGCATTATGTATTTGTGTGTTTTTTAAAGGTCGTTGGTGGTTGGCTGGAAGTAAAAATTCACAAGCAACCCATATATTGTTAGTGAACTCCCCTTGTAAATTCCCTCCGATTAAATATTTACAGTTCGTTAAATTGTTTCCAATTATATTCACAAATGTTGTAGCGAACTTAAACGATGTATTGTTAAACACATTGTTTGCAATTTTTATGAGGGGGGGTACAACTCCAGCAATTATTGTGTCAAACTCAAAAAGTGTGCCTCCGTTAAATTCGTTCTCGGTAATTATACGGTTAAAAGTGGCTAAAATTCTCAATATAGAACTTGATCTAATGCTATTTTTTGTAATTGAAGAATCTAATGCCGATCCTCCTAATAATATCAAACTACTTCCTTGCTCAATCGTGTTGTCTGAAAGTTCGCCTATGTGAGTAGTGCCAAATTGTTCTATTAAAATGCCTCCTACAAATAACTTATTGCCAGTAATAAACCCAGAATTGTTTAGAACCGTTATCTTGCCATATTCACAATGATTATTAGTAATTGTACCCTCATTGTTGTCAAATAAAATATCGCTAAAAAGGAAATTATTGTTAGTTACAACCAAGTGGTTTCTAACGACAATCGTGTCCATTGACACAAAAGCGTTTTTTTGAATTATTGAGAATGGTGTATTAGAAGTAAAAACGTGGTTACGCCCATATTTAAAAACATTATGACTTATAGAGGCGGTAACTACGGTTGAGAATATTTGTATCTGCGTAGCAAAAAAATTATTGTCGGTCATTTCTCCGCTATTTTCAATCACATTTATTTGAGCATAATTGTCTATTATATTCCCATTCAATAAGCCAGAATTTCCTATGCTATCAAAACGAACAAATGACATATTGGTTAGTGTATTGGCAAAAACTTGCCCAAAATTATTCCAAGTATCAAACCAACTTTCAGAAGAAACGACATTTTCAGAACAGTTGTCGTTACCCCATTGAAATACCAAAAACGCCTCCCTCATTGATGCTGAAAGTGGGAATGTTTTATAGTTGTTTTCAATATGATTGTTTCTAACATCTTCTCTGTATGTAATTGTGTTAATACCTACATCGTATTTGATTGTGTCAATTTCTGGAATATATCCGTTAGTTGAACTCTTTGCTAACGCTAACCAATCTATCGGAGAACTGATAGGATCACCACCATTCGCACCAGTCTGATTCATAAAGTGTAAATTATTCCAAATTACAACATCGCCTATTACATAAATACCGCCAATGGTGTAAACTCCAGTTTGACCAACGAAGCCAATAACACTTGAATAATCTCCTATTGCTTGATAATCTGCATTAAGAAAAATACCACTTCCATCAAGGCTAACTTCATTTGTTGATATAGCCACAATAACTATTGGCACTTGTTCAACTGGCACAGTATTTAAAAATATAGCATCAGAAACATAGTATTGCTGACTTGGAACTAATGTATTTGTTACTATTAAATTGGAAAGTTGAGCATAAGTGAGATAAACAAAATTTGATTGAATTGTTATATTAACTGCACCACCTATTGCGGTTGCATTTACATCAGCACCAATAAAGTCTAAACTCGTTGCATTAGGGGTAATTATTACACCCTCGTCAAGAACAAAAATAGGACTTCCAGCACTAATAGAATTTAAACTCCCCAGATAACCAGTATTTGAGGCAACACGAATCAATACAGTTCCAGCATTTGTAGAAATAACCAATGAGGGTTGATTATTAATAGTAAATCCAATAGGTGCGGTTATTGTTATATTATTGACACTTGCATTATTAGAATTGTCGGCAATATATATTTTATACGTTGTATTCCAGCGATCATCTGGTATTGCTAACAACTGAATACCAACCGCACCAACAGATGTATCACAAAGAATGATAGTATCGGCATTTGACACTAAATTCAGAAGTCCGATAATCGTCCTCTCTGGATTTCTATATTTTGTGCTATTTAATATCATAATACTCCCTTGTTTCTTAATTCTGGTAAAAACACTTTATTTAATGAATATTGCTTGTAATAAAATCCAAAAACAACTTGGTTTCCAGCCAATATAGTGTATTCCATAACATCCATTCCATTAGGCGAATAAACACGATCAAGCGTTTTTTGTATATCCCAATAAAGAATCTGGTTTTGGGTTTGGTCAATGTCTATATTCAATGAGTTCTGAATTGGATGAATTTTTTGGTGTCCAGTTATATTTTTATTTTTAAAAATCATAGATTGATTACGTTGTGCAGTAGCTTGTAAGCCAGTTGCAATAAATTTAGCATTGGCTATAAGAACTGGATTGGCTAATATGTTAAACAACATATCAGAATAACTTATATTATCATCTCCAGCAACTTGAATACGATTGTTTAAATTATCCGTTGTAGCATAAAGATAGTCTAATGGCGATGATGGGTTAAAAAACTCAATAGTAAAGTCCAAAGGCGAATCATTGTTGATAATTAAAACCAATTCCGATAGTTTCTCTCCTTTGTAATAACCTATATTTTTAATTGGCTCATTGTGAGACAGAATAAACTCGTCCACTCCTTTCATAACAATTTCCCTACCATCTGGCAACTTCATTGTAGTTGTCGTTGTTGGTCTGCGCTTACGTTTCTTATCGGTAATAGTTTTTCGGGTTTTGCTCTTTGAGGGTGCTAATCTTTTTTTTTTAGGAACAACTTTAGCAGTAGATGTTTTTCTACTGATATTCTTTAATTTTTCGCTGGTGGTTTTACCAGATATATTGGAAAAATTAATATCCTCAATATCCAATTCATCCTCGTCTTGCAAATCTTCAAAATCTTCTAAATTTCGTTTATTGTCAGAGAAAAATTGGTCGTAATCATCGCCATCAAAATCATCTATATTTTCTTCCCAGATATTCATTATTCTGTCAATATTTTTGCAAACTCTTGATCTTCAAATCTTTTGATATAGTCCATTATTTTACGCATCCGCAACATATTACTATCGCTTTGTGCCTTTAAAAATACATTTGCGTACACAAATATAGCATCTACCTTTGAATATCCCAAACCTAAATATATGTAAAGGCAGTTTAAATCTGCCCCCACCTCGTTAGAAATTTCTAAATCTATTTTTGGGTTGCGGTATTTGTGCGAAAATTCGTGTAGCAAAATACACATTCTCATAGCTATTGTGTATCTATCAAAGTGCAGTTTTGAAACATCAATTATACCAGTCTTGTGTCCTATCCTTGCTGGACTTGTAGATGGTTTGCCTTGATCGATAATTATAGGGTAATATCGGATGTTAAAATAGCCATCTTCTGTACGGAAAAAACGCCCTTTTGGACTTGCTGGAGAAAAACCACTTTTAGCACTAAATACTTGTGCAAATTTAACAAACTTCTTTGCCTCTGAATCTAAATATATTTGATATGTTTTTAAAGTTTTTTCTTTGATATTTACCAAAAAATCTTTTGAATTGGCAATAGGCGAAACAACTATTTTTATTTGTTCTGGGGATGTTGGAAAGGAAATATAAATATTTCGTGAGCCATTAACCTCAATTTCACGATTGGCATACTTTGTGTTTTTCTGAATATCAGAGGCAGTAACCCTAAAGCGACATATACCCTCACACTTAATTAACACATCAAGTGCAAGTTGGCGTTTTCCAGTTTCCCAAATTTTCTCCATTGATAATTATTTTTTACGGATGGCAAACCAGTAAACTGCAAATCCAAGTGCCAAAACACCAACTCCAATACCGATTTTTAAACCCAAACTCATTGGTTTTTTAGTTTCAAGAGGAGGGGGGGGGGGTAATTCCGCATCAAAGGTATTACCAGTAGGACTGCCTTTGCCTTGTAACGCAAGGTTTTCAACCCCTTGTAAAATACCACTATCTTTTGCTGATCTATACATAGTTTTTGCCTTTTCCCAAGCCCTTGCTCTGGATTCTGCTTTCTGCTCTTTTGTTTTTCCACCAGCATTTGAATAAACTGGATTTGTTGTTTCTACGCTTATCATAGTCTTTATTTTTTGTTTTTTAGAATCACAATAACAGTAATAATACCGCCTACTAATAGAACTCCGCCTACAATAAGTCCGATCTTTAAACCTTTGCTCATTCCAGATGTTGATTTTTGTTCGGCTTTTACTTGTTCTTTGGCGAGTTTCTTATTTGCTCTACGACCTTTTAGTCCTTGTAAAATACCACTATCTCTCGCCAATCCAATACCAGACTTTGCGGATTGCAAAAATTTTTGTGCCTTTTCCTTTTGCTCTGGGGTTATTGAAAAGTTTGAATATACTGGATTTGATGTTTCTACGCTTATCATTGATTAGCGGGTTTTATTGTAGTTACTTTTTGGGTGGTTGATTGTCTGTAAACAAGATATAGTCCGATTAAAGCCCCACCTAACGCACCATACATTCTATATTGTTTTGGCGTTTCTTCGTTTGGAGTAATATATCCTTGTTTTTCTGCTAAATGGACAATTAAGAAACCAGCTAAACCACCAATAATTATAGCATCTAAATACTTTATTTTTGGGTTTTCAACTTTTATAACTGTTGGCGGTTTTTTTACATCCATATCAGTACCAAAAAATGAAGATGTTTTAATATCTTTACCTTGTAGTTCTTTAACGCTATCTAAAGGAATGATACACGTACGACCAACCAGAACAAATGCTGGTTGATTTCCAGAGTGTTTCAATTCTCCTTGAACTATTTGTCCTCTGCGGAAGTTTTTAAACCTTATCTGTGCTTGTTTATGAGCAGTTTGACCGCTTACGACAACTGGACTTTTTACGTCTTTAGTGATAATGTAAGATTTTTTCATCTTTCTACTAATTTAATATCTTTTTTATTGGCTTGTGCGTGTTTAAATGCTTTGTAAATTACAAAAAGCAACCCTCCTAATGCTATCATTGATAATACTTTTTTCATTATTTAGACTTTTTACGGACAAAATAAATAATTGCACCAATAATTGCTAAACCACCTATTACTGAACCACCAATGATCCAATATTTTGTTTTTTTAGCTTTTGCTTCGGATTCGGCTTTTTCTTTTTCTATTTTCGCTTGTTTATTGGCAAGTACAGATTTTAAGAGTTCGGCTTTTGTTTCTTGCATTTTAACTGCGGTGTCCATTGCAGCGTACTTTTTTCTCTGTTTGCCTTGTGCGAGGGTACTGCCTAAAGTTGCCAACGCACCAACGCCACCAGCAATAGCACCAACTACATTTGAAAACTTATCTGATAAATCGTAATCCCAATAGTTGTAGATGTTATTAAAATTCTCATAAACCTCATTGTTATCTACTTTGCCAGAAAAGTTACTCGCCTCTTGGTTTTCTATTAAATATGCCGACATTACTTTTAACTGGTCGTTGTCTGGCAGTTCCTCAACATATTTTTCTATAAGAACTTCTGGTGCATTGTAAACAGAGGCATCTATACCAGCATTATCAAGCATAGATACAAAAGAAGATGTATCGTTTGCTACGATATTACCCATCTTTGTCATTAACTTTTGATTTGCCTTGTTATATTTTTGAAATTCGTCCATTTTTAAAGCGTTTAATGATAATAATACCTACTGCACCAATCTTTAGAAAGTTTGATGAATTATTATTTAAGCAGTTTGTATTTTCTAATCACATAAACACCAGCAAAAGCAATAAGACCTCCTATAAGCAATGATCTCCAGAATGTATTGCTTGAACCACCACCACCAAAATTTATTTTAGGATCAAAAGTTGGACTGTCAAGGTCTATGATTTCTGGTTGAATATTGTCGTATTCGTATGCTGGTAAACTACCCTCTGAATAGTCCATATAGTCTTGGCTATCTGGTGTAACTCCGTAATCATCTGTTGTTCCATCAAAATTCCTTTTTGATGCTTGTCGCTTTCGCCCCTTTGCCTCCCACCATTGTTTTATTTCATCTTTTGATTTACCTTGCTTCAATAGTTTGTAAAGCATTACTGGGGGGATTGGCAAGTTTGCTATGCGGTTAAGTCTGGCTTTCCGTTTGGCAATTTTAACTGCTGATACTTTTTGGCGATTTCTTTTCCCACCAGCGTTAGAAAAATCTTCCAGTTGTGCCTCTAAATTTTGAGCATCATCAAAATTACTTGCTAAATTGACATTTATTTTTGAAGTGTCTTTGCCTTTAGATTCAAGCATTTTTTTATGTTGAAGTAACTGCGAAATCCTTTCATTATGATTTTCAATGCGATCACAAATTTTTTGAATAGCCATTGGTACACTTGGCTTTCCAGTTACCTCCGAAGAGAAGTTAGAACTATCCCCAGCAAAACTTTCATCGGCTTCATCATCGGCTTCATCATCGGCTTCATCAGAGGTATCATTCTCTGCGGTGTCGCTTGAAGTATCTTCCTCGTCCTCTTGGCTATCGCCAGATTGATAACCAGATTCAGTACCAGTATCTTCATCGTCCTCGTTTTGTTGAGTAGTTTCTTCTTCTACATCTTCTTCTTCTTCTGGATTTCGGTTTTCTTTTGCCTCCATACGCCTGTCCTTTCTTATAGAACGAGCATCTTGTTTGGTTGTTTTGCGTTTTGATCGTCTGGCAATTCTTTCATCTTGTCTATCGCCCTTTATTTTTCTGCGACCAGTACCAACTTCTCGTCTGCTGGATATTCGTTCCAGTTTCCGAGCTTTTCTTCTTTGTCTGCCTCTGCCTTTGGCATCTGAAAATTTCTCTCCCAAAAACGCTTGTTCGTAGGTAGCGAGTTTAACCTCTGTCTGTGCATTAGCAGTCGGCTCTAAATTGACAACAACTGAATTATAATTTACATACTCTTTCATAATTACTTGTTTGAAATTATTATATTTTTAGTATTGGTTACATAATTTGCAATTCCATAGCCTATCAAAGCAGTAACTCCAGCTATAATTAGAGATTGTTTGCCAGTATTACCCATTTTGTTTGATACTCCATAAGCCAGAACTCCAGCTATAACTGAAATTATTGCGGTAGTTCGTGTATTTTTAGAGGCACTTGGAAAAGTTATAACTCTTGTATTTTCTTCTCCGTTTTCGTTTAAGTTGATTTCCATTGCTTCAATATCTTTTTCGTAAATTAAAATTTCATCCTTATCTTTGAAAAGACGATAAACAAATTCTTTGCCTTTTCTGTTTCCTATTATGTTAATTCTCTCGCCATCTAAAGTTGTTCCGCTTGGTATAAACTTATCTGTTTCTACAAAGTTTCTATGCTCTGTATTGTGTATAAGTATCGGAGTGTTTACCTTTACTTTCGCTATCATTGTTTTCTGTATGCTAATGCAAATATACTAATAATAGCGATAATTCCCAATATCATTAAATCATTGTTAGGTCTGGTGGATCGTAAATTTGTGTTATCTACTCCAGATATACCGCCAGAGGCGTTTGAACAACCACAAGCATTAGACACTTGACTATCATTTGCCATTTTTGTAATTGTATTTTCAACCTCCACCTCCTTAATTTCTGGGGTTGGGGCGAGATTGTGTAAAATAAATTCTTTATGAGGATGGATTTCGGCTATTTCTTTTTCAAGGGTTATTTTATCGTCTGTTTTTGAATAAAGTTTTGATAACTTAAATTCTAAATCTTTATGATTAAGGGCATCTGGCTCATTGTATTTTTTTAACAATTTCCTTGCCCCAGCAGTTGATTCATTGGCAACAACTCCAAGTAAAGTAATTCTTTGTTTTTTAGCATTTGTCCTTTCTGGTGTTCTCATTTTTTTATGGTATTAAACCAAAAAAGGCAAAGGCGTTATGCCTTTGCCTTAATTTTATAGATGATAATTATTTTTATTGTCTTATTTGCCTTTCTCCAGCAACTCTTTGGTTGGTGTTGATAATGACTGGGGATACATTCTTACCAGACAAACGTGGTGCAATAGCGGTGTTCAATGAAGTGCCTCCATTAAGAACTGCTTTAGCAGACAATATAGCGGTTGGGAACATAGAAATAACTATCGTTGTATTAGCTAACAATAGGAATGTAATTACCGTATTTGAATCAACTACGATGCTTTTGGAAACATCCAGAATATCTGATTGAAATTGGTACGCATCACGCATAATAGATAAGTTCAACGGAGTTGAATAGCTTTTACCATTTGCGTCATAATGAGTAATTGTCAATGTTTGGCTCAACTGTGTTAAGTTAGTCGATTGAAACCTCCATTTTCCAATTTTCAATGGTTTTGTGGAAGTTTGTGCTACGAATCCAATGTAAGAAGTACCGCCTTGTAAGTTGGTAATAACTGTTAGTGGGTTGTTTCCTCCATTCGTATCTGGGTAATATAGTGCATATCCAAACAATATTGCGGTAATGTTTGCACCAGTTGTCTCTTGATAAGAGATTACATACGGATCAGATACATTTTGGGCTGGTCTTGACATTCCAGTTGAAAAAGACATATCGTCCCCATCAAAATCATCGCCATCAAAATCATCAAAAAACGATTCGTCTCCATCAAAATAGTCCATACCATCATAGCCAGACATTTGTTCTGCAACCCCTAAAAATTTATGAAGTTCTTTTTCTTTTGAGTTCATTTTATTTGTTTTATTCCTTTCGGAAAATTATATTTTTTATTTAACCATTTCTGGTGCGTTTTATTCTCTCAAAAACTGCTAAATACGACATAGTTTTTTAGGAAAAACCCTTGTTAAAAAAAACGGCAGTTTTAAGTTGCCTACTTTCATTGTTTCTTTTTGCTGGTAGATACAAGTCCTACATTAAGTCGGTAGCATCTGCAAGTCTAATAATTGATAAAAAAGACTTTTAAGTAATTATTTAAGGCGTGGTGCAACTAACTTTTGATGCACGATAGCACCAAGCATGAATAAACTTAAAATGATTAAAAAATCTGCGGTGTTTAATGTTGGCTTTCCCATTTTTTTGAAATTTTTAATGTTTAAATAATTTTGATACGAATGTAGCAATACATTATAAGTAAATATTGTAAATTAATTGTTCACAAATGTATAAAACCAAAAAAACCCTTGATAATTCAAAGGTTTCAATAGTGCAATAATGCACAAATAGTTTATTGTTTGTTTTTAATGAGTCCGATAAAACTCATCTTTAGAAGATCATTTTCAAAATAACTCGAACAATATAAATCCATATCTAAATTAAGAGCAGATAGGGTGGTGGCAATTTCTGAAATAAACGATATAGGCAATTTGTCTTTTTTACTAAAAACAATACACCCCAACTTTTCGTGGTAATCAAAATATAACCCTCCAGAAAATTTCGACAATGTTTTTAAATCCCTTTCGGCTTGATCTGACAAATTAAAAATTTTAAAAAATGGTTGAATTTTTCTTTTATTGTATTCTTTTATATTTGGCTCAATAAAATGGTCTGTATATTGGCTATGAACAATCATTGAAGTATCTGGAACAAAATAATTATAGAATCCATATCGGTTTGTGCGCTCACAAAAATCCCAAAATGCAAACTTGCCAGTTAGTTCTGTGTTGAAACCGCCTATTTTAAAGATTAGTTCTTTTTTGAAAAATGCAAAATTGTTAATTCTAAAATCATCGGCATAAACCCAATGTAAAATATCATTGTCTTTAGTAAGTTGGTAATTTCCCTCAATGGTGCTGAAATCGTGAATACTAATTACTCCGCTACTTTCTATTAAATTGTGCGTATAAATTAGTTTTTTTAGCCAATCATCAGAATATAGAGCATCCTCTCTGGACACACAAATAAAATCCCCAGAACTTAATCTTAAAATTTCATTGACACACTCGCTGAATGTATAAATGAATGGGGTTGTATTTTCTGTCCATATTGAAGATATTAATTTTAATTCAGAAATTACACTCTCATTTTTGCATTGGTTATTGAATATTATTAGTTGGATTTTACTCCCAGCACTTTGAATATTATATTGGATGTTAGAAATATCTTCTGTTTGGTCGTTTATTACAACTAAATATGATGTTAAATTCATCTTTTAACCGCCAGTTATTTCATCTATTGCTTGTTCATAATCTTCTGATGCACTTTCAAGTAGGTTTTTTGTAGAATCTACTTCTTCGCTTGTTGCTATATTAACAACATCTTTTACTATTGCTACTGGTGTTAATGCGACCTTAACTACCGAACTAATTATACTTCCAAAAAATCCCATTTTTTTTGTTTTTTCTTAAAAATTACTTTATACAATGCTTTTAATTCTTCTGTGCTTAAATCATTTAAGGACTTATTACCATACATCAACTGGAACATTCCAGAATTTTCGTCTTTCCATTCAAGTAGTTTATAATAATGTTCTGCTGGTATTCCGTTTTTATTCATAATGTATTAGTTTTCCTCTGGTGGTGGGTTTAAAGCGTGTTTTATATTTCCGTAAAACATTACTTTTGCCTCCCAGTTATTATCAAGGTTAAAGTCCTTATATTCGGCAAAAATGTTTTTTATTTTTTCGTCTTTAAGTATTAACTTTCTGGCGTTTGTAATCACTTCCTCATAATCTTGGTTTGCTTCGTCCATAAATCTTTGAATGTGGGTTTTCCACTTTAGAAAGTCTGCCTCTGTTCGTTCTATATCAACATACAATGCTGGAAGTTTTTTCTTTGCTCTTAAAACCTTTATACGAATTTCAACTTTTTGAAATTCACTATTAACAAGGGTTGCAATTTCTATTGGAGAAAGGCGAATAAGATTATTAAATTCTTCAATTTCTTGTTTTGTGAGGGAAATTCTTTCTTTAAGATAAGAGAAGCGAGGACATTTGTCCATCTGCATTTTCATTGGCGTTTTCATACTTATTTGTTTTTATTGTTTAATTTGCTTGTAAATATTTTTTAGGCTAAAATAAATGGTCAATGGTGCTATAATGAGCAGTACCAAAAGAACTACAAAAGAAAAAAACCATTCATTGTTTAAAAATAAATATTTTACAACTTTTATTTTAAAGTCTGATCTTAAAAAAGCCAGAACTAATGCTATAATATCTAATAGACACCAGCAAAGGAATATGTCTATATATCTAAAGTTTATTTCCATAGTATTGACTTATATATTGTTTTGATAAACCCTCCATAGCATCTTCTATGCTACTTTCATTAATCTCCTTGTATTCTTTGAGATATTTTTTATTGGCGTTAATATATTGCTTACAAGCGGTTCTAAATTCGTCCAGCGTGAAATCGCCCTCTATTGTATTGGCAAAATTATGAATATAAACGTAGAATCTTTTATCCCCATCAAAGTATCGGTTATTAACAATGTATTGAGCAATTTTAAATAATGTAGGGTTGCTTACCTTACCTTTAATATCATTAACATTGTCGGCTTGGTAGTGCATACGAATCCAGCGTGAGTTCTGCCAGATACGAGGCTCAACTGGTCGTAAAGATTGGTAACTAATAAGAATATCTACTGACCTATGGCGAAGTGAAACAAGTCCACTTACAATCTTCTCCATGTGTGTAACATTCAATATATAGGTATTTACGTCTTCCAAAACAAACATTCCATTACGGAAGTAACGCATAATATATTCAATAGCCTCTCTTTTTTGTTGAATTGACAAGGATTTAGCCTCTATTCTCCTACATTCAATATTTGTGTCTTTTGACCAAGCGGAAACATCTTTTAATGCTAAAACTTTTGCCTCAAAGTTAGAAACGCCATTTTTTTCAAATTGTGATTTCGTGTATTCTCCGTTAGTATCAAAAATTAAACACTTTCTGCCTCTAACTTTAGTGCTTAATTTATCTCTGCAATAGTCAAAAATAACGTGCTGATTCAAATACGTTTTTCCAACTCCTTGAACTCCAGTTATACACATCATTCCAGATTCCCTTTGTTCTGCCATTACTCTTTTGTTTCTGTTGTTTCTAACAAAGATAATTCATTTGTCATAATATCATCTACTTCATCTGATGTAGCTGGAGAGAGTTTTGGAGATTTGTTAGGTACTGATTTTCGTTTTCGTGGTGGTGGTGGTGTTGGTGTTGGGGGCGGTGTATATTCTTGTTGGGGTTCGTGGTATTGATTAGCCTCCCTCAATAAAGCGTTTTTCTCTCTTAATTGATTAATAATTAGGGTGTTTTGGTTTGAAATCATATAAAGTTTTATTGATTGTTCCGCTAAAACGCTAACTAAATTCATTCCAAACTCAAAGGCTGGGGTTGGATGTATATTTTTATCAATAAAAAGTTCAGTTAGACTGTCAGATAAATCATCTCGTTTCTCTTGTGTGATTTTTGATGCTTCGGCAATATCGCCTAATTGTGATAAGAAAAATTCTTTTATAGTTGCCTCGCTACCATCTGGCATCGCTAAAAGTGCATAGACATCTATTTCCCCAGACATTTCGTATTCTGCCAGTTTGTTCTCGTTTATATCCTTTGTAGCATACCAGACAAAACCTACTTCAAGCAAGTTACAAACTGTTGTTACAATGCTTTTCGCAAATCTTTTGGAACGCCTCTTATCTTTTCCAGTATCTTCTCCAGAACTGACTAATTGAGGGCGTTGGGTTTCTGTTTTATTAGGTCGTTGTTGAGTATTGCCTATGGGTTGAGGATTGTTTTTTAGTTCGTCCTCGTCGGGTAAATCAAATGCTTGTGCAAAGTTTGTTGGCTCTTTGTATGTAGATTGACTTTCTTTTTGAAAATCTGCAAACGGATCAAATTTATCATCCATTACATAATCACGAACTGCTGGTTCATCTCTATTTAATGGATCAATAACTGGTGCTTTTTGACTGGTGCGTGGATTTGGTTTTATATCTACAAAATCAACATCGTCTGCGATAAATTTTGTGTGCAAATCTTTTAACTCGTCAAAGTTAGATGCTGGAATTAAAGTCTGTTCCAGTTCTGGTTTCTTTGCCAAAACGGCGTTTATATCGGAAATCATTTTTCTTTCTTTGAAATTCAAATTCCCTCTCTTTTGATAAATGATGTTATTTTTTGCCATACTAACTTATTTTCAGTAAAAACTGGGTTAAACATTTTTGATACTTAATTGAAAAATCATTGTCTATTTTAAATTTCTCTGGATTCAACTTGTCAAAGTGAGTTACTGCAACATTGACTGAATTAGGAAATACATCAAATACTTTTGCAACACTTCTTTTACTCATTCCCAGATGCTTATTCATAATTACAAATAATATAATCTTCGCTTGGTAAATGCTATCTCTGGAGTATTTTTCTTTTAAAGATTTTCTGGATATTTTAAATTCTTTACAAACAATGGTGATAATTTGTTCAATGTCTTGGTTTTTTGCCTTTTTCTTAATTAAGATTTCAGCGATTGCACTATTTAATTCGTCAATAGAAAGAACCGATAACCCCTCTGATATATTTTTGAGTAATGTTCTGACTGCCAAAGATACAGCACGATTATTTTCTTCTATCATTGTTCAGTTTTAATTAAGTATTATGTCCAATAAAGAACAAAGATACACTTTTAACTGATAATAACTATCTTTGATGTATATTTTTTCTATATGATTCACGAACAAACACAAGCAATATTCAATCAACTAATAGGAGTTATTTTTGAAATCAATGTTGGGGATGATTATTCTTCAATAAGTTTGTATGTTGGACACTCAAATAAGAGAACTGCCAATCTATGCACAAAGTCAATATATTTTGATGATATGATTAAAACCCTCAAAATTGGAGACAAAGTAAAAGTTCGCTATTATATTGTGTCTCACAAAAAACACGATAGGTGGTACACTACTGCTAATATATTAAGCATAGATAAAGACAATTAAATATCGTCTAACTCGGATGTTAATTTTATAAGTTGGAGTTGCTTAATCTTGTTCTCTAATTCGGCATTTTTACCTTGTAAATCACGATATTTGCGATTGTTTAGGTATGTAACAACTGCTATTGAACTGGCTAACAAAACGCCTACTGCGGTTATTAAAGCAAAAATTTCACGATTACTCAAATTCTTCATTGCTACTTTCATTTATTATTGTTTTTTGTTTATCCATTTCTGGCTTAATCACAAATTTCCACAATAAAAATCCTCCCAGCACCAACGCTACCATAATAATTATTTTATTTGATCCACCAGTTCCAGAACCAGAACCAGTTGGGGTTAAACTCGGAGTGCTAAAATTACTTATCATCTTTTTAAAATTTTAAAGGTTTCTGAATTAGGCGAAGTTTCAATAATTGTGAAATTTGAAGTCTTTATACCATTTTTTTCGTCTTTACCATACGTTTCATAAAGACACTCGTAGGTTACTGGTGCGTCATTACGAAGTTGGCTTAAACCTAAATTTGTTGCCCCAGAATTAAAAAGATTGTTCAATTCTTGATCTATTTCTGTTCCATCTGCTTCATCCGAATCATCTGAATCATCTTCTTCGTTGGAATCTTCTTCCTCCTTATTAGAATTATCTTCTTCGTTGGAATCTTCTTCTTCTTCAAAATCTTCATTTATAAAGTTAATAAGATCGTCTATAATAGCATTGTCTTTGGCGTGAATACTCTGCATAGATTGAGTTACATTCTGCCCGATAGTTATTTTGCTTTCCACTAAAGACCTTAACGAAGTTAGTTCTTTTATTTCAACTTGTGTGATTTTTGGAAGTTCCGAAATATCCAAGTCGTATTTTTTCATTATTCTTTCAAATCCTAATTTCATACTTATTATTTTTTTTTGTAAATATAGTGATTAAATTTAGACAATAATATATCCAGACGAGTCTTTTTTGTCAGCCTTGTAAATAGCCAATAAAACGCTAATAGAACCTTTGGTTAATTGAAAATGTGGGAAATCTTTAAATGACTTCCACGCACCGCCCCACTCTAAACCTAACTCTTGACCAATTTTAGCCACTTCTGGAGTAATGGGGTGTGAAAAATCCACCTTACCATTTTTAGTAAAATAACAATCAAACGCCAATCCGTAATTGTGATAGCTTTGCCCTCCTTTTGCTTTGGTAACTTTACTGCCTCCAGTTGTTCGTCCTTTAGCATAGAGTTTATCTTGTTCAGCAAAAGTTCTGAAACCATCTGTTATCTTTAATTGTTTGCCGATTCGCTTTTCAACTTCATTAATAAATTGTGAGGCGGTTGCTCTTAAAATGGGGTGCAAGGTTAGAATTTTTGCGTCTGTTTTTGAATCCCAAGTTTTTTTTATTTCTTCTTGGCTTTCCATATTTTTCTCATTTTATTTATTTTAATTAAAAACGTTCAATATTTCCTTTTTATGCTGACTAATTTCTTCTTCGCATTAATTATAAAAAGGAAATATTTATCAAATGGGTGAAAATTATAAAACCCCAACCGTTTTTTATTTTAATATATTAAAATAGCCAAAGTTGTCCATTTTTATCTGGACTTATATAGCTTGTATGCTACAAACCCAATCGCCAAAACTAAAGAAACATATAATATTCTTCGCCTTGTCGCTTTAGCAACCGCCCTTTGATCTACCAACGTATATGTGAAACTATTACCGTAAAGGTCGGCTTGTTTTTTTGTCATTGCCATAAATTCGTCATAATCTTTTGTTTTTTGAAATACTTGACACCCAGCACTCCAAGTATTAACATCTTGACTATTAGCACCAGCCTTGTGTATGTTTATCCCGTACATTCCAGTTGTTTGGGTTTGTCCGAAATCAAAAATGGCGTTTCTGTCAAAATCTCTATATGTAGTAACTGGTTTTGCTTGTCTTAAAGCTAAATACTTTCCTCTGTGCAACCCTCTTTGGTAAGAATCTATGTACTGCCCCTCTTTGAGCATAGCAGTACCTAATTTTGACATTGGATTGTTCAAATAATATGTGCCAGCATCAGTTGTAATGGGATATTCGTTATATACCCAATTATCTTTATCGTCCTTGTATAAAATAGCCATTGTATCATCAAACTTGTTTGGCTCTGTGGTTGAACGAATACCAACAATATTTAATTCATAAGGTCTTACAAAAACTTTATAATCATTAACATTTAAAATTGAGAGTAGCTTCTTTGTGTTAAACTTTTGCATTTTTTTTAAATTTTTTAATTAAAATCCAACCAGCCAAAAGACCGATACCAATTAAAAGTCCGTTCATTAAGTATTTAGTTGGCTTTTTTTTTACATCGGTTTTAATGAAATTAAATAAATCGCCTACTCTTGCTAATGCTTTTGTCATTCCCCCAACAGTATCATTTGTAACCAACGCCTTTATCCTTTCAACACTCTTTCCAGTACCAGCGTTTGCGTGATAGAAAGCTAATGTACTATCCTTTTGGTTTTTAAAATCATTTATATCATTTGAATTGTATTGAGATAATTTTCCTTGACTTTTAAGACTTTCTATTCCATTTTTAGCAAATTGAACCGCTATTTTACTGGCTACTTTTGGATCATTCGCTTTGTCTGGGTTTGAAACTAAATCAACACCAATAGCATCTCCATATTTTTTATAATTCCCTTTGAATGTCAGTTGATTGTAACCTCGCCCTCTATATTTCCAGCCATCTCCGTATTCAGTATTTCCATACTTATTATAAACACGATTAGCCAATGCCTCTGGTTTCCCAGCCAGTTTTTCTGCCTCTGAATATGATAACTTGAAAACTGTTACAATTCTGTTGGCAGTGTAATTCATTTTTTCGGACTTTGGTATAAAGGCACTTTCTTTGCTGATTATTGCCAAAATAGAGGCTTGGGATATTGGGGAGGTTATACCAGCCTCTATCATTGCATCAACCAGATACGATATATTTGTTTTTTGCTCTGCGGAAAGTGTTGTAATATAAGCCATAATGGGTTTTAATTAAATTTTATTATTCTGTGTGATGGTACAAATAAAAATCTTTCCTCATAAAACAATTCAGCACCTTTGTCGTCCATATCTTGAACCATACCAACTTGCTCGTTTCCTACAACATCCAGAAATGTTGCATTTTCTCCGTATATTTTTGGAGTAATGCCACCAGTTGCGTAATTGTGTTTGCTTAAACGCAACGCCCAAGATGGTATTGTTTTGTTATCGTTCATAATTACTTGTTTTTAGTACGTTTGCGTGAGGATAAAGGTAATTCCCAATTCTCTGACTTGTTATGGTGGCGATGGTCGTTTGTCCAGTTACGCCCTGTGGAATATGCTCTGCCATTGTGCATACGAATACCACCACCTTTGGCATATTCATTGTCATAATGAATATTGGATTCTGCTGATATTGTGCTACGATTTAGATTTTGTTTAATTTCTATTGGATCTGATGTTAAAATTTTAAACTTGACAATCGCTTTTTTATTGCCACGATCTGCCAAATCTGCAATCGAAGTTAAATACTTCAGATAATCTGCATTAAAATTACCTTCTTTGTATGCGCCATGACTTAGTTGATTTATTTCTTTCTGACGAAGCGTTTTTAATTGTAATTCAACTTTATATCCGTCATGTCTAAGAATAAAATGATAAGCCATATATCCGTCTTTAGGTTTGGCGTAGAAATCCTCTTCCTCTAAAACTTCACCCAAAATGCCTTGACGTATTTTGTTGCGAACTTTTATCAAATCAGAAAATGATTTTACAGCGATTGTTGTGCCAACCAAATCTGTCAGCCCTCTTTTTTCATCTACCAATCGTTTCTCAACAAGTTTTTTAACGATACTAAACGGCTCTTTTGTTCGGGAATAAACCTTGCTACTCGAAGGTTTTATTTCATTGATTTCTTCTACAACTGATTTTTCAACTCCCTCTAATTTTAATTGGAGATTAATGAGATCAGTAAAAGTTTTTGCTAATGATATTTCTTCATTGACCCGAATGCTTTTTTTATTATCCAAAGGAAACATATCATCAATATTATAAATCCCATCATTGTCAAAATCGTCCAAGATAGCCGAATATTTTTGTGTGATTTTTGGAATCTCGCCACCTACTGCACCGCCTTTAGCAAATTCATTGTCATAATGAATATTGGATTCTGCTGATATTGTGCTACGATATGGACTAATTGAAATAACTTCGTCTGGAGTAACTACATAAGAGCCAACTCCACTTGATACAGTTAAGTTGCCATTTAACAAATGGTTTTCAGAAATCCAGCCTTGTTTCTTTTCTCCAAATCTGGTAAAAACAATTTCTTGACCAATTACGCCTCCATTTTCCATATTTTGCAACCCTCTATCTTCCCACATACTTGGTTTTTCTGAATAAACACGTTCTGCTATACGCTTATCAATAGCACTCGTTGTAGATGGTAAGGCTTTTGCAACTTCCCCAGCAATAGCAAGTCCACCAACTGAAAATTCAGCATTGGCTTCGGAAAGGTTAATGCGATTATCCTCCTTTAAGTTCTCTAATATAGCAAACACATCATCTGCATCAACATTACGGTAAAACAATTCATCTTTGAGAGGGTTGAATTTCCATTTTCCAGTTTCATTATTAAAATCAAACCCTTTGATATAGATATTGATTGTACCGTTTTCTTTAACTGCTTTATGAGTAGATATTTGTTGTATTATTTTGCCTCCAGTTGCATATTGGCGTTTTCGGTCTGATAAAGGAACTTCGTAATCTTCTGACTTGTTATGGTGGCGGTGTTCGTTTGTCCAGTTACGACCAGTTGAGGGGTGTGCATATCCTCCACGTTCCATATAGCCATCTGTTTCAACACTTCTAATTTTTCTTCTGACAGTTTTTGCGGTTCTTTTGACTGTTTTTTTAACTCCAGACGCAGTTGTTCCAATCGTTTTTGCTGGTACTGAATTTCCGAGAATTGCACCCATAGTTGCACCAACAATAAAACCACCTAAATTGTGTTTTTTAATTGTCTTGTCATTAATAGCAATACATTCACTACCAAAGCGAAGTTCTGCTTCGTTGATTTTGTCTTGACAAGGGGTTGGACTATCACATTCAATAGTGGTTGATCTTCCGTTGTTGAATTTTAGTTTATGGTTCATTTTTAAAATTTTTAAAATTAAAGTAATGCAAGTTTGCGTTTTAGCAACTTCAATAGGCTCTCTGTTTCGCTTATCAATTTCAGCAATTCACTTTTTGAAATTTCTTCATTCTCTGAACGGTCTTTTACGTTTACAAAAACCTTTTCCAGTTTTTCCTTATTTTTGGTTGCCTCTGTTTTTTGAGGGGCATTGGCTCGTAATTTTGCCTTTCTTATACGTTCTTTGGCTTGTGCAATAAGTTCAGCACAATAATCATCCTCGTCTTGTTCCGCTTTTGTTTTTGGTTGAGGAACAGATTTTTTTCTTTCTGGGGTGGTGGTGGGTCTTACCATTGGATACTGAGTAATGAGTTTTTTTGGGTATTTGCGTTGTTGTTCCATCTCCTCTTTGAATGTTTTACCAGTTGGAGAACTTTCAGCCAAATTTTTTGCTTGGGATTCCAGTTTTTCCAATACATTTTCCATTGAGGCTTTTACTTTTGGGTTAGTATTGTTTGGGTTATTGATAGCTTTTTTTATTGCTTCAATTTCTTTTTGAAGTTCGTCTAATTTTGCCATTTTAAATATATTTTATTGTTAATTCTAATCCATAAACATAATCGTTCATTTCGGTTTTTTCTTTGCCAGATAAGTATTTTAGAGTGATTTTAGCACCCTCCAACATTTCTTTTAAGTTGTTCAAAGATACACTTTCTTTTGAATCTTTTTTAGGTAAGGGTTGAGTAATTTTATTGTAAGGTCTGGTTGCTGGAATACCTATCCCTCCCTTTTCAATAATTTGCATAGTAAGGCTATCAATTTTAATATACCCATCTACCTCTTTTTTTATCTTTTGGAACGCATCATCGCCAGTTGTATAAAAGTCCTCAACTACTGCAATAGGAACAAAACGCCCATATTCAGCCTCGCCACCTTTATTGTTTTTATATCGGCTCAAAGCACGTTTAATTGCCTCAACTTTTGGAATGTCCATAAACACCAGAAATATTTTGTAGCCAAGTTGTTTTAGTCGCTTAATTATAGGGTTATATTTATTTACATTAGACATTGTCCCATCGTAAAGTAAATCGTGTTTGCAAGGTTGATCGTAGTCGTCTAATAGTTCGGTTACAATATCTCTCGTTTCTTCGTGTGTTACTGGAGAGTTCCAACCTTTATATTCTGGTAACTTTGAACGAACATAATCTGCATCAATTTTCCAGATTTTGTCTGTCGTCATATAGGGTGCGTGAAGTGTAAGGAATGTTGATTTTCCAGAACCAGGCGAACCGCCCATAATAATAGCAATAGGATCGGCATGAGTTATACAAACCGCACTCTGCGTAATTTCCTTTATTATTTTTTTATGTAACTTAATTCTTTCTGGGTTATACTCAAAAGCCTCTGTTCCATCTGCCAGTTTGAATGTACGCCCATTACTGAATTTTGTGTTTGGGGACGCATCAATACAATCGTTTAACATTCGTAACCCCTCTGCATCAATTCGTGGAGTTCCGTCTGTATCTAATGGAGGACAAGACTGACTAATTACTTTATTTGCTTGTCTTACTTTAACATCATCTAATAAATAATTCAAACTTTTAAATTCGGAAACTACTTGTTCTATTGTCTTTTCTTTTATAGACAGTTCTTGTCGCTTAATAATGATTTGCTGGGAACGAATAGCAATAGCATCATCGCTGGACATTGATTTTTTATTTTCAATTAACCCCTCTATTTCTTTTTCAACTTCTGTAATTAAAGTCTGTACTTGTGATGATTTATACCCTTTCGGAGTTAAGTAATCTTTTTCAAATCGTTTTAAATTTCTAACGGATAAAACAAATTTATCAAACCAATGTTGCTTGTGGGCAGTTGATAATGGAGATAGTTTATTTGCTGTTTTTAGTTTTTCTCTTTCTTCGTAGTCATAAGTACCTACCATTGTTTTACCATCAGCATCTTTCTGTGTTTTTAGGACATTCTGGATTGCGAGGATTCTCTCCTCTATGGTAAAATTTATTGAGGTTGGTCTATACTTCTTAATTTCATCATTCAATTCATCTGTCCAGTTTTTTATGTAACTTTCGTATTCACTAATTGCCTCCAGTTTTTTAATATCATTTTTCTTGTCGGATATTGTTTCAGATATTGTTTCTGTTTCCTCCATTACTTCCATTTTGGCTAAAACTTTCGGATCTTTTACAAGCGAATACTTTAACTCTTTGGGGTTAAATTCCTCTGTTTTTAAAACATTTGTAACGCCATCTGTTTCAAAGACTAAATTGATTCTACTGGTTTTTTCTTCTAATTTCTGAAACATAAAAATATCGGCACTATCAATCAATATAGGGTTTACAATACGGACATTAGCAAAAGCGTTTTTTTGGCGATATATTCTGCCCTCCAGTTGCTGAAGATCGGTAGGGTTAAATGATAAAAAGCAGTTAAATAAAGTGCTGGAATACTCTTGTAAATTTATTCCCTCTCTAATTGTAGCAGAGCCAATTAATACCTTAATTCTCTGTTCATCTGGGATTGGTTCTTCCTCTAAAGTAACCTTGTTGAATTTTTTACCCAAAAATAAGTTTTTCACATATTCTTTTGCTTCCTCATCTGTAACGCCTTTATCAATAGGTAGTTTTTGTTTTGAACTAATTATACCAACTTCGTGTGGTTTCAATCCAACATTATCTATAAGGTATTCACGAATAAGATCAAAAAATCTAACTCCACGCTCACTATAAATAACTACTCCGCCCATAGCGGTCTTTGTGCTTTCGTGATGTTGTTTTATTGTGCGGATGCACTCCATTACATACTTTAACTTTCCAGAACTTTCAATGAAATTTATTGAGGTTGGTCTGCCTAATGTACTGAACTCATACAGATAAGGCGACAATGCTAAATTTCTGGCGTGATTAAGAGCAACTAATAATCTAGCTCCTACTTTTTCGCTTTCGTCCAGTACATCCTCGTCTAATTCTACGCCCTCCGTTGTTGTTTCATCTTCATCGTCAGCAGTATTAGAGGATGGGGAAGATGATTCAAGGTCGGCTTTGGTTATTTTACCCTCTGCAAACTCTTTTATTTGTGCCATATACGTTGCTTGTATTGGCGACATTGGTAAGGTAGTAGTTACTTGTTCCGATTCAGATAATTGCATAATTACGCCATCAACTTTTTTCTTGGTTAGGGGCAATACCCATTTATTAGGTCTTATAACCCCAACGCTTTCGCCAGTTTTATGGTTTATGAATTGTCGGACAAGTTGTTGAAGAACAATAAGGTTGTTGAAACCTAAAATAACTTGTTTTCGTTCTGGGTTTAGTGCAGTATTAATAACCAGTTCGTAACTTACTTGAATGAAAGTATCAAAAAATGTATTTAAGTTGTTCAGTCCTAAATTAGTCAATCGGTTATAGCCAATCATTGCCAACATTGAATACATTTCAAGTGGACTATTTGTAAATGGCGTAGCGGTTAATAGCTGGGTGTTTCCGTTGTATTTTTCTTGTATGTACTGACAAATTGAAAATCCTTTTATTGCAGTAGAACTTTGTTGTCCAGCAGAAATTTTGTATTGCGAGATTGGTCGGCTTTCAGTATTTGAACTACCAGTATCTTCTGGTGCTTCGCCAACTACATTGGTAAAAACTTTTTTACAAGCGTGAGCCTCGTCTAAACAAAGGTAATCAAATCCAAATTCCTCAATATTAACTTTTGTTTTGGCAAGTGCCTTTCCAACCAGTTCTTGTGCTTTCGTATTTGCCTTTAAAATTGATCGTTCCGCTTGTTTGTCTGCCATTCCAGATGTATCTTGTATTAAGATAGTCAGTAATTTATTTCCAAGAGTTTTTTGTGTGGCTTCGGTAAACCCAAGTTTAAGCATACCCTCGTAAGTCATTACCGTTACAGAACCCTCTGGCATTAACATTGTGTTTCCGTTTGTGTCTTGAAATTCCTCTATAATTGAATCGTTCAAATTATACATTTTATTTAGGCGAATGTGTCCAGCAAAAGTCTTAAACTCGTTGATCCATTGTTTATATGTTTGATTAGGAACTACTACAACTGGTCTAGATGCAAACCCCATATCAAGAAATGCACTAATTGTAAAAATTGCACTTGGCGTTTTGCCTACTCCAACATCATAAGCAAGTAAACCAGAGCCATTAGAAATCGTAAATGCTACTGCCTCTCTTTTTTCTGGTAGTAAGTCCAATAGTTGTCCTCTGCAAAACTTGTTCATACGAAAAGCAACTGGAATTTTATTGTAGTTCATTGCGACATTGTTGTTGAACTGATAATTCCAATCTATTTCAACTTTTACACGATCATTAAGGGTAAGTTGTTTATCCAAAAATTCATTAAACAATCTATCCCCCTCGCCTTTTGCTTTAGACTGTAACCTTTCGTGAATAGCGTTTTCCTCTGCTATGATTTTTTTGTTTTGGGCATCGTAAGTTCCATCCCAAGTTTTTTCGGCAGTTGTTCTTGGCTTGGCTTTAAAATAAATATAATAATTTATAATATCAGCATAGGTTATGCCTTGTTTAATAGATATTGTTTTATCTGTTACTAACCAAAGGGCAAAAGCATCACGCAAAGAAAGTTCTGGAATATCTTGTTTATCCCAAGCGGATGTCTTTGTTGTCAAAAAGTCGGGTTGTCCGTATCTTTTATTTGCACCAGCAGTAATTGTTTTCCAACGAAAAGGGATTTCGTTCACTAAAGTATTTATTTTAAAACTTTTAGCAAATTTGGAGTTTGGCAATATTGTAACAGAATTTTCGTCTGTTGAAGAAATAATCAGTCTTTTAGCATCTTTTTCTTTAAATACTTTTGTCAGTTGGATTACTTGTTGATCGTAAACCTCTTGTCCATACTCTTTTATGATATATTCAGCATCTTTACCAACATTTTTTGAAAGTTCTGATTTTACAAGCCTCCTATATTTGTCATAAACATTTCCAGACAAATATACATACGCTGGGGTTATTCCATTTAGTTCTCCATCGTAAAAAAGAAGACCATCTTCAATCCATTGTTTTACCAACCTTTCTGGATTGCCAGAAAGCATCCCTCTTGATGATTCTGCTATATCATACCACTCACTATTAGTAACTGGTTTGCCAATTCGTATTTGATACCATAAAAACACTCTCAATTCATCAATAGAAACCTTTGGGTTATACAATTTAAACATTTCCGCAATAGTATATGTTTCAAGTTTGTCGTTTTCGCTCGTAGCAGTAACCAAAGGTTGATCCATTTTTTTCTGACGACTGCGTTTTTTACTGGCATCTTTTGGACTTTGCTCAATAGCAGAAGTTAAATTATCAACTGCATTTGTATCTTTATCCGTAAGGTTTGAAACTGGCGTTTGTATATTTGTTAAAATTGGGTTCTCATCACTAACCATTGTCAAAATATCGTAATTCACATCTATTTGTGCAAGGTTGTCAATAGAGCCTTTATACACTATAATCGGTTTTTTCCACCTATCTGTACTTGCTTGTTGTGTAGCGAGTATTTTATCTGGATTGGTACTGTAAAAGTTTCCGTTAGCAAATGCGTTTTTTTCCATTTTGTTTGCTTTAATTGGTGGCAATTCTGAAACAACTGTTTCACTTTTAAAAATCAAATTAACATCCTCTGGTGCTAATTGCTCAACTACGAATTTATTAAAAATTTCTTGTTTTGTGGCTGGTTCGCCAAATAACATATTTTCTTGGTTCTGTTTTGCCGAATTATTATACTTTTCTAAATTTTCTTTAATCCTCTTTCGTCCAATGGTTAAAAATCGGTTCATAAATAAAATGTTGTCGGAGGGGAGTTCGTCAAATATGTTTTTTTGGTTTATCCAGTTTTTGAAGTCAAGTTTGGAATTAACAATTTTCGCCTCCAGAATTAACGCTTGGTTTAATTCCTCAATAATAGAGAACTCATCTAATGTGCTATTAAGAGATAATACTGGGAGGGTTGTTATAAGCATCTGGCGGTATTTTTTAACATTCTCGGACACATCTAATAGTGCCTCTTTGCTCAAAACCATGCCTACTAAAATACTTTCCAAAAGATCTTTTCCTCCATCTGTAAAACCGTTTTCGCCAAAATAAGCTGGGCGTTCCAAATCGGTTAAAATATTACACGAAATAAGGGTGTCCATTAATCTTTTTTGATCGTTTCGGTTTGCATAAAACTCTGAAAAGGTTTCATATCTGCCAATTATTTCGCCAATAACCTCTTTACATTGGGGAGAACCTTGTAACATTTTTCCAAGTTTTACAGCCTTGTCAATAGGTCTTTCGGTTTTTTTATCGTCCTTGTTATACTTGTCAAGTTCAATAGTATTTAGTGCTGGTATTTCGTAGTTTACACGAACTAAAACTGGATTTGTAAATTTAATATGCTTTGGGTTGTGAAATGATGATCCCTCTAAAGCGATTGCATCTCCCATTAATACTTGTGTTCCAACCCTTTCATCAAACCCAAAAGCAGTAATTTCTTCCGCTAAAAACTCTTTGTATTCTTTGTATTTTTCTGGATAGTTAGATTGTGCCAACTTTATAGACATTGTTCTATTATTTCCAGATACTACAATACCAGATGGGGATATTATAGGAGTTCCATCTGGAGTTCTACCGGTATTAATAAGCAAGTCTGGTTGCAAGTTTTGTGCTATCTTCTGGACTTCTTGTTGTGCGAATTTATCTGCTTTATAATCTCTGGAATTGATATTGTCGCCTTGCTCATTCAAAGGATAACCACTTGAATCTAAAAATGTATTTTCATTATGAGAGGCTATAATATTTGATAAATCTACAATAGCAAACTGCCCTTTACGGACTTCGCCATTTGCAAGTTTTATCTGAATTTCCTTTCCTAATAACATAGGGATTGATGAATCTGTCATTACGTTGTTATTTGTGGGTTTAAGCCTTGTTCTACCTCAAAAATTGCCATTGAAATAGTATAGCCTTGTCGTCTGACTACTATTGTAATAATTTCAAGTAGAATTTTATCCTTTTTAATAGGATCAAGTATTGCCGAACAAATGTAGGGCGTATCGTGAATATTACAAAATTCTAATTCTTGTTCGGCAAGTTGGATTGCCTCTGCTATTTGATCCATTAGTCCCATTAGTCCCATATTATTTTTTTTGAATTACTAAAATATCTGTTGTTACTCCAGTTCTCTCAAACGTGGAATCTGGCAATCTGTAAGCATCAAGCAATACTGCGTGTTCGTTCATATACTCTTTGACTGGAGATTCCCCACCATCTAAAAACATTTTGCCACCGTTTTTAAGTTCAGCACCTACAATCATTACAATAAGTCCGTTGGGGTTTAAAACATCCAAACTTCTACGCAAAAAGTATTCAACGTAGTTATGTGCCTTTGTGTAGTCCTTTTCTCCCATCCCTAATAAATAACGACTTGCTTTGTCGTCCAAAACTTCAAAGTTACCATAAGGGCAGTTACCAATAACCATATCAAACTTTTCAAGGTTATCTGTTTTACCTTTAATCGTCCAGTTGTCTTTGATAAACATACTTTCAAATGGTGCTAATCTAACTTCTGTTGTAGGATAAAGAATTTTTGTTATAATTGCCGAGTACATATTGATTTCATAAGCGAGTTTGCGACATTGTGGAGATGCAAACTGTAAAAACTCCCCAGTTCCTACGGAAGTTTCTAAAACTGATTTATTAATGGAGTAGCCATATTTATATGCTAACGCCCACATTGATTTTACTGCTTGTTGTGGCGTAAAGAACTCAAACATTGAGCCAACGGAAAGTTCTCCATATTTACCCAAACCACCATAGCCAGTATAATTTCTAATAAATACTCTTTCGTCTGTTGAATAGGTGCGTTTCGGTGCGTTTTCTAATGATCCTACATTTTTATCAATCCACCTTTCAATAGCCTTGTTTAGTTCAAAGGGGTTTTTATATGTTTTTATGTCTAAATTTACGTCTAACGAAATATCGCTTTTATACATATTATAAGTAACCATTGCATTTCGTAGTTTTTCTTCAATATTATCTGAAATTTTATGAGAACTCAAAAGTTTTCCATCGTTTGTTGTATAAGCTGGGTTAAAAGCAAAATCACTATTTTTTAAAACTTCTCTGAAATCGGTTGGAACTAACACACTAAATTTAAACTCGGTGGTGTTATCAAAAGCCTCAAACTCAAAGAAAGTGCCTCCAAACTCTTTGGTTAGAATTACAGAGTTTCGGAATCGGTGATGTGGGGTTAAGCCAAATTCTAATTTTTCAAGCCGATTCATTAACTGCGTACCGTTTTTGTTTGGTGGGTGAAAATAAAAGTCATACGGTGCTTCGTCCTCGTCTAATTCCATTGGATCACCACAAGATTTGCAGTTGCCTGATTCTACTTCCATTGGATCACCACAAGATTTGCAGTTGCGTGATTCTTCTGAACTATAAAATTCTTTGAATCCATTTTTATTTTGTTTATCAAACGCACTTTCTTTGTCTGTGTCAATTTCACTCCCTAACTGCGGATCAAAGTAAAAGTCTAATTCTACCTTACCATTTTTAGTAAAATCAGAAAGCGACATATAGCCAAGTTCAGCACCATACCCTAAATTAGCATACCCAAACATTTCTCCAGAATTTCTGCTATATTCGGTTACATACCAGTCTTGGTTTCCTAAAAAATAATGTAGGTATATCATTTTATCTGTTACTTCGTCTTGTTCATAAAGACTTGGTACGCTTAATACTGCATCGTTAATTGTATTAATAGCATCCTCCATTTCGGCAAAATTGGTGCTTTTTAAGTACCTTAATTGATGGTCTGGAATAACTTTTAAAGCCTCTTTGGTAAATTCTATTTTTTTTGTTTCTTTCATAGTAGTATATTTTGGGTGTTTTTTCCAAGCATCTTGGTTATATGCCTCCTCAATAAATTTATTTGCTTCGGTGTCAGTTGCAAGTCCAGTTATTGATGAGATTGATATATTTACTGGATATTGTTTTCTATTTGAACTAAAAGCATCAAATTTAGTTCTACCTATTCGTTTTATTTCTAAAAGAACCTTGCCCCATTTTATTATGTCGCCTATTTTGTAATTTATAATTCCACCACCGACACCATAAGTTTTCTTTGCAGTAAATTTTTCTCCGCTTGTGGTTAATTTGCTAAATGTAACTTGCTCTTGGTTTAAATCAAAGCTGTCTCTTAACTCGTTTATCATAGCGGTCATAATACCTTGCCCCATTTTTTTGGGATCAACCGACATCATATCAATAAACAATTCTTTAGTTCCATCTTTTTCAATTAAATATGCTTTAATTACGCCCAATAGATGTTCTGAACCTTTAATGTCTTTTTGGAATTTTTTAGTCCAAATACTTTTTAATGGTGGTATATAATCTGGAGGAAACGCTTGTTGCATAGAAGTAAGTGGGTAAAACACCCAACCAAATTCTTCATTGCTTAATTTTGCAGCAGCACCTTCAATATCGTAATACCATAAATATATCTGTCCTTTAGGAGTAAACCAATTTCCATTTTCTTCGTGCCACATTACCATTGATTTAGCTTCCGAATTGGTCAGTCCACCATTATCAAAATCTGGTATAATATCCGTATATTTAATTCTTTCTCTATCAGCATCCATAAACTTTATAAATTGATGAGCATTTTTCTTTTTAGGATCATTTCCATAAATTAATAACGCTTTGTATTTCTCTGTTTTTTTTCCTTTGATGTCGGTAAAATCGCCTTGCAGATAAGATGTTTTGTAGATAAACGAAAGTTGCTTGTTGGCATTGTTCCACATATCATCTGTCCAGTTTTTCCAGTTGGTTTTTTTCATTTTCAATGTCCATTCAGCACTTTGTCTGGATGGTAAATCAGATGCTTTGCCCTCTGTTGAGTGATAATATCTTGATAATTCAGTATATGTCATATTGACAAGTTTTCTCCACTTGTCAAACACAATTTTCTTTTCTTTTGTAGTTATTTTGCCTCCGTTGTTGAATTTTTCCAAAACTTTGTCGGCTTCATCTGGTGGTGGTATAGGAACTCCATTACCAGCACTTTGGTTTATTTTTGATAATAATTTCCAATGTTTCGAGGTTGCCTCTTTATTGATAATTGCCTCGCCTCCCTCTACTTCTATGAGTTGTCCAGTATCGGTTACGATTGCTGGAATACCACCCTCATCGTGATCGTCTCCTACAAATAAGCCACCTTTGGTAGCATCTGATGTTTGTTTGAACTCTGCCAATGTTTTTAAGTTTATTTTAGTATGCAAATTTGCGGAAAATAAGCCAATATACCTAATTTTTTTGTTTTATGAATTTTAAATGCTAAATTTGAGCAAATTTGAATTTTTATGAAAAATAAAACGCTTTGGATCGTAGCTGGTTTCGTGGTTTTAGTAGTTGGGGGTTACTTCTTGATTCGTAGGGCAAGATTTATGTCAAATGATCTGCAAAAAAATAACCGTAAAATTGTTTTATCTTCAACAACAATAACATAAAAAAATATGGCAACTTTAAAACTCGAAGTTCCGATAATTTCTCCAGTAGTAATTACTTCGCCTACCGCTTGGTATAAAACTCGGCAAGGACTAAAAGACCAAATGATTAGCACTTGGGCGAAGTACGGAAAATGGTTTAATTACTACGCTGAAACCTCTAAAGTTCCAGCAGAAATTCTTTTTGCCTTTACAATGGTGGAAAGTGGTGGTGGCGTACTTGCTGGTGGTTCTGGCTCATTAACACAAGGTTTGATGCAATGGAATAGAATATACGTTGCTGGTACTGGAAATCCAGACTTTACTTTAACCAAAGAATTTACAAAAGGTCGTTTATCAACTGCTGAAAAGGAAAAGTTGGCATCTTTTAAAATTACTTTTGATAGTAAAGGCAATACTCGTTCAATGACACAAGCAGATTTGCAAAATCCAGAACTAAACATTTTGATTGGCTCAATTATACTTGGACAATACATAGATCAATCTTGGGGTACTGATGCAGATGGAACTGTTCGTATGGATCGAATAATTGCCTTATACAACTGGGGAATCGGAGGGTTTAAAAAAACTGGGATAGCCACTAAAAGTTTGCCAGATGTTTTAGCAAGTGTTCCTACCATTACAAAGGCTTACATTCAAAAAATGTTAGGTAAAAATGGGGCGTTAGATATTGCAGTTAATGATAACATTATGGTGTAATAGATGTCGTAATTTAAAATAAAAGGGGTGCAAGTCGTTCATTTGTGATCTGGCGCACCAGACCATACAACTTGTTGCCCTACTTTTAATTTTATTTTTTAAATTTTTAAAAGATAAAAACTACTTCTACTGGAAAGCCTAACGCCTTTGATATTTTGACCGCAGTAGTTATGTTCATATTGTTTTTTTTTCCGTTTATGATTTTAGCCATAAAGCTGGGATCAATTTCAGTAAGTTCAATTAGTTCTGCCCTTGTCATATTACGCTGATAAAGACATTCGTTGATTCTGTTTCCTTTTATAATTTCCATTTTTATTGGTTTTTAATTTTGGTTAATTTGATTCTTTTGTAAATAAATTTTTCAGTTTTTTTATGTTCTGTAAACTCCCAACCATCGCCTAAAATTGTTTCGGCTTGTGCCATAGTCATATTGTGCCACAATACAGATGATGTTCCTTTAGTAGCAATAATGAAATCGTTAAGATCAAGGAATATATACCATTCATTGTTTTTTCCAGATAATCTTGATAGTCCTTTTTCAATTATAATTCGGTCAATATCTTTCATTTGGGTTCTTAATTTTTCACTATGCTCTGATTCGGAAATAAGAGTAGATATACCAATAGATACTGATGAATGAGTTTTATAATTTAAAAAACTTGCCAACTCTCCTTGTGTAGCTGAAAAGTGTTTTTGTGAAAAGTACCCAATCATTTTTTTAATAGTTGGTACTGGTGCATTTCTGCGGTCAAAATGAATACTACCAATAGGTATATTCAAATAACTCAAAATGATGTTTTTAACCATTTCTATTTTGTGGTGCGATTGTTCCATATATTAAAAGGGGAGGTTATCGTTAATATCATTATTGTCTTGGCTTGGTAACTTCATATCATTAATATCTTTATATTGTGGCATTATTGTAGTAGTATTTTCTTCATTAAAGGTGCTATTATGTGGCACTAAAGTAGTGCTATTTTTTGCATTATGTGGCACTAAAGTAGTACTATTTTTTGTACTATATAAATCGTTAGAATAGCGGTGGTTGGTTATCTCTGTAAATTCTCCGTTAAAAGATAGTGGAATTTCGCCTAAAACTCCGTTTCGGTGTTTTGAAACCATCAGCATAAATAAATTTTTAGCGTCCAGAATTGTGCCTCCCCAATCATAATCAGTTGCACCATAATACTCTGGGCGAAAACAAAACAATACCATATCAGCATCTTGTTCAATCTGTCCAGAATCTCTTAAATCTGAAAGCATTGGTATTTTAGTACCCCCTCTTTGTTCTACATTACGACTTAATTGTGAGAGTGCAATAACTGGTATATTCAATTCTTTGGCGATTGCTTTTAGTCCTTTGCTTATTTCGGCAACCTCTTGTTCCCTTGACATTAATTTCATGCCAGAACGCATTAATTGTAAGTAATCAACTACGATCATTTTTACTCCCTTTTCACGCACCATTTGTCTTGCTTTTGTTTTTAATTCCATTAAAGAAATGTTTGGCGTATCGTCAATATATAATGGGGCATCGTTAAGTTCAGCACATTTTTGTATTATAGTGTTTATTTCCTCGCTATTGAGTTGTTTTTTGACTATTTCAGAAACATTAATTCTGCTTAAAATTGATTGTATTCTGCCAACGACTTGTTCTTTTGACATTTCCAAAGAAAAAAACGCTATTGGGATTTTTTGGGTGATGGCTGGATCAATTAAAATTGAGATTGCAAAGGCGGTTTTCCCCATACTTACACGCCCAGCGACAATAATTAAATCGGACTTCTGAAAACCATTTGTCAAATTATCAATTCTATGTATTCCAGTTGGAACTCCAGAATTACCTTTACCTATTATTTCGTAAGCATTTTTCATTGTTTCCAAATGAATAGATGAAACTGAAACTAAATCTTTTTGCACCAATTCTTTTGTGGCTAAATCAAGTTTTTGTTGGAGGGTAAAATAAACATCAAAAATATCTTTTTTATACTCAATTATGTCATATTGTGCATCGGAACAACATTCGTTAATATACCTTGACAGCCAGTATTGTTGTAACAATCTTAAATGATACTCTAAATTGGCGGTAGAGACAACGGAGGAAGTCAATTCAGATATGTACGCAATACCCCCAGCACTTTCTAAAGTATGTTCTTTCCTTAATTTATCAACAAGGGTAAGTAGGTCTATTGGAGAGTTTTCAATATGTAATTTTATAATTGCATCGGCAATACAAGTATTATGATCGTCTGAAAAAAGTTTCAGTTGAAAATCTGCCCCTACTTGAAAAATTGCATCTTTACTTATTATAATAGAACCAAGCACTATTCTTTCTACTTTATGCTGATGGAGTACATCCATTTCAGTTTTTATTAAAACTTGCTTTTTCATTTGTTTGTCTAATTGAATATTAATTTAAACTTTTGTTTATTTTGAATTTATCTGCAATTATTCCACATAAATTAGATAATTCTTTATATGAATATTCTAAATATAACACTACTTATAACTTATTCGTTTTGTTGGGGGTTGCTTTGAAAAAATCGCAATTCTTTTTAATCCAAAAACGAAAGTGATGGTTTACTTCGGAAATTTCCTTGTACGTTGTTTGGAGGGCAGTTTGCTCGTTAAAAAACATATTCAAAAACTTAAAGTATTGTTCCTCCGTTATTCTGTTTTGCATACAAATAATCTCTTTTAAAGAAACATTGCACTCTACTTCTATCTTAAACACAAAAAATGGTTTAATTTTCATTGGAGGGGTGGAGTTACCAGAGTAAAAGCCACGTTCAAAGGCTGAAACAAAAATGCTTTTAGTGTATAGATCATCTTCTAAACCAGAGGCACTAAATTGTGCCTCTAATAAATCTTTCATATTCATATTTAAAGTTTTAAGATTTCTTGAATATGGGCGTACATTTCCTCAACATTTTTTTTAAGATTATTTAAAGGAACTTTCTTTCCAGTTATTTGTATTTCAGCGATATGAATATCCTTTGCGTATCCGTAAAGAAATCCTAAATAATCTTCTGGACTGCGTTTACCAGATGCGTTGTAAGTTCTCGGAACACCGCCACCTCCACCGCCTCTGTTGGTTGGTGCTGGTTTTGAGTGTGTAATTTTAAATGTTTTATCTGCTTCATTGAACTCATATTCCAGATCATCCCCCTCTTTGTATTGTCCGATGCTCTGGAATCCTCCAGAACCCTCGTCTCCGTTTTCCATTTTCATATTGTGGTAGTGTCGTAGTGTACCACCATCTTTTGATCTCCAAGTATTCTTGAATGAACAAGTTACTATTTTGCTCGTTTTTGTAGCCATTTTTTTATTTTTTAGGGTTGAGGGAATTATCTCTTTAAATGGAGAGGAAAATTACTCCTCATCGCAAATTTATTCTTTTTACGATTTGAATAATGTCCAGTATCATTACTACAATACCAGCTATTGCTAATGCTAATATAAATGGTAGTATAACTATGGTTCTAAATATGATTCCTATTGCTTTCATATTTTTGGTTGCTAATTTATTCGGCATATTCGGTATTAAAACCGTTTTCTTTTAATAATTCTATTGCTTGTGCTGGGAGTTCAAACACACCATCGTAATCTCTTAATATCATTGTGCCATCCTCACACCATATACCAATGCTTTCAACTGTTTCAAGGCTGGCAATATCCCATTCAATGAAAAAATAATCTGGATCATCGTCATAGCCATATAAGGTCATTGTACTTTTATGTTTGCCAAGCAGAGTTGCTACTGGCGACATACTTGTTTCAGATACAAGTTCGGAAACAAATGATTTTTCGGCTATTTGATACATACTGGGTTGGTTTTTTGACAGATTTTTAACGCTATTGGAGTTAAATTATTAAACTCATTTTTTTATATATTAGATTAATAAACATTAGTGGTACAAATATACCATATTTTGTTAAGTGTAAAACATTTGCTATTTTTTTTATTAACAATGGACTGTTAGTTATTAACATTAAAACTTTCTGATTTTATCTTTTATCTCGTAATGAGTTTCTGAAATCTTAATTGCTGGGATCAATTTGAATACCAGATGAGATTCTTCAAAGTATTTTACTACTTCTTTTCTTTTATCGTTCTTAAAACTAATTGCATCAATGTTGTAATCAATATAACTCTCTCCAGCTATCTCTAATGCACCAGCGATGATCTTGTATAGTTCCTTTCGTATATTGTCATAGACAAGCTGGTCTAATGTATTATCACACGCTATTTCGTATTTTTGTCCATTAACCATATATGTTTTGAAATTGCATCTGGCTAAAAATGAAAAACACAATCTTTTTGCTACTTTATAATCGTTATTATCAATGTATTTTTCATAAAAGAATTTTGAAACATACCCCAAGCGATAACCCATTTGCCAATATGCAGAGGACAAATCTAAATTCCAAAAATAGCTTTCAACTGGAACAGAATTAAAAGCAGTTATATTCTTTCCTCTGGATGTGCCATTGAACACTATTTTTTTTATTAAAAGTTCTGGGTGGTCTTGAATGTTTTTGTAAAGCGTTTTTTTAAAAATTCCTATGAATGATTTGAATTTAGCATCGCTTATGCCTCCGAGTTCTAAATAATTACCCCCAGCAAGTGTCGTAACAAATGGTTGATTATAAACTATCAATGTTTTACGTGAGCCTTTAAAGTGTTCGGAGATTGGAACTCCGTTTTTAATTTGTAATTCCAATAATTCCGAGTACCTTTCTGGAGTTACTGCATTTTTCATTTCACACTTATTTGTTTTTTAATTTTTTAAATTACGCCATTAAAACGGCTTTTAACAGTTGATAAGATTCAGTTGCAAAAAGCAACCGCCCCTTATCTTTGTGTTATCGGCAAG
>Ga0105054_10001149_pt1 | contig 43362 bp, 40 predicted proteins | sample BON02_FD_78091 | JGI IMG/M metagenome (GOLD analysis project Ga0105054, IMG submission 78091) | Freshwater microbial communities from Lake Bonney liftoff mats and glacier meltwater in Antarctica - BON-02 (megahit assembly) | ecosystem: Environmental > Aquatic > Freshwater > Ice > Glacier...
CATCATGGAGGCAGCATGAGCACCGTCGAACCCGCGTGCATGATTCCCGAGCCCGCGCCCGCGACGACAGTGCCGGAGGCGGAGTTGGTGGCACGCGCAACGGCTGCACGCAAGGTGCTCGGCGACCGGCTGGTCATTCTCGGCCATCACTACCAGAAGCACGAGGTCATCCAGTTCGCCGACATCACCGGCGACTCGTTCCTGTTGGCCCGCCGCGGGGCCGAAGCCACCGATGCCGACCTGCTGCTGTTCTTGGGCGTGTACTTCATGGCCGAGGCCGCGGACATCCTGGCCCAGCCCCACCAGCGGGTGATCATCCCCGATCTGAGCGCGGGCTGCCACCTCGCCGAGTGCGCCGACATCTTCACGGTCAACGACGCATGGCAGCAGATCACCACGGCGTTTCCCAACCGCACCATCGTGCCGCTCACGTACATGAACTCGGGCGCCGACCTGAAGGCGTTCGTGGGTCGCAACGGCGGCGCCGTGTGCACATCGGGCAACGCCGAGCGGGCGTTCCGCTGGGCCCTTGAGCAGGGCGACATGGTGTTCTTCTTCCCCGACGAGCACCTGGGTCGCAACACGGCATGCCGTCTTGGAATGGCGCCCACCGACCCCGTGGTGTGGAACCCTGCCCAGGCCACGCTCGGTGGCATTGACGCCGATGCCCTCGCGGCCAGTGACATCGTGCTGTGGAAGGGCTACTGCGACGTGCACACCGGATTCACGGTGCGGCAGATCGAGGAGGCCCGCGCCGCGCACCCCGACGTGACGGTAATCGTGCACCCCGAATGCCCGCGCCCTGTGGTGGTGGCCGCCGACGAGGACGGCAGCACCGAGTACATCATCACGCGCCTGGCCGAGATGCCCGCCGGCAGCACCGTGGCAATCGGCACCGACCGGAACCTCGTGGAGCGCCTGCGTATCAATAACCCCGACAAGACGGTCTTCTGCTTGAAGGAGGACCTGTGCCCGTGTATCACCATGAACCGCATCACGCTGCCCAAGCTGACCTGGACACTCGAGGCGCTTGCGGCCGGGGAGGTACCTAACATCGTGAAGGTTGACGACGACATGGCCCGCGAGGCACGTCTGGCGCTCGACCGGATGCTTGCTCTCTGATGGATCTTGAGGTGCTGGTCGCGGCCGCGCTGGCAGAGGATCTGGGTGACCGCGGCGACGTCACCTCGCTGGTGACCATCCCCGAGGACGCGCGGGCGCGCGGGCGCGTTGTCGCCCGCGCGGGTGGCGTGTTCGCGGGCCGTGCGTTTGGTGAAGAGGTGCTTCGCCAGATGGGAGTGGAGGGCATGTGGCAGGCCGTTGACGGCACCGTGCTCTCGCCCGGCGAACCGGTGCTTGGCGTGGATGGCCCGGCGCGCGCGGTGCTGGCGGCAGAACGCACGCTGCTCAACGGCATGTCACATTTGTCGGGCATCGCCACCTGCACCGCACAGTTTGTTGAGGCCGCCCGGCCCGCCACCGTGCTGGACACCCGCAAGACCACCCCCGGCTGGCGCGTGCTCGAGAAGGCGGCGGTCGCTGCGGGCGGTGGCACCAACCACCGCATGGGCCTGTTTGACATGGTTCTGGTGAAGGACAACCACCTCGCCATAGGCGGGGTAGATCTGGCCGCTGCGGTGGCCCGCGCGCGGGAGGAGCTCCCCGGCGTGCCCGTGGAGGTGGAGGCCGACGACCTGCCGGGTGTGCACAGGGCCCTGTCGGTCGGTGCCGACCGCATCTTGCTGGACAACATGGACGAGGCCACGCTGCGCGAAGCCGTGGAACTGTGCCGCGGCCGGGCCACGACCGAGGCCTCGGGCGGCATGGACCTCGCGAGCGTGGCCCGGGCCGCAGCGTGCAGTGTGGACTGCGTGAGCGTGGGGGCCCTCACGCACTCGTCCTCGGCCCTCGACCTCGCACTCGATCTCGACTGAGAGATACCCACACACACGCCGGGCCATGCGTCCGCCACACGGGTAACCTCGGCTCCTGACGTGACCACCGTTGGCGCCCCAATCAAGATCGTCCTTCCGATCCTCGGTGAGTCGGTGACCGAGGGCACCGTGATCGAGTGGAAGAAGGCCGTCGGGGACACCGTCGAAGAGGGCGAGACACTCCTTGAACTGACCACCGACAAGGTGGACGTTGAGATCCCTGCGCCCGTCAGCGGCATCCTCACGGCGATCAGCGCCGAGGTCGGTTCCGCCGTCGAGGTGGGCCAGTTGCTGGGCGAGATGCAGCCCGGCGGCGCAGTGGCCACCAGCGCGGCCCCGGCGGCCCCGGCGGCCGCGCCACCCGCAGCGACGCTGGTTCCCATCCAGTTGCCCGACATGGAGTCGGTGACCGAGGGCACCGTGGTGGAGTGGAAGAAGGCCGTGGGCGAGGCCGTGGCGCAAGACGAGATCATCGTCGAGGTCTCCACCGACAAGGTGGACCTCGAGGTGCCCTCCCCCGCGGCCGGCATTCTCGCCGAGATCACCGTGGCCAACGGAGAGACCTTCGCGGTGGCGAACCCACTTGGTCAGGTGGCCGCAGGTGCCGCCCCGGTGGGCGGGACACCCGCCGCCACACCGGCGGCACCGTCAACGCCCACTGCCGCCCCGACGAAGGCCACACCCATCCGCGATGTGCGGGCATCACCCATCGCCCGCCGCGTGGCGCACGAGACAGGCGTTGATCTGGCCACCGTCACCGGTACCGGACCCGGGGGGCTCATCCGTCGCAGCGACGTGCAGCACGTCGGCATGAGCAGCGGCCTGGCGGACCCCGCACCGCCGGCCGGTGAGGAACTGGAGCGGCTCATTGGCCCCGCCGCCGCACTGGCCGACTACATGGACGAGAGCCGCTCGATCCCCACGGCCACCACATTCCGCACCATCTCGGTGCAGATGCTCGACGCCGAGCGCAAGCGCCTGAACGAGGCGCTCGCCGTGGCCGGCGGCGGCAAGCTGTCGTTCACGCACATCATCGCGTGGGCCATCGTGCGCGCCGTGGAGCGGACGCCCGTGATGACGACGGCCTTCGCCCGCGCAGACGGCAAGCCCCACAAGATTTCCCGCGACACCGTGAACCTGGGTATCGCCGTGGACGTGGAGCGCAAGGACGGCAGCCGGTCGCTGCTGGTGCCGGTCATCCGCGACTGCGCAGGCCTCGGGTTCCACGGCTTCCGTGCCGCATTCGACGACCTCATCGCCCGATCACGCGTGGGCAAGATCAGCCCCGATGAATTGAAGGGCGCCGGCATCACCCTCACCAACCCGGGCGGCTTCGGCACCAACGCGTCGGTGCCACGGCTTATGGCCGGTCAGGGAACCATCGTCGCCACCGGCGGCATTACGTGGCCCCCCGGGATGGAGGGCGTGCCCTCCGAGCTCCTGAAGGTGTGGGGCGTTTCCAAGGTCATGACGGTGACCTCCACGTACGACCACCGCGTGATCCAGGGCGCACAGAGCGGTGCATTCCTGCGCGACATCGCCACCCTGCTCGCCGGCGGCGAAGGGTTCTACGACGAGGTTCGGGCGGCTCTTGCCCTTCCCGCCCGGCCCGCCCTGGTGTTCGAGGCGTCCGCCGAGGCACCCTCAGCCGTGCCGACCGTCACCGCAAGCTCTGACGAAGAGACCCTTCGGGCGCTCGCCGGTGCGATGTCACTGCTGCGCTCGTTCCGCACCTACGGCCACCTGGCCGCGCACCTCGACCCGCTTGGGTCGGCACCTCCTGGCGACCCCTCGCTCGATCCCGCATGGGTGGGACTGACGCTGGGGATGATGGAGATGGTGCCCGCCGCGTTGTTGGGCGTGGCTGTCCCCGGAGCCACGTTTGCCGAGGCCTATCCGGCCCTGAAGGCCACCTACTGCGGCACCATCGCCTACGAGATCGAGCACATCTCGGACCACGACCAGCGCCAATGGCTGCGCGAGTTCATCGAGTCCGGGCAGGCACGATCCGCGCTGCCACGCGACGAGCGAAAAGCGCTGCTGGGGCGATTGGTAAGCGTCGAGGTATTCGAGCGTTTCCTACGCCGCACCTATCTCGGGCAGAAGACCTTCTCATTGGAGGGCTGCGATGCCCTGATCCCGATGATGGACGAGATCATCGGTCGTCTCGGCGATGCGGGCGTGTCGGAAGTGCATATCGGCATGGCACACCGTGGTCGCTTGGCCAGCATCGCCCACACCATCGGCCGGCCAACGGAGTCCATCCTCGCCGAGTTCGAGGGCCAGATGGAGGGCGTGGAGGATGCGCCTGACGAGGGGGAGCCCTACGCCGCCGCCGGTGACGTGAAGTATCACCTCGGCGCCGACGGCACGATGCAATCGCGGGGGGGGAGGTCGGTGCGCGTGCATCTCGCCGCTAACCCGAGCCACTTGGAGCAGGTCAACGCCGTCACCGAGGGCGGCGTGCGTGCCATGCAGACCTTCCGCGCCGAGCCCATTGCCACGCACGACGTCAACCGCGCGGTTGCCCTCCTGATACACGGCGACGCCGCCTTCCCGGGTCAGGGTGTGGTGGCCGAGACGCTCAATCTCCAAGGGCTCGCCGGATACACCACGGGCGGTACCATTCACATCATCGTCAACAACCAGGTGGGTTTCACCACCGACCCCGATGAGAGCCGCTCCACCCGGTACGCAAGTGACATGGCCAAGGGTTTCGACATGCCCATCGTGCATGTGAACGCCGACGATGTGGACTCCTGTATCGCCGCAGTGCATCTGGCCACTGAGTTCCGCCAGCGCTTCGCGCACGATGTGCTCATTGACCTCATCGGGTACCGCCGTCTGGGCCACAACGAACTGGACGAGCCGGCCTATACACAGCCGGTGATGGCGCGCACCATCAAGGGGCACCCCACCGTGGCCCGGATATTCGCCGACCGCCTCATTGCGGATCGCGTCATTTCCGAGGACGACTACGCCACGGTCGTCGCAGCGGCTGGAGATGGCATGCATACGGCCCATAAGCGCGTGCAGAGCGGCCTTGAACAGGGTTCCGATCAGGAAGCGCATCGCGATAAGCGCCGCCGCGCCAAGACCAATGTCGTCAAGACCCGGGTGAGCGCGACAACACTGCGCAGCCTCAACGAGCAGCTGCACATCCCGCCCGATGGGTTCACTATCCACGCGAAGTTGAATCCGCAGTTGGAGCGCCGCCGAGCAGCGCTGGGCGAGGATGCCACCATCACGTGGGGCCATGCCGAGGCCCTTGCCTTCGCATCACTGCTCACCGAGGGCGTGCCCGTGCGTCTCACCGGGCAGGACGTGGCCCGGGGCACCTTCACCCAGCGGCATCTGGAGCTGCACGAGATCTCCGAGGGCGAGCCATACATCGCACGCACGGGCAACGTCTACATTCCCATGCAGCACCTGCTGCGTGCCAAGGCCTCGTTTGAGCTGCACAACAGCCCGCTGTCGGAGGCCGCATGCGTGGGCTTCGAATACGGCTACTCCACCACCGCACAGGAATCGCTGGTGATCTGGGAGGCGCAGTACGGCGACTTCGCCAACGGCGCCCAAGTCATGATCGACCAGTTTCTGTCGGCAGGTCAGGCCAAGTGGGGCGTGCAGTCGCGCCTCACCCTGCTACTGCCCCACGGCTATGAGGGCAATGGCCCCGAGCACTCATCAGCCCGGCCGGAGCGATTCCTACGCCTGGCTGCCGAGGGCAACATGCGCATTGCCAACTGCTCCACCGCTGCCAACTACTTCCACCTGCTCCGCCGCCAGGGCCTGCTCGACGAGATCCGCCCATTGGTCGTGTTCACACCGAAGAGTCTGCTGCGCGCCAAGGCCGCGAGCAGCAGTCTGGACGAACTGGCCAAGGGCCAGTTCGAGCCGCTGCTTGACGATCCTCGCGTGACCGACCGCGACGCGGTGACGCGCCTGCTTCTGTGCACCGGCAAGATCTTCCACGAATTGGACGGCCACGCCGACCGGGTCAAGCACCCCGAGTTGGCCATCGGCCGTATCGAGCAGCTGTACCCGTTCCCGCGCGAGGAACTGCTGGCGCTCTACGAGAGTTACCCCAACCTCGAGACCGTGCAGTGGGTGCAGGAAGAGCCGCGCAACATGGGCGCGTGGTCGTTCGTTACCCGCCGCATCGAGCGCCTCCTTCCCATCCAAGCCTTCGAGTATGTCGGTCGGCCCGCGCGTGCGTCGGTGAGCGAGGGCTACCCACAGACCCACCAGCTCGAGCAGGCGCGCGTGCTCGAAGATGCCCTTACGGGCAGGGAGATGACCTTCGCATGAGTGATCGGCCTCGCGTTGTCGTGCTCGGTGGTGGCCCCGGCGGTGATGTCGCCGCCCTCCGTGCTGCCCAGCTGGGGGCGCAGGTCACCCTCATCGAGCGCGCAGAACTCGGCGGCACCTGCCTGAACTGGGGCTGCATCCCCACCAAGTCGCTCCTCGCCGCCAGCGATCTGCTGCGCAAGATCCGTCAGGCGAAGGACTTCGGAATTCTGGTAGGCGAGGTGGGTTACGACTTCGCCGCCATGATGGCCCGCAAGGACGACATCGTGAACAAGATGCGCGGCGGCGTGAAGGGCGCCTGCGAGCGCAAGGGCGTGGCGGTGGTGAAGGGCCAAGGTGTGGTGGACGGCGACGCCGTGGTAGTGGACGGCACCCGCTACGAATACGACCACCTCGTGGTGGCCACGGGCACTGAACCCACTGGGCTTCCGGGCATTGACATGGACCACCCCGCCGTGCTCACCAGTAACGATGTGCTGGTGCTGCCCGAGGTGCCCGAGAGCATGATCATCCTGGGCGCGGGCGTGATCGGCTGCGAGTTCGCCAGCCTCTTCCAGCCCCTCGGCGTGAAGGTGACGATGGTGGAGATGCTCGACCGCATCCTCGCCGGCATTGACACCCGCACGGCCAAGCAGTTCCAGAAGTTCCTCGAGAAGGACGGCGCCGACATCCATCTGGGCCGTCGCCTTGAGGAGGTGACCGCGTACTCCGACGCCAGCGTGACCATCCGTCTCGACGACGGCACCGAGATCACTGCCGAGAAGTTGCTCGTCTCCATCGGCCGCACGCCGCAGACCGCCGGCATCGGCCTTGAGACCGCAGGCATCGTGGTGAACGAGCGTGGACACGTGGAGGTTGACGCGTTTCTGCGCACCGCCAACTCCAAGGTGTGGGGCGTGGGCGATTGCATCGGCGGCTTGCAGCTGGCCCACTTGGCCTCGGCCGAGGGCGCACGCGCCATTGAGAACGCGCTTGGCCCGCACCAGGTGCCGATGGACCGCACCGTGGTGCCTTCCTGTATCTACACGCACCCCGAGATCGCCACGGTGGGCCTCGACCGCGATACCGCGGAGGCGCAGGGCATCAAGATCAAGGTGGGTCAGGCCCGCTTCGCAGGGTCCGGAAAGGCCCTTGGCGAGGGTGAGAGCGATGGCTTCGCCCAGTTGATCGCCGACGCCGACACCGACCTGCTTCTGGGCGCCACCATCATGGGAGCGCATGCCGTGGAGATGATTCACGAGGTGTGTGTCGCCATCAGCGACGGGTACTCGATGCGCGATCTCGGCGAGATCATCCACGCGCACCCCACCATCAGCGAGATGGTGATGGACGCCGCCCAGCAGGGCGAGGGCATCGCGCCCTACCTGTCGTAGAACCGATGCGCGTCGTCCGGCCCGATCTGCAGTCGGTGCCGGATGCGCTGGCGCTATCGCTGCGGATGCTCGCCGACGGGGACTGCCCTGCGCTTGTGGTACACCGGGTGGCCCCTGCGGCCGTTACCTGCGGTCGCGCGCAGATGAAGGACGTGGATGCCGACGCCGTGGTCGCCTCCGGGATGCAGTTGGTGGCGCGGGGATCGGGCGGGGGGCCGGTTCTATGGGACGACGACCTCATCGCCATCGACGTGATCCTGTCCGACGGCGACCCGCGGCTGCCCACCGACGTGGTGGCCGCCTACCGATGGGTGGGTGAGGCCGTGGCCACGGCACTTGGCACGATAGGCATCACGGGTGCGCGGGCGGTGCCACCCGACGAGGCCCGCGCATGGCCCACGGGCGAGGCATCAGGACTCTGCTTCGGGGGACTGTCCCCATGGGAGGTGGTGGTGGGCGACCGCAAGATCCTCGGCCTGTCACAGGTGCGCAAGCAGGCCGGGGCCATCATCCAGGTGGGCGTGCCCATGCGTCTGGATACTGAGCGTCTGGCCGCCGCCGTGGGCGTGTCGGTGGGGGCTGCTGGCGACCTTAAGGCCCGTACTGTCGGCATTACGGAGATCGTTCCCAGCGTGGCACGTGACGATGTCTGCGACGCCCTGGTGGCCGCGCTCGGCGAGTGCCCCGAGTCGTAAGTTCGCAGGACGCAGCCGGGAACTGCCACGTAATTTATGGCTCGGGGCACTAGACCCGGGCGTCCATCAACGACACGTCGTACTGACGCAGCGCGGCGTCGGGGGTCACAAGAACAAGCCCAGCCTCACGGGCCTGAGCGACGAGAAACCGGTCGAACGGATCCTTGTGGTGCAGGGGGAGGTTGCCGGCAGCCATGGCATCTCGCAGGCTCAACGGCATCTCCTCGAACAACCCCTGCGCGAGCCAGAGATCAACGTCGTCCCCTGAGCGAAACTTGCCGATCTTCACCTTGATCGCAATCTCCCAGCCGGAGACTGCGCTGACGAAGACGTCCGTCCCGGGATCCTCAATGACCCGCACCGCCTCGGGGCCCAGACGCTTGTCGTCATCTGCCCACCAGATCAGGGTCGCCGTATCAAGGAGCACCCTCACTCGGAATGGCCGTAAATCGCATCTTCCAGATCCACGATCGGCGCGTCGAAGTCATCCGCCATCCACAACTCCCCCCTCGCGAACCCGCGCGGACGCACCACCCGCAACTCCACGTATGGAATCAACCGCGCAACAGGTCGACCGTTGTTCTCAACAATCACGTCATCGCCATCCTGCACGCGACGAACAAGCCGTGAGAGATGCGTCTTCGCCTCGTGCATTCCCACCGTCAGCACCGCCATCGCAACCCCCTTCGATAGATACTGACTAAGCCTAGTCTTTCTGACCCCTGCCCTCCACCCACGAGAGGCAGGACGTCGTGCCGATACCGCTAACTTCTGTCACGTGACTCACCCATCCCGCGACCGACGCCCCGCACCCCGCCAACGCCGGCCGCCACGCAGGCGACGTAACCCCACACTGCTGCTGGGTGCGCTGATGGTGGTGCTGATGTTGGTGGCCATCGCGTTCTCCCGCGGAGGCGACTCCCCGTCACCCGCACCGGCCGCCGCCAGCGCCGCGCCCACCACGCCCGCGCCCGCCGCAGCCGCAGCCGCAGCCACCGCCACCGCCACGGGCACCGTGACCATCACGGCCGTCGGCGACGTGGTGATGGGAACCCCAGAGTTCGGCCTGCCGCCCGCAGGTGGGTCCACACTGTTCAACGGCGTCAAGCGCCTGCTGAGGGGCGACGTGGTGTTCGGTAACCTCGAGCAGGCGCTCGCGACAGGCCCGGGGTCCAAGTGCGGCGGCGCAAGCGGCGGTGGGTGCTACGCCTTCGCCAGCCCGCCCTCGTACGCCCGCAACCTCAAGAGCGCAGGCTTCACCGTGATGGGCATCGCCAACAACCACGCACTCGACTGGGGCACGTCGGGCCAGCGATCCACCGTTGCCGCGCTCGATGCCCAGAGGATCCTGTACACCGGGCGGCCCGGTGAGATCGCCGTGCAGAAGCTCCCCAGGGGTGGATCCGTGGCCGTCATCTCGGTGGCGCCCTACTCGTGGGCACAGAACGCGCTGGACATCCCCGGCACTGCAGCGCTGGTGAAGAAGGCCGCAACCCTGGCGCCCATCGTGATGGTGAACATCCACGTGGGTGCCGAGGGCCGAAGCGCCAACCGCGTGCCGCGTGGTGGCGAGACGTTCCTCGGCGAGAACCGCGGTAACTCGCGCGCCCTTGCCCACGCGGTCATTGATGCCGGAGCCGATCTGGTGGTGGGCCAAGGTCCGCACGTGCTGCGAGGAATGCAGTTTTACCGTGGGCGTCTCATCGCCTACAGCCTCGGCAACTTCCTTGGCTACAAAGTGTTCTCGGTGGGCGGGGCCAGCGGGCAGGCGGGCGTTCTCGCCGTGACGCTCGGACCGAACGGCAACTTCATCTCCGCGCGCTTTTCCCCCACGCAGTTGTCGAGTGATGGCATCCCGTCGCAGGGTGGGTACGGCACATCGTTGGTACGGTCGCTTTCGAAGGCGGACTTCGGATCTACCGCGGCCCGTATCTCATCCACCGGGGAAATCACGCGATGAGCATGACCACCACGATGCGCGCTGGCGTCGGTGCGGCCGGCGTGGCCGCACTGCTGTTGGCCGTGATCCCCGTGGCTGCTGCTGCACCGCCGCGATGTGCCACCACGGGCCTGCAGGTGTCGCAGGGCTTGAACCAGGGCGGGGCGGGGACGGCATCAACGGTGTTTGCCCTTCGTAATGCGTCGGGTCGGACGTGCCTCTTGGGCGGCTACCCGGGCATGGCATTCCGCACCGCCACGGGCACACTGCTGCGTGGCACCGTGCGTCGGGGCGGGTCCACTGCATTCCGTGATCCGGGCGCCAAGGTCATCACCCTCGCTCCAGGCGGCAGTGCGTCGTACAGCTTGGCCTACACCGACCCGCAGACGAGCACGTGCAAGCGCACCGGTCGGGTGCAGGTGACGCCGCCGGGGGCGACCACCAGCCTGACACTTCGTACGCCGGGGCAGAACGCCATCTGGGTGTGCCCCAGAATGCCCATCACGGTCTCGGCCGTGGTGGCCGGGCGCCGGGGCGCCCCGGGCTGATCACGCGCCGGGGGCGACCTCGGCCACCAGCACGGCCACGCCGGTCTGGGCGCGAACCAGTAGGTCATCCATGGCGCCGACCAAGTCGGCTGGCATCCGCACGCATTCTGCCGTCGCCCCGAACCCCCGGCAGATGCCCGCGATATCCATGCGCGGGTTCGCGAGGTGCAGCCCGGGCCAGTCGCGGCGGTCGGTACCGGTGAGCGCACGCATGCCGTCCTCCAGCACCTCATAGCCACCGTTGTCGGCCACCACGAGGGCCACGGGGGCGCCCTCCCGTGCCGCGCTCCAGATGGCCTGGATGCCGAACATCAGCGAGCCATCGCCCTGTACCACCACCACGCGGCGTGTCGGGTCGGCAATGCGCGCACCCACGGCTGCGGGAAGCCCCCAGCCCAACGCCGAACCCCGGTGCCACAGGCAGCTGCCCGGGGCACGGGGACCCAGCATCGGCCGCATGTGGCGGGTGGCGGTGAGACCTTCGTCAATGATCAGGTCGCCCGGCCCGATGGCCTCGGCGATGGCCACCGACAGCGCCGCTCCCGTGATCCCCCCGCCCGAATCGGCACAGGCCGCGGCGTGGATTCCCTCAACCACGGCGCTGCGCATGCGCGCGATGTCATGCCCCACCGCCTGGGCACGCTGAGTCGCGGCGGGCTCCGGAAGGCCCAGACGCGCGAGCAGCCCATCGATGGCCGCCCCGGGGTTGGCGGTGATACCCACCACCGGCTGCACCATGCGCCCGATCTCGGCCGGGTCGAGGTCCACGTGAATGAGTGCGGCACCCTCTGGCATGGTCGGACCCGGGCTCCAGCCGAACACCCGAAACACCGGCATTCCCAGCGCCAACACCACGTCGTGCCCCGCGAGGGCGTCGTGGATGGCCGACCCGAACCTGGGCAAGGTGCCACGCCACGCGGGGTCTCCCGTGTCCACAGGCAGGCGAGCGCCAAACGGCTCACCCCAGATCGGCGCGCCCAGTCGGGCGGCCAGCGCCGACAGGGACTGCCCCGCCCCGCCATCGGCCACGGAGTCACCGGCGATGATGACCGGGCGCGCGGCGCGGGCCAACAGGCCGAAGGCTGCGTTGAGTTCCGCGTGGCCACCGGGTCCGAGGTCGACAGGCCCGCGGGGCAAGGATGGCAGCGGCCCGCAAACCGCCGACTGGATATCGAGCGGAATGCTCACCACTGCGGGGCCGGCTGGCGGCCCGTATGCGGCCATCACCGCGCGCGCCAGCACGTCGCCAAGATCCTGGATGTGGCTGACCTCCTCCGCGAAGCGCGCGATGGGTCGCGCCATACCGACGACATCCCCGCCCAGGAACGGCGCGCCCGGCAGCAACTCCTGCATCTGCTGCCCCACGATCACCAACATCGGCACGCGTGCCCGTGCGGCGTTGAGCACGCCCGAGAGGGCGTTGGCCAATCCCGGCTGCACGTGCACGAGCACAGCGGACATGCGGCCCGACGCCTGCGAGTAGCCATCGGCCATCCCCATGACCACCGGCTCAGTGAGCCCCAGCACGAATCGTGGTCGCCCCGGTGCGGCCAGCGACTCAACGATGGGCAACTCGGTGGTGCCCGGGTTACCGAAGATGACCTGGACGCCCTGCTCTGACATCGCGTCGAGCAGGGCGTCGGAACCGGTCATCGCGTCAGCGGCTGGTGCCGCCGCCTCCAAAAATCTGGAGGAAGAACAGAAAGATGTTGAAGATACTGAGGAAGATGCCCAGCGCGAGGGGCACGGCGAAGTTGCCGGTGGTGGTGCGGCGCAGTCGCTGGAACTCGAACGCGGTCCAGAAGGCGAAGATGGCCAGACCCAAGATGGCCCAGATGAGCTGGCCGTTTGGAATCTGGATGAAGATCATCACCACGCCGAACGCGATCAGGCCAATGAGTGCCCAGAAGAAGTAGCGCACGTACGGCGCGAGGTCACGCCGCGTGGCGTAGCCCCAGGCGCCGAAGCCGGCGACGAACAGCGCGGTGGCGCCAGCGGCCTGCCACAGCACCTCTGCGCCATTACTGGTGGCGTAGTGGTTGAGCGTTGGACCCACGGCCAGTCCCAGCACCAGCCCCACGGCGAACAGCAGGCTCATCCCCACCGTGCCGCTCTGCTTCTTGATGAATCCGCTGCCCAACACCATGCCGAGGGCGGCGATCCAGAACACGATCATCCAGCCCTGTGAGAAGTCGCGTCCGATGAACGCGCCCAGAGCGGTGAAGGCGCAGGTCATGCCCACCAAGAACATGACGCGCGAGAAGAGGATCTTCTGCGTCACCTTCTCCAACTCGGCCGCGCGGACCTGGCCGGCCGCGCTCGCCTCGTCGTACCACCCGGTCTGCGGGGTGTTCTCCGCCACTGTGTCTCCTATCCCTGCGCCAGCGGGGCCATGGTAAGACCCGCGCCCTTCAATTGCTCCCACACGAGTTCCGCGCGCTCCGCGTCGCCCCTCCACACGGTGGCCCGCCCCGTGTCGTGAATGGTCTTGGCAAACCCCATTGCCTTGGCGTAGTCCACGCCCGGCACGAACTGCGACAGGATCGTCGCAACACCCTCAAAGGTGTTGTGGTTGTCGTTCAGCACGATGACGGTCATCGGGCGGTCGAGACCTGCGCCGGGCCCGACCTTGGTCGGGGATACCCGGGGCGGGGTGATGACATCGGAACCCACGAGCACGCATGATAGACGGGTGCCGTCGTGGATCGGGCTCGCCTCCGGGCCGGGATGCGTGGCTTGAAAGTGGGACACTGGTGCCAGATATGCCGGACCGCACCGACATGGGGGTCAGCTCCCAACGGCTGGAATTCTTCACCGATGGCGTGCTGGCCGTGGCCATCACACTGCTGGTGCTCCGCATCAACCCGCCCAACACTGAGCCGGGACAGTCGATGTGGGACGCCTTCAATGACCAGACCGTGCCCCAGATCGCGTATTTCCTCATCACCTTCGCGGTGATCGTGCGCCTCTGGCAGCACCACCACGACATCTTCCGTCGCATCACCGGCGACGTCACGCGACTGCAGATGACGCTGAACATGGCGTGCCTTGCCGCGGTCTGCCTGCTGCCATTCGGACTCGAGTTCTACTCCACCAGCGCGGCATCGGTGCTGACCACCAGCATCTACGCGGGCCTCCTCGCCATCGCCACCCTCCTCATGGGCTGGCTCGACTGGACCGTCACCCATCAGCGCTCCGCCCAGACCTTCTGGGTGGCAGGCGTCTTCCTGCTGGCCATCCCGCTCACCCCGTTCTTGGGCTCGTGGGCGCTGCTGGTGTGGCTGGTTCCCATCCCAGCGCGCCGCATCGCCCGACGACTCGTCGCTCGCTAGGGAAACGCTGGCGGAACCGGTTCGTACGGTCGCTCAGCCGTGCGGCGGGCATGCAACTCGGCACTGGTCTCGCCGCCGATGAGGATGGTGAGCCCGGTCAGGTACAGAAACACCAAGAAGATGACCACGACCCCGAGTGACCCGTACACGCGATTGTACGATTCGAAGTTGTCAACGTACACACGAAATGCATTGACCACGACGAGCCACCCGACCACCGCGACGAGGGCACCCAAGACCGGCGCGCGCCATCGCAGCCGGTCGCCATTGGGCGCGTGCCGGTACAGCATCACCAAATAGCCCCAGAAGATGGCGGCACTTGCGACGGCCACAACCAACTCCGTGGCCAACCTGCTGATCCCCGAGGCGTTGACATGGTCGAAGGTCCACCGCATCACGGACGGGCCCAACACGGCCATGACCGTGGTGAGGGAAAACACGAGGCCGGTGATCGCTGCGATCCCGAGTGCCCGCGCCTTGCCCTTGGCCCATGGGCGGTGGGGGCGTTCCAGTGCGTTATCCAGGCCGTCGGTGAGCGAACCGGTCACGTTGCCAGCGAGCCACAGACCGATGATCAGACCCAGCACCAGAAAGATCGTGGACTGCGACGTGCTGGCGCTGGCCGACTGCAGGAGGCCGTCGAGGAAGTTGGCCAGCTGGTCCGGGATCGTACCGCGCGCGCGGTCGATCAACTGGGTGTAATCCGAGGGGGTCGCCACGAGGCCGAGCACGGACACCAGCACGAACACGAACGGGATGGAAGCGAGGAACGCCACATAGGCGAACTGGCTCGCGCGGGCCATCTGACCGTGGCGCGCCACGCGGCCCATGACGACCTTGGCGAGACGCCAAGCCCGCTGCCCTAGGTCGGTCACGCGGTTGGCCACGGCGGTACTACCTCGACTGCGAGAGGAGCACGGCGAGGTCGGCGTACGACAGTCCGTTGGACTGCTGGGGCAGGCCCAGGTCGTGGTCCAGCGTGGATGCCAGAGCGCGGGCGCGGGCCAACACGGCCTCGTGCACGGGCTGGCCGGGCGCGGTGTCAGCGATGCGCTTGGCCTCGTTGCGCAGCTGGTTCAGGTCGGCGGCCGGGGAGTTGAACGACGGTGCGTCGGTCGGCGTCCACGCGGATGCGTCGGTGGTCGAAACATTTTCAGTAGTCACGGGGGGACCATATCGTGCCCCGACGGGTCAGGCATTGTCGCGCGGGCTGGCCACGGGGCGCGAGGACGCCTGATCCATCAACGCCATCTGGCTGCTGAACGCCACCACCCCTTCATCGGGGCGGCGGCGAGTCCACGCGCCATCGGGGTGCAGCACCCACGCGTTGGAGGTGTCCGCGAGCATCGTGTCGACCAGCCCCACCAGATCGTCGGCCAGCGCCGGATCGGCAACCACGGTCGTCAACTCCACGCGGTCGTCAAGATTGCGGGCCATGACGTCGGCCGATCCCATGTACACCCGACGCTCGTCACCGCTGTCAAATGCGAACACGCGGGAGTGCTCGAGAAAGCGTCCCACCACCGAGGTGATCCGGATGTTGTCGCTCACCCCGACGATGCCCGGCAGAAAACCGCAGATGCCGCGCACGACGATCTCAATGGGCACGCCGGCATGCGATGCGTCAAACAGGGCCCTGATGATGGGCCCGTCGATGATCGAGTTGATCTTGATGCGAATGTGGCCCGGACGCCCTGCCAGCTGCCCAGCCGTCACCCACTCGATCTGCTCGATCATCTGGTCGCGCATGTGCTCTGGCGCCACCATCGCGGTGCGGTACTCGGGCGCCTGCGAGAACCCGGTGAGGTAGTTGAACAGGTTGGCGACGTCATCCACCACCTCATCGCGGCATGTGAACAGACCGATATCGGTGTAGAGCCGCGCGGTTGTGGGGTGGTAGTTGCCCGTGCCGATGTGGGCGTACCGGCGCAGACGGTTGCCCTCGCGGCGCACTACAAGACACAACTTCGCGTGGGTCTTCAGCCCGGGCAGGCCGTACACCACGTGCACGCCGGCGCGCTCCAGCGCCTTGGCCCAGCGGATGTTCCGCTCCTCGTCGAATCGGGCTTTCAACTCAACCAGGCACACAGTTCCCTTGCCGCGCTCTGCTGCGCGGATGAGCGCCGGCACGATGGGGGTATCACCCGATGTGCGGTACAGCGTCTGCTCGATGGTCACCACGTCGGGGTCATCCGCCGCCTCACGCACGAAGCGGGCCACGCTGGCTTCGAACGAGTCGTAGGGGTGGTGCACCAAAATGTCGCCGCGCCGAATCTCGGCGAACATGCCGCCCTCGTCGCTACCGTCAATCAGGCGAGCGGGCTGGCGCGGCTCCCACGGCTGGTCCTTCAGGTCGGGGCGATCAATGCCCACCACCTGCCACAGGCACGTCAGGTCGAGCAGCCCCGCGACGGGATAGACCTCCGGCTCGTCCACGCCCAGACCGGCCATGATCTCGTCGAGCAGTGTCTGGCTGCTGCCGGCCTCGACCTCGAGGCGCACGGGGCCGCCGAAGCGCCGACGGCTCAACTCGTGCTCCACGGCATTCAGCAGGTCGTCGGCCTCATCACTGATGCTGAAATCGGCGTCGCGTGTCACGCGGAAGAACACACGTCGGCGGATCTCCATGCCAGGGAAGAGCTCCGCGAGATTGGCCGTGATCATTTGCTCCATCGGAACCAGGGCGGGGCCTGCGCGCAGAAAGCGGGGCACCATGATGGGCACCTTGATGCGTGCGAAGCGCGACTCTCCGGTATTCGGGTCATGCACATCGAGGCCCACGTTCAGCGCCAAGCCACTGATATATGGGAACGGCAGACCCGGGCCCACCGCAAGTGGGATAAGCACGGGGGCCACCTCGCGCTCGAAGCGGCGCTGCATGTTTGCCCGCTCCTCGGCGGCAAGGTCTTCCAGATTGCAGATGACGATGCCCTCGCGCGCCAGCGCGGAGCGCAGATCATCGCGCCAACATGCCGACTGACGGTTTATCAACTCGAGTACGTGCTGGCGAATGCGCGCGAGCACCTCCTCGCGCGGCAACTGATCGGGAGTGCTCGAGGGCCGGCTGGCCTCCATCGCGTCCATCGCGCTGGCCACGCGCACCATGAAGAACTCATCGAGGTTGCTCGAGAAGATGGCCAAGAACTTGCAGCGCTCAAGTAGCGGCTGCGACTGGTCCTCGGCGAGATCGAGCACGCGCGAGTTGAAGTCGAGCCACGACAGCTCACGATTGACGTAGAGCCGCGGGTCTGTGAGATCGCGGGGTTCCGTACTGCTAGTGGTTGCCATGCGGCGATGATCGCCCATTTGCGTGTCCTGATCCAGCGACTGCCCTATTTCGTAACTCTCGCCCGCAAGTGGTAGGTGGGGCGCACGATGCGCTGGGCCCCCGCTAGGCGCACCTCCAGCACGTAGTTGCCCGCTCGCTTCGCCGTGTACTGCACGGTCTCGGTGCTACCGGCGTTCACGGCCCCCACAGCCAGCCACTTTCGAGCAAAAATGGCGCCCGTGCGATACACGGGCGCCTTGGGGCGCCACAGGTACAGATCAACGTCCGCCTTGTTGGACACGTTGGCCTGGGCCTTGAGCGTCTGACCGGCTTCCAGATACACCACCGCGTCGTCGCGCAGGTCGGCCCACGTGCGCAGGCGGCCGTGGCGCTCGCCCTGAGTCTGCCCCGCGGCGATGAGCGGCGGCAGAATGCGCGCGTTGGGCGGATCGTCGTCGGGCTCCGGTGCATCAGCCTGCGGGCTCTTCATGCGCAGGGCCTTGATGAGGTTGACCACCCCGGTGCCGCGGGCGCGGTCAAGCCTGCCCGCGGGGTTGTTGCCCGACGCCATGATCATCTCGGTCACCTGGGCGGGACTCAGGGTGGGCCGGGCCGCATAAATGCGTGCCGCCACACCGCTGATGATCGCCGCGGCCATCGAGGTACCGGTACGGGTCTCGAATCGCGGTCCGCCACTTGCCACCTGGGCCCCGCTGCTGAGGATGTCCCGCCCCGGCGCGGCCACTGCAACCTGCAGGCCCTGCGTGCTCTCGGCCAACGGCTGGCCGGCGGCATCCACGGCGCCCACGGCCAGCACATGGCGGTAGGCACCCGGGTACTCTTTGGCGTTACCACCCGTGTTGCCGGAGGCGGCCACCACCAGCACGCCGGCGCGCGTGGCGTCGTTGATGGCGTCCTGCTCGATCTTCGAGAACCCCGCGCCCTGCACGCTGAGGTTGATGACCTTCGCGCGTTGCGACACGGCGTACCGGATGCCGGATGCCAGAGACTGCGCTGAGGTCTGCCCCTGCGCATCCGCGATCTGCACAGGCAGGATTGACACACCAAGGGTGGTGCTGGTGCCCGAGGCGATGGTGGCGATGACCCCCGCCACGTGCGTGCCGTGCCCCTGCGGGTCAACGAGCGCGTTGCCACCGGCCACGAACGACATCGCGCCCGCGGTGTTGATGCGCCCTTGAAGACCCGCCGCAGCCACCGCCACGCCGGTGTCGAGCACCGCCACAATCGTGGTATTGAGCGGGGCGGCCACCGGAACCCACCGGATGCTCTTGAGGTAGGGCTGAGCCGTAAGCGTGGCGACATCGGGGTCAACCTGCGCGGCCACGGCGAACGGTGCACGGTGGCTTACCATGGCAATCAGCGGCGGGGGGGCCGCGGGCAGTGCAATCACGCCTTCCTCGCAAATGCCACGAATACCAAACCGGCGATAAGCACGACGCCCACCACCACGGCCACGAGGATGCCGAAACCGATAGCCAGCGGAATGGCGATGAGAATGGCCTGGGCGCCGCCCACAATCATGAGGGCGTCGCGCCCGAGCCCCGAGATCCCACGCCCCAAGAGGCCGGCACACGCCGCCATCACGATCGCCGCGACCACGATGACCCACATGAGCGACGGGCGGACGACCAGCAAGAGCACGGCCTCGGCAGCGGCCAACAGCACGGCGAACAGCAGCCGACGCCCAAGCAGCGCTCGATGCCACCGTGCGCCCGAACCCGGCCGCTCCTCGTCAATCACAAGTTGGAATTCTCTCACGGCGCGAGGGTACCAGCGCCCTCCCCGACTCCCGTTCCATGCAGGCACGGGGCAACCTCGGCGGCCGAAGGCCGTGATTCACTGGGGGCATGCGCTTCCGACCTCTTCACTTCGTCACCGCTGTCGGCGTATTTGCCCTAGTCGCCGCGCCCGCTGTGGCCAGAACACCCATGCCCACGGATTCCATGCCCACCCCTCTGCAGCAGCAGGCTGCCGTGGCGCGCGTCGCGGCAGTGGGCGTGCCCATCTACCGAGCGGGTAACCAGAAGCGCTACGTGGCGCTCACCTTCGACGACGGCCCAGGGCCCGGCACGGCGAAGGTGATGGATGAGATGCGCAAGTACGGCTTCCGCGCCACGTTCTTCACGAACGGCAAGAACATGGACCGCTGGCAGGACACCCTCAAGCGTGTGGCGCGGGCTCAGGCGCTGGGCGACCACACGTGGTCACACCGCTACCTACCGGGCCTGAGCGCCGCAGCGCAGATTCGAGAGGTGTCGCGCAGCGTGCGCAGGTCGGAGCAGATCACGCAGAAGGCCGTCATGCTCTTTCGCCCGCCCTACGGTGCCGGCACGACCACCGTCACCGACTGGATCAACCAGTACAGGATGGTGCAGGTGCTGTGGACTCAGGACTCCCGCGACTCCCTCGGCGCCCCGTGGACCGAGATCCTCAGCCGCAGCAAGCAGTTCATCACCCCGGGCTCCATCATTCTGTTGCACGAGAACCGCGGGCAGACCCTCAAGGCCGTCAACCGACTGCTGCCGGAGATCCGCAGGCGCGGGTTCAAGGCGGTCACGCTGCCCGAGTTGCTCGCACTCAATCCGCCCAGCGAGGCGCAACTGCGTCGCGACGCGGGCGTCTACGCGGGAACCAATACCGGCAAGAACGACCCGGCGCGCTGATCACACACCTAGGCGCCGGCGAACCGGGCCCGCATCACCCGCGCGCCCGGGGTCTGCACCGTCATGTGCTCGGCAATCGCGTCGGCAGCGGTGGCCGTCGCGGTGATGCCGCAGACGGCTGAACCGCTGCCGCAGAGCAGTGCTGGCTTGGCCCCCGCTTCCTCAAGTGCGCTCCTCACGCGCCCGAGTTCGGGCGCGAGCGACAGCGCCGCCGGCCACAGGTCGTTACGGCACCACTCGGTCAGCCCCGTCGCATCGCCGGGCAGCGAATCCCCCGGATCGGGGTCGGGCGTCGGGAGCGTGTCGAACGCCCGGTAGACGACGGCCGTTGACAGCCCAATGCCCGGCGCGACGATGACGCATTCGAACGCCGGGGCAGACGCGGGCTCCAGAATCTCGCCGCGGCCAGTTGCCCACTGGGCGCCGCCGCGGATAAAGAAGGGCACATCAGAGCCCACGGCGGCGGCGGCGCGCTCCAAGCGGTCAGCCCCAAGATCAAGGCCCAGAAGGTGGTTGACAGCCCGCAGGGTGGCCGCGGCATCGCTCGATCCGCCGCCCAACCCGGCCCGTGATGGCAGCACCTTGTCAATGTGCACGGCGACGGGTGGCAGGGTCTCTCCCACCTCGGCCTCAAGCGCATCCAGCGCCATCCACGCGAGGTTGGCGGGGCCCTCGATCCCGTCGCACGTGACCGACCGCGCACCCGCGCAAGTCACAGTCACGGTATCCATCGGCCCATCGAGCGCAACCATGAGCGACCGAAGCGGGTGGTAGCCGTCAGCACGCACGGGACCGACGAGCAGGCGAAGATTGACTTTCCCACGCGCGTATTCCGTTGCGACGCCTGACCCCACCCGGGGTCTGTCCCCACCTGGGGTCTGTCCCCCCTGGGGTCTGTCCCCGGTCATTCGGTCCATCCGATTTCGTCCGCCAGTTCGGGGTATGCCGCCGGGGGGAGTGCCTCGGGGCGTACCGACGCGTTCAGATTCATCCGCACGAGGGCCGCGCGCACTGCGTCGCGATCCGCGCCCGCCTGACCCAGGGCGTTCACCAAGGTCTTGCGGCGTACCGCAAACGCTGCGCGCACGAGGGATCGCACGGCGGCAGTTGGTGCCGGGGCGGTGCGGCGAAGCGCCACGAGCGCCGAGTCCACTCTGGGTCTGGGTGAGAACACCTCGCGCCCCACCCTGCGGCGGCCCACCGACTGCGTGGCCAACTGAATGATCACGGAGGGGCCGCCATACATGCGCGAACCCGACGCGGCCAACCACCGATCGGCCACCTCCAACTGGGTCATAAGGGCCCACATGCCCACCTCGGGCAGGCGGGCGATGGTCTCCACCAGTACCGGCGTGGCCACGTGGTACGGCAGGTTGCTCACCACCCGGGTGGGTGCGGGGTCGAGCGCCTCGAGATCCATCTTCATGCAATCGCCCCAGATCACCCGCACGTCACCGATGCCCTCCATGGTCTCGGCGAGTGGGGCCTCCATGCGGCGGTCCATCTCCACGGCGTGCACCGTGCGGGCCGCACGGGCAAGCGCGGCGGTCAACGTGCCAAGGCCGGGACCAATCTCCAGCACCACGTCGTCGGGTCCCACCTCAGCCATGCGCACGGCGAGGTCCACCAGATTCTCGTCCAGCAGGAAGTGCTGACCAAGATCGGTGTTGGGCCGGATGCCATGACGCTCCAGCAGGCGCTGGGTACCCACACGTTCCGGCGTGGCGGTCACCAGCCGAATACCCGGTCGGCGTTGGCGGTGGTGGCACGATCCAGCGCATCAACCGTAACGCCGCGCAACTCGGCCACGCAGGCCAACGTGTGTGCCACAAAGGCCGGCTGGTTGCGCTTGCCGCGCATCGGCACCGGTGCGAGATACGGCGCGTCGGTCTCAACCAGCAACTGCCCCTCAGGGATACGGGGCACGGCGGCACGCAGCGAGGTGTTCTTCGGGAAGGTCACCGGGCCGGCGATGCTCATGGTCCACCCGCGATCGGCCGCCTCGTCCAGATACTCGGGAATCGAGAAGCAGTGCAGGATCACGTTCGACAGCCCGAGGGCGCGCAGAATCACCATGGTGTCAGCGGCGGCATCGCGAGTGTGGATGATGAGGGGCAGACCGGTGTCGGCAGCGATCTCGCCCTGCGCCCGAAAGGCCGGCGCCTGCTCTTCGGGCGTGCTGCGGTCGTGGAAGTAGTCCATGCCGCACTCGCCGATGCCCACGACCTTGTCGTGCTGCGCGAGGTCGCGAATCCAGTCCACGTCAGAGTCGTGCCACGACGCGGCATCAACCGGGTGCACTCCCACGGCGGCGTAGACCTCGGGGAACTGGTCGGCCAGAGCGACGGCCTGCTCGGACGACGCACGCCCACAGCCGATGGTGACCATGCGCTGAACCCCGACCGCGACCGCAGCCGCCACCAGCTCGGCGGGCGGATCGTCGCACGACGGCAGGTGGCAGTGCGAGTCGACTACGTCGGCACCTCGTCGGCCTCGATGCGCGGGAACAACGGGTCGCCGGGGGCCACGGTGGCCCGAGGGGTGCCGCCACTCCACGCCGTGTCGGCCATGGCAACGCGATCCGCCGGCTGGCCCAGGGCCACCAGCAACTTCTCACACGAGCCGGGAATGACCGGCCACAAAAGGATGGCGGCAATGCGAATACCCGCCATCAAACTGACGAGCGCCTGGTCCAGTTCGCTCGCCCGTGCCTCATCCTTGGCAAGCACCCAGGGCTCGCGCTCCTCCACGAGGCGATTGAGGCGACGCACCAGAATCCAGGCAGCCTCGATGGCGCCGGTCACGTCGTCCTTAGCGAAGGAGGCGTTTACCGCGGCCACGGCCGTGGCCGCGTCGGCCGCGATGTCGGCGTCGCCACCGGGGTCGGCGGGCACCACGCCATCGCGGTAGCGCTCGACCATCTTGGCCGAGCGCGAGAGCAGGTTGCCGAAGTCGTTGGCCAACTCACCCGTGTAGCGCGCGTGGAACCCCTCGTCGGTGAACGTGCCGTCCTGACCGAACTGGATCTCGCGGGCGAGGTAGAAGCGCAGGGCGTCCAGGCCATAGCGGTGGATGTACGGGAACGGGTCAACGATGTTGCCCGTGGTCTTCGACAGACGCTCGCCGCCCTTGAGGATGTACCCGTGCACGAACAGGCGGTCGGGCAGCGCCAGATTGGCGCTCATCAGCAGCGCCGGCCAGATGACCGCGTGGAACTTGAGAATGTCCTTCGCCATCAACTGCACCGTGGGCGGCCAGAAGCGATCGCGCAGATCCTCGCCCTCACGCGCGTAGGTGAGGGCCGTGTAGTAGTTGAACAGGGCGTCAATCCACACGTACACGGTGTGTGCGGGATCCCACGGCACCGTGACGCCCCACTCCACCTGGGCCCGGCTCATCGAGAGATCGTCGAGGCCCATCTCCACCATGCTGCGTGCCTCGTTCATGCGCGACTTGGGGCGCACGAACTCGGGCACGGCCGCGTAATGGTCCAACAGGCGGTCTTGGTAGGCAGAGAGGCGGAAGAACCAGTTCTCCTCCTCAATCCACTCCACGGGGCGCTGGTGGATGGGGCACGTCTGGTCGTCAGCCAGATCGCCCTCGGAGTAGAAGGCCTCGCACGAGGTGCAGTACCAGCCGCCGTACGACCCCCGGTAGATGTCACCGTTGTCGTGCAGCCGCTGGATCAACTCCTGCACCACGGCCTTGTGCTGCTCGTCGGTGGTGCGGATGAAGAAGTCGTTGCTGACCCCCAGCACACCCGCCATCTCGCGGAAGCGGGCCGACAACTCGTCGGCGTGCTCGCGGGGTGAGCGGCCCATCTCCTGGGCAGAGCGTGCGATTTTGGCGCCGTGCTCATCGGTGCCGGTGAGGAAGAAGACGTCCTCGCCCAACTGCCGATGGTGGCGCGCAAGAATGTCGGCCATGATTGATGTGTACGCGTGCCCCACGTGGGGGTTGGCGTTCACGTAATAGATCGGCGTGGTGATGAAGAAGGGATCAGACACGGAGGCAGCAGGATAGCGACGGGGGCGCCATCCCCCGCCCGGGTGCTCGCCACTTTGGGCGCCGTCGCCGCGCGACTCGATCGCGCCGGTATCCGCTGGCACCTCGCTGGCAGTACCGGGCGCCTGCTGCTGGGCGGCCCCGTGCGCCCCAGTGACGTGGACGTTGAGGTGGCCCAGAGCGATGCAACCGCAGCAGCAGCCGTGCTGGGGCTGCCCGCGCCCGTGGCTGTCCAGGGCGGTGGCTGGTCGTCGTCACGAACACAGGGCCAGGTAGCCGGCGTGCCCGTAGACCTCTCCGGCGGACTCACCGTGCGCGGGCCGGGGGGCGTGCTGCACGCGATGGACGCCGACGTGCTGGCGGTGCCGTTCGGTAGTGCAGTGGTGCAAGTGGCGCGACCCGGTGAATCCGTGGCGCGTGCGGTGGTGGCCGCTGACACCACCCGCGAGCAGCGCGCCCGCGACCAACTGCCCGCAGATGCCGGTGATGCCCTGCGCTACGCCAAGTCGCGCATCGCTACGGCAGCCAGCGCCGCGCGATAGGCGGCATTCCGGGGGGCGGCACCCAGCGCCGCCACCACGTCCGCCGCGCGGGCCGGGCTCATTCCGGCCTCAAGCATGGGCACGATCTCGCGGGCCAGAGCGTCCTCGTCGAATGCAGGTGGTGCCGCGGGTGGTGCGATGACCACAGCCACCTCGCCCTTCAGCGGCTCGGTCAGGCGGTCGGCCAATTCGGCAGCCGTCCCGCGTATGACCTGCTCGTGCATCTTGGTAAGTTCGCGGCACACCGCCACGCGGCGATCGGGGTCGTGATCGGCCAGCGCCCGCATGAGCGCAGCCACGCGCTTCGGCCCCTCGAACACCACCACCGGCGCGCCCCAAGAGTCGAGCCGGGCGATGAACGTGACCAACTCCCCCGCCTTGCGGGGTGCGAATCCGGCAAATGCATAGCCAGCGCCGGTGGCAAGACCCGATGCCACCAGCGCCATCTCCACCGCACCGGCGCCAGGAAGGACCGTCACGGGGATGGCCGCCGCAATGGCCGCGGCCACCACGCGGGATCCCGGGTCGCTGACTGCCGGCATGCCGGCGTCGCTCACCAGCACCACGTTGGCGCCCTCCTTCATGCGCCGCACCAGATCCACCGCACGCGACGCCTCGTTGTGCTCATGAGTGGGCACCATCGGCGCCTCGCTGCCCACGTGACGCAGCAACGTAGAGGTGCGGCGGGTGTCCTCGCATGCCACGACGTCGGCATCACGCAGCGCCGCCGCGGCCCGTGGCGACAGGTCATCGAGGTTGCCAATTGGCGTGGCCACCACCGTCAGAGACCCGCTCATGCGGCGTCGGCGGCCAGAATGCCGGCGCCCACCATTCCGGCATCCGGGCCGAGCTGCGCCAACACCAGCGGCGCCCGACGGGTGGGTGGCAGCGCCCGGGCCTGATATTCGTCACGTGCGGGCCCGAGCAGCAGTTCGCCCGCGTCGCTCACTCCGCCGCCGATGATGACGATGTCGGGGTCGAAGACATTGCACAGCGATGCGATACCGGCCCCCAGCCACCGACCGGCCGTGGCGACTACCTCGATGCCATCTGGGTCGCCCTGCTGCGCCAGGTCGAGCCCGGTGCGCGAGTCGAGCCCACCCGCGACGTGCAGGCGACCGAGCGGCGTGTCGGGGTGGGCCTGTGCAAACGTGCGGAAGTCACGCGTCAGTGCGGTTCCGCTGCACATGGTCTCCAGACACCCGTGCCCTGGGCAGCCACCCTGACACGGGGGGCCATCGGCCTTCACGCTGATGTGCCCCAGTTCAGCGCCATGCCCCCGTCCGCCCCGGAAGATGCGGTCGTCAATGACGATGCCACCCCCGATGCCAGTGCCCACGGTCAGGAGCAGTGCGGTGCGCATGCCCTTCGCGGCCCCCAGACGGTGCTCGGCCAGCATCGCGCAGTTGGCGTCATTGTCGAGGTACACCGGCAGCCCCGTGAGTTCCTCAAGCGGTGCCGACGCGTTGAACGCATCCATTCCGGTGTGCACCGAGTGCGCCACCAACCCCGTGATGGCATCAATCGTGGCGGGCAGCCCCACGCCGATACCCGTGACGGCATCCGGCGAATCGGTCGAGAGTTCGGACACAAGCCCCGCAATGGCCTCGATGATGCCCATTCCCCCATCAGGAGTGGGGATCACAACCGATCGCTGGGTCGTGAGGTCGGCCCCAAGGCGTCCCACCGCAATCTTCGTGCCGCCTACATCAACGCCGATGACGGCCATTCGTACCCTCCGAGGACCGGAACCCAAGGCGGCGAAGGTACCATCGCACGCCGATGCCACCCCACAACAAGCCATACCGTCGGTTCACGGCGCGAGGCGCTGATAGGTCCTCCGAGGGGATGGATGGCCTGAAGGCCCTCACCGCGGGGGCCGCCGCAGCCGAGCGACCCGAGCCCGTGCCACTCGCCGACCCACCCAAGTTGCCACGCAGGTGGTGGTCGTTTCGCGGGATGGGCGCGTGGGGCTGGACCTGGCGCGCGGGCGTGGTGGTTGCGCTTGGCCTGGTGGCCTGGGGCGTATTCGGATTCCTCGCCATTCAGGGGGCGGTGGGTCAGGCCAACAGCCGCATCAGTGCCAATGCACAACAAGCCCTCACCCCCGCCATGGCAATGTTGAGCAGCCCGCAGAACACGCTCATCATCGGGTCCGACGCACGTCCTGGCGAAACCCGCAGCCGCGCCGACACGGTCATGATCATGCGCACCGATCCGGGCGCCGGAAAGGTGAAGTGGCTCTCCATCCCGCGCGACTTCCGGGTTGACCTGCCCGGCCAGGGCACCGACAAGATCAATGCCGCCTACTACCTGCAGGGGCAGAAGGGCGTCATCACCGCAGTCCGCGACCTCACCGGCCTGCCCATTCACCACATCGTCACCATCAACTTCACCGGCGTGAAGCAAATGGTTGACGACCTCGGCGGCGTCACGGTGAACAACCCCACGGCGCTGAAGAACTGTCAGTACACCGGTGGCACCACCGTCAGCTTTCCCAGGGGTCAGCTCGATCTCAACGGTGATGAGGCCCTCAAGTTCGTGCGGGTCCGCAAATGCGACGACGATTTCCACCGCGCCGCCCGCCAGCAGACACTTGTGGTCGGCATCAAGGCCAAGCTCGCCTCGCTGACGAACATCCCATTCGCCCCCTGGAATGGTGCCGCCGCCATCCGTGCCATCGGCACCGACATGGGCACCAGCGACCTCTTGAAGTTGGGCTGGCTGCAGTGGCGCCTGACCGCAGACCCGGCAGACCGAATCGTGCTGTCGGGGATTCCGCGTTATGTCAACGGCATCTCATATGTCATCGGCGAGCCCAACCTCAATGAGCAACAGATGGCGAAGTTCGTGCGCCGCTAGCGTCCCGAGTCGTAAGTTCGTATGCAGTTCCTAAAGCGAAGCCCCCGCGAGGGGTCACGCCGCCGCAACCTCAGGCCTTGTCGAGCCCCACGGTCTTGCCGCTCGACTTCGGGGCCTCCCCGCCGCCCGACGAGGGCGCGGCCGCCGGTGTGGCGTCGCCACCCGTTGCCTTCTTCTCGCCGCCCGTCGGCTCACCGCTCACGGGACGCTTCTTGGTGCCGTAGTCGGTGTTGTGAAACCCGGAGCCCTTGAAGTGGATCGCAGGGGCGTGCAACACGCGCTCGACCTTCGCCCCACACTCCTCGCACTTCACGAGGGGCTTATCGGACATGCTCTGGAACGCATCGAAGCGATGGCCCTGTTCACAGCGATAGTCGTAAACCGGCACGCGTTCTCCTCGACGGTGGAAGCGCGGGGAGTATAGACCCGGTCGGTGGTGCTTGGCACTCCGGTGGTGTGTGTGCCAAATGGCCGAGGCTCCGGAGCGGCCTTGCTACCCTCGGCCCATGTGGACGCCGCCGGGGAAACCCGAGACGAACCGCGAAAGAGTGCTGTCGTGAAGACAGACCCGATGTCGCCGAGCCGCACCATCCTCCGTGTGGTGGCCGCCGAGGCCGCCGTGCTCGCGGGCGCGGCGCTCGTTGCGACGCGCCATCCCCGAATGGCTGTCGCCGCCATTGCCGGTGGTGCTCTGGCCGCGTGGGCGACGTTCCGGCCCGGATCCCCTCTGTACGGGCCGGTGCCATCACGCGGCCCTCGCGATGCCCCCTATGCCGCGCTCACATTCGACGACGGGCCCGGGCCGTCCACCCCGGCCATTCTCGACGCCCTTCGTGCGGAGGGCGTGCGCGCTACGTTCTTCATTCTGGGCCGCCAGGCACGGCGCCATCCCGACCTGGTGCGGCGCATTCACGCCGAGGGTCACCAGATCGGTAGTCACGGATACGACCACGGAATTCTGGTGTGGCGCGGTCCCCGGTACGTGCGCGATCAACTTACACGCACCGCGCTGGCCATCGCCGACGCCGCCGGGCCCGATGCGCTCTCCCCAATCTTCCGGGCGCCACACGGCTACCGCGGACCGGCAACCTGGCCTGCGGTGCAGCGCGCGGGCTACCGCATGATGGGCTGGAGCCGCGGCGTGTTCGACTCCGCCAACCCAGGTGCCGACGTGGTGGTGCAACGATCAGCAGCGGCACTTATCCCGGGGTGCATCCTGCTGCTGCACGATGCCGACGGCTGGGACCCAGAGGCGGCCCGCGATGACACGGCAGCCGCCATCCCGGGCATCTGCGCCGCGGCACGCGATCGGGGGATCGAGCTGGTGACCCTCGACGAGTTGGGCGTATGAGTACCGACGCCCCCGACACGAAGCGCCGACGCATGCCCACGTGGGGGTGGCACGCCATTCGCGTGGGGTTCATCCTGCTGGTGATCCTGCTGGTGATCTGGAGAGTGGACTGGGGCTCGATCCTGTCCGCGTTCCACCTCGACAACATCTGGCTGCTCGTCCTGGCCGTCATGGCCAATTTCATCTCGGTGCTGCTGAAGGGCTTGGCTTGGAAGGGCGTGGTTGATGGCCTCCCCGCGCTGAAGAAGAAAACCCGCTACATGGACCTCCTGAGCCCGCTCATGGTGGGCTTTCTGTTCAACAGTATCCTCGCGGCACGCGTGGGCGAGATCGCCAAGGTGCTGCTGGCCAGACGTCGTCTCGCACGCCGCGGCGAGGACCTGTCCTCCACCGTGCTGCTGGGCACCGTCGTGGTGGAGAACATCATCACCACGGTCGCGTGGGTGTTTCTGGTCATCCTCATCGGCCTCTTCCTGCCACTGCCCTCATACGCTTGGATCATCACCGCGGTGCTGGGCGTCATCTGCCTTGTGGTACTGGTGGTTGCCCTGTTGCAGCGCCCCCAGACGCAGGTACCCAATTGGCTCAACACCGGCTCGCTCTGGCGGCGGGCCGTGCGGGCGGTGCGGCGTCTGTGGGCGGCGGTGCACGAAAGTCACGTGGGCCTGCGCGACCCGGCGCAGATGGCATCGGTCGCGGTCCCGAGTATGGGCACCTGGCTGGCCCAGTGGGCGGGCATCTACTTCACCCTGGGTGCCTTCGGCTTGGGCTACGTGGGCTGGGGGGGCGCGGGCCTGCTGCTGGTCACCATCACCCTGGCCCAGTCGTTCCCGATCCTTCCCGGCAACCTCGTGGTGTTTCAGGCTGCGGCGGTCGTGCCCCTCACGGCGTCATACGGCGTGAGTGCCGCGGATGCCCTTGCCTTTTCCATTGTCCTCCAGGGCACGGAAATGGTGGTGGGCGTGGCGGTGGGATTCATCTTCCTGCTCTTCGAGGGCGTCAGCTTCAAGCAACTGCGTGCGGAGGCGGAAGAGGAGGAGCACGATCTGGAACACTTCCCGACGCCCCAGGGTGAAGCGCCAGGAGGCGCATAGCTCCGCACTGCGCGCCTAGCCGAAGCGCCCCGTCACGTACGCCTCGGTGCGCGGATTGGTGGGGTTCCCAAACAGATCGCGTGTGGGCCCGGTCTCGATGAGACGCCCGGGCTCACCCTCATTCTCGATAGTGATAAATGCGGTGTAGTCGCTCACACGAGCGGCCTGCTGCATATTGTGCGTGACGATGACGATCGTGACGCGGTCCGTCAGATCACGAATGAGGTCCTCGATACGCAGCGTGGACTGCGGGTCGAGTGCTGAGCACGGCTCATCCATCAGCAGCACGTCCGGCTCAACCGCAAGGGCACGGGCGATACACAGGCGCTGCTGCTGACCACCCGACAGCCCACCTGCAGGTGCGTGCAGGCGGTTCTTCACCTCGTCCCACAGCCCGGCGCCGCGCAGCGTGCGCTCGATGACCTCCTCGCGCTCTGCCTTGCCACCCTTCACCCTGTTGAACTTCGGACCCGCCCAGACGTTGTCGGCGATGGACTTGGTGGGGAATGGGTTGGGGCGCTGAAACACCATGCCAACCGCGCGACGCACGGCCACCGGGTCGGTATCCTTGGCGTACACGTTCTGGTCGTGTAACAACACGTTGCCCGTGGTGTAGGCGCCGGGAATCAATTCGTGCATCCGGTTCAGTGAGCGGAGGAACGTGGACTTTCCGCAACCCGATGGACCGATGATGGCCGTCACGGTGTTAGTCGGGAAGGCCAGCGAGATCCTCTCCACGACCTGGTGCTTGCCGAAGTAGCACGACAGGTCGGTGGTGCGCATAGGCACCGACAGCGACGAGTCGTGGGTGTCGGGCAGCGCACCGGACCCCGGCGCAGCCGCTGCGAGGTTGGCGCTCCCCACGAGTAGCGACGGCTTGACGGGCAGTGCCGTCGAGGACACGACCGGCTCGGCCCCGACCGCGGCCCCGCTGGCTTTCTGTGCGTCGCTCATCGGACCTCCAGAGTTCGCGATCGGCGGGAGATGAGTGCCCCCCCGATATTCAGGACGAAGATGATCGCAACAAGGACGAGCGCGGCTCCCCATGCCAACTGTTCGGAGGCCGGCGTCGCCACTTGGATGGTGCGTTGGAAAATCAACTGCGGAATCGAAGCGATGGGCTCATTCAGGTTGGTTGAGAAGAACTGATTGCCCAACGATGTGAAGAGCAGCGGGGCGGTCTCACCCCCTGCACGAGCGAGACCCAGCATGATGCCGGTGATGATTCCGGGGGCCGCCGCAGGCAACACGATGCTGAGCGTGGTGCGCCACTTGGGCGCGCCCAAGGCGAGCGCTGCCTCCTTCTGCGCCGATGGCACCAGTTGCAGCACCTCATCCGATGCGCGCACCACCACAGGGAACATGATGATCGCCAACGCGATTCCTCCAGCCCACGCCGAGAAGTTGCCCATGTAGATAACTACGCCAAGGTAGACGATGAGGCCCACCACGATGGACGGCACCCCCAGCAGGATGTCGACGACGAAGCCCACCGCATTGCCGATTCGGCCGCTGACCTTTCCGGGTTTCGCAACATCGCGGATGAACAGCGCGGTCAGCACACCGAGCGGGGCGGCGATGACCGTCGCGAGCCCCATGAGGATGAGGGTTCCGACGAGCGCGTTCGAAATCCCGCCCGAGTAACTGGATGGATCGGTGGGTGGCAGGTCGGTGAAGAACGATGCCGAGATCGCCGGAAGGCCCAGGTGCAGCATCTGCCACATCACAAGGATCAGCGGCACCATGCCGAAGAGCAGGCTGAGCCACACCGCACCTTCGCCAAAGCCGGAGCGCGCTCTACGCGCCCAAGAGAGCGCCTTCCCCGTGATGCGCTGCGGCGCGCGCGGCGGTGCCGGTGGTGGTGGTGGGCCGGTGGTGGCGACCAGCGGCGGCGGCGACCCGGCACCCTGCTGTGCCGCAGTGCCACGACGCGGAAACAACCCGCTGATACCAGTGACCATGCGCCTGACAAACCCGGCTTTCCCCGATCTGCCCGTACTGGAGCGCCGAACAATGCCGCGTGCCACCGCATTGATGCCGAAGGCCAACACGAACAACACCACGGCGAGGGCCGTGAGCGCAGCCATCTGCAGGCCCGATGCCTCGCCTGTCTGAAGGGCAATGATTGATGCCAGCGTCGAGCCAGGACCAACGAGCGGCGTGAAGATGCCAGGGGTATTGCCCAAGAGCAGCGTGATGGCAATGGTCTCACCCACCGCACGGCCAAGACCGAGGGCCGAGGCGCCCACGATGCCGGAGCGCGCCCACGGCAGCATCGAGTGGCGCACCATCTCCCAGCGGGTGGCGCCGAGAGCGTAGGCGGCCTCCTGCTGGTCACGCGGCACCGTCAGCAGCACCTCGCGAATGATGGCCGTGATGATGGGCAGCACCATGATGGCCAGCACGAGGGCCGAGATGAGATACGAACCCGATGTCACCGGCCCCGCGAGCGGGTACCACCCGAAGATGTTGAGGCCACCGAGCACCTCGGTCAGCCAGGTAAGCCCGGGATTCAGGAACGGCACCAGAACCGTGACGCCCCAAAGCCCGAAGATGACCGACGGCACGGCGGCGAGCAGGTTGATCATGGCGCCGATGGGGCCACGCAACTTCTTCGGAAGCAACACAACCGTGGCGAGGGCGATGCCAATGGCCGCCGGCACGGCCACGATGAGCGCCAGGATCGACGTCATCAACGTGCCGTAAATGAATGGCAGTGCGCCGAAGATTGCGTCGCCTGTGGCGGGCGTGGGCGCCCACGTGGTGCCTGTGAGGAAACCCCAGACCCCGAACGTAGACCACACCTCGCCGGTCTGCGCGACGGTCTGCCAGATGAGGTAGACGACAAACGCGACGGCGATGGTGGCAGCACCCACGGCGAGGGCCGTGTACGTGCGGTCTGCGGCGGCACCGCTCCCGGTCCGCTTCAGCGGGTTGGGGAACTGGCGGGCAAGCACCTCGTCATCAGGTGGTGATGGAGGCGGAGGCGGTGGCGGAGGTGGAGTCATGTCGTCATCAGTCGTTGCGTCGGTGGCAACGCAGTCCAGCGCAATGTTGCATGACCCCGTGTGCACGAGATGTGAAACGCACGGGGACACCGGACGAAGCAACGACCGGTGCCCCCGTGAACTACCTGAGTCAATTCAGAAAGCCGACTCAACCCAGGTTGGAAAGGGCCTTGTTGGCACCCGTACGGAGCTGGCCTGAGAGCGGCACGAAGCCGAGCCTCGTGAGCTTGCTCTGAGCCTTGGGGGACAAGAAGTACGACAGCACCTTGGACACGTTAGCGTTGTCGGGCATACCGGCACGCACGAGGATGAACGTGGTGGTGGTGATGGGGTACGCACCGGAGTTCGGCGACGCCGTCAGGTCGATCTTGAGGTCTCCTACCTTGATCTTGGCGTTCTGCCCCGCGGTGGGCGTACCGCCGAGCTGGATCGTCTTGGTCGACGGCAGCACGTACTGCATGCCGCGCACGGTCTTCTTGCCGACCTTGTAGACGCGATTCTGACCGACAGCAACCATGTTCGTCTGCAGCCCGCTGCGCATGACGTCGCCCAGGTCGACGTAACCAATCGAGTTCGCGTTTCCCGACACGCAACTCGCCACGCCGGTGTTGCCGGCGCCCTTCTGCAGAGCGGGAGCAGTCCAGTTCGGCGTCTGGTTCTGACCACCAGAGCTCACACTCGTCTTGTAAGAGGAGCTCACCTTGGACAGGTAGTTCGAGAAGTTACCCGACGTACCGGAGCCGTCGCTGCGGACGCAGACGACGATCGGCGCGCCCGGGAACTTGACGCCCTTGTTGAGCGACGTGATCTTGGCGTCGTTCCAGGTGCTGATCGCACCCGAGAAGATGTCGCCGATGACGGATCCCGAGAGCTTGACCTTATTGCCGGTCACACCAGGCACATTCACGGGCACCGTGATGGCACCGTAAAGGGTCGGGATGTACGTGACCTTGTCGCCCTTGAACGTGGCGACCTGGGCCGCCGTCATGATGACGTCAGAAGCGCCGAAGGCGACGGTCTTGGCGCCGATGGCCTTGATCCCCGAGCCAGAACCCACGGCTGTGTACGAGCAGAGACCGGAGTCGGCACACCAGGTCTCGTAGGCGATGGCCGGGAACGTCGCGCCCGCACCGGTAGTTGCACCAAGTGCTGAAGCGGTGCCGACGAGCGAGAGGCCCGCGGCGGATGCCAATGCGATGTTGCGGAGAGTGCGATTCATTGAGGAAGTCTCCTTCAGACGAGTTGCTTTGGTAACTGCACAGCTCGCCAGCTTCCGTTCGTCTCGTGCTTCGGAAAACGGGTGTGCGCCGCGAGTCGCCGGGAGTCTTCACCGGATGATGTGAACAACATGTAACCCGTTACAGGGAACCTGTGAACATCCTGTGAAGCCACTGTCGATGCGCGTTGTCACGTATTCACGCGATGTTCACTGGTTGGTCACGATTGGTCGTCGGCATCGCCGTAACGTCGGGAACCAATGACCACGGATCCCGCTCCCGCTCCCACATCCGACCGCCGAACCGTGCTGGTGGTCGAGGACGACGAGTCCACGGCCCAGGCGGTGGCGTGGCACTTGGCCAAGGCCGGGTTCGCCACCAGTGTGGCCCGCGACGGTCTGGCCGCGCTCACCACCCTGAAGGCCTGGACGCCCGACGCGGTGGTGCTCGACCTAATGCTTCCCCACGTGGACGGCTGGTCCATCATCCGCAACGTGCGCCGCTGGGCACCCAACCTACCGATCATTGTGATGACGGCGCGTCACGATGAGGCCGAGCGGCGGGAGGCCCTCATGCTGGGCGCCGACGATTTTCTTCGCAAGCCCTTCTCGGCTCGCGAACTGGTCATGCGCCTGAACACGGCGCTGGGGTGCGGAGAGGTGATGGGGGGGGGCCCCCGCACGGTGCCGATGGGCGAGATACAGATCGACCGCGACCGCCTGCAGGTGCGCATTGCCGACGAGGTGGCACCGCTCACCCCCCTGGAGACCAAATTGCTGTGGATTCTGGCCGAAGAGAAAGGGCGCACGCTGTCGCGCGACGAGATCTTCCGCCGCGTATGGGACGGCGAGCGGCCGCATGGCGACCGCTCCGTGGACGTGCTGGTGCGCCGCCTGCGGCGCAAGGTAGACGAGTCAGGCGGCCGCTACACCTACGTGCAGACCGAGTACAAGTTGGGCTATCGACTGGAAGCCGTGCCCAAAGAGTTCCCCATAAGTTACCGCTCCCGGCGATAGTGGCCGGTGGCACCGACGCGCTGCACCGCCAGCACCGAGACGTCGTCCCGCAGGTAGCCCTCGTCATAGCGGCGTGCCCGTTCGGTGAGGAATGCGATGCGCGCTTCCAGCGGCATTCCCGCCCCCTCGGCCAGCGTCTGCACCACGCGTTGACTGCCGAAGATGACATCTCCCTGACGCGCTTCCAACAGCCCGTCGGTGTAGATGACCAAGGTGCCGCCATCCGGGATCCAGACATCGGTGACCGGCCACGAGGGCGGATCGAGCAAGCCAAGAATTGGCCCGCGCGCATCAACCTCGATCGTCGCCCCATGGTCACCGTCCATCACGATGGGACGCGGATGCCCGGCGAGCGCCACGCGGGCGTGGCCGTCGGGGCTGACGATGCAGTGGCACATGCTCGCGTAGATGCCCTGCTCACGCTCGCCCGGACCCACCACGATGTCGTTCAGCACTCCCAGCACCTGCTGCGGATCGGGGTCCACCTCCACCAGCGCGCGCCAGCCAAACCGAAGGCGTGCGGCGCGGGCCGCTGGCTCGGCCCCGTGCCCCGCCACGTCGCCCACCACGAGCGCCACGCTGCCGTCGGCCAGCAGGCGGGCGTCATAGAAGTCACCACCGATGGCGAGGCCGGGGCTCATGGGCAGGTAGCGGGCGGCCAGGCGCAGCCCCGGCACCGCCGGCAGGTTCTCTGGCAATAGGCCCCGCTCCACCGTGCGCCACATACGACGCTCGGCCCGGGCGGCCTCGATGCGGCGGGCGCTCGCCTCGGCCGCATCACGCTGCACGACCACCTGCCCCTGCATCTCGTTGAACGAGTGCACGAGCTGCTCCACCTCGCGAGCGGCGTACTCGGGATCCGGCACCGTCTCCCCCATGCGACCCTCACTCACGCGGCGCACACCGCGCAGTAGGTCGCCGAGCGGGGCGCCCACGCGACGCCACAAGAGACGCGTGGCGTACAGCACGCTGAGCACGGCGATGACGGTACCGACCAGCAGCGCGAGGACAGTGAGCCAGCGCCGGCGATCCGCCTGACGCAGCGATGCCTCGCGCTCGCGCTCCACGAGGCCACGCAGCGTGGCCTGCTCCACGCGCAAGGCATCCAGACGCGCCTTGTCAATGCCCTGATTGATGCGATCAACCGCGCCCTGGACGTTGCCCTCCTTGCGAAGGTCCACGAGGGTCTCGGCCTCGCTAAACCACAGCGTGGCCGCCCGGTCAATGGAATTGACCGACTGCTCCAAGCGAGGCACGCCGGCCACGAGCCCACGCAGGCGATCCATGCTGCCGGGGTACGCGGCCTGCGCCTGCACGTATGGCCCCAGATAGGTGAGCCGGCCCGTGAGGGTGTACCCGCTCACGCCCGTCTCGGCGTTCAGCAGGCGGACAAGAATCACCTCGGCCGCCTGCGCCCGGTTGACGGCCAGTTGCTGGTCGTCACGGTACGACGCGGTGGACGTGACCACGCCCAGAATGGCGAGGCCGCTCAGTACGCCCAGCACAAGGCCCACGCCAACCACCACCCGGGTCAACAGCCCCCGCAGTGACGGGGTGCCGCGTCCGAGGAGCACCGACCGCAGGTCGCGCCTGTCAGGGTCCTTCATGGGCTCGTGAGCCTTCGCCGGGCGGGGCTCAGGCGTGGTCCACAGGTGGACCCTCGGCGACGAGACGCTGAATCTCACCAAAAGTATCGGGTCGAGTAAGGATGACGAGCGTGTCGCCCGCCGTGATGACCTCGTCGGGGTGCGGCATCGGCAGGGCGGCAGGCTGACGAATGATGGCAACGATCGTGCCGCCGGTCACGCGACGGATACGACAGGTCTGCACGGTGAGACCAACCAGCGGGCTGGTCGCAGGAATGTCCACCCACTCCAGCGCCAAATCTTTCAGGGCCACGTCGATGTTCTGGACCAACTCGGGGTGATAGACGACGCCACCGAGGATCGAGCCGAGCTGGCGGGCCTCGTCATCGGTGAGCACGATGACGTCCTCCGCTTCCTCATCGGGATCGGTGCGGTGGTACACCTCGCGCCGCCCGTCCAGATGAACGATGGCGCACACGTCCTCACCACGAGCGGTATGCATCGTGAACTTCTTGCCGACGCCGGGTAGGCGCGTCTCGCGTACATCGCTCACGAAGGTCCCTCCTCATTGACGACGGCCGGCGCAGCGGACCTGCGAGAACCGAAGAGCGCACGGCCCAGTGTGCGCGATTCTCTCATCAGTATCACCCCGACGAAGGCCGTGACCAACACCAGCATGCCCGTGAACGAGGTGATGCGCTCCCGAAACGTGGGGTCGAGGGCAACGCCGAGGGCTGCAATCTGGGCGAGGATGAGCGAAAACTCGCCCCGAGCCACGAGGCTTGCGCCCACCGTAACCGACTGCCGACGTGTGAAGCGGCTCACTCGGCCAGCCACATACCCCGCGAAGAGCTTGCCCCCCACGGCCACCACTACCCCGACAAGCACCCACTGCCAGATCTCCGCAGCGGCGCCCATATCAATCGCCAAACCGAAGCTGAAGAAGAAGATGGCGGCAGCGAAGTCGCGCAGGCCGAACAGATGGCGCTCGATGCGGTCACGGGCCTCGGTCTCGCTCAACAGGATGCCCGCCAAGAGAGCGCCGATGGCAGCCGCCAGCCCGACCCAATGGGCGAGGGCGGCCGACCCGACCACCAGCGCCAGGGCCACCAGCACCAGACGCTCGCGCTCGATCCTGGGGCTTAAGCGGTTGATGTACTTCGGCAGGTAGCGACTGGCCACGAGGAACCCGGCCACGAAGGCAACCACGATGATGGTGCGCGCCGTCACCATGCCTGCGCTCACGGTCTGGCCCACGGCCAGTGCCGATGCGATGGCCAGAAAGACCGCAATGGCGATGTCCTCGAACACCAGCACACCCAGCACGAGGTCGGTCTCGTCGTCGGCCAGACGCCGAAAGTCGAACAGGGCCCGGGTGATGATCCCGCTGCTCGACACATAGATGATGCCGGCCACGATGAGCGCCTCGGCGCTCACCCCGAACATGGCGACGCCCACCGCGAACCCGAGCCCGCCGTTCACTACGAGGTCAATGACTCCGCCCTTGGCCACAAGGTGCCAAGCCTGCAGCAGGCGGTCCAGACTGAACTCCAGCCCGAGATAGAACAGCAAGAGGATGATGCCGAGCTCGCTGATCAGGGCGAGCGGCGCACCCTGCACGAGGGCCGAGGAAAACGGGTCGTACGGACCCAGAAGAATGCCCGCGACGATGAACAGCGGGATGGCCGAGAACCGGAGGCGCTCACCGAGGAGCGCGGCAGCGGCAACCGCAACCAGAATGATCGCGAGTTGCGTGAGGATGCTTATCCGCCCCCGGCCAACGCGCTTCCGATGAGTTCCGAGATATGCCCGACCCGCTCACGGCGCATGCGATCGGCAAGCCCCATGGTGATCTCGCGCGCAATGCCCGGGCCGCGGTACACAAGCGCGGTCCACACCTCGATAAGCGATGCGCCGCTGGCCAGGCGCTCCCAGGCGTCATCAACGGTGCCGATGCCGCCGACCCCGATGATGATCAGGCCGCTGCCGGTGGCGCGGCGCGCGGCGATACGCGTGGCCTCGTTGGCACGGGCACGAAGTGGCGGGCCCGACATGCCGCCCTGCTCACCCACGGCGGGGTCGTCGGGATTCGTGAGCCCCTCGCGCGCGATGGTGGTGTTGGTGAGCACCACGCCAGCCAGACCCATCTCTGCCGCGAGGTCCACGGCGTCCTCGATCTGCGCGTCGGGCAGGTCGGGCGCCAACTTGACGAGCAACGGCAGGGGCGTACGGCCGTCCCGAACCCGCATGCGGGCGTCCTCGTCGCGCAACGCGCCGAAGATGGCCGCAAGGTGATCACGATCCTGCAACTCGCGCAGCCCCGGCGTGTTGGGCGACGACACGTTGATTACCACGAAGTCGGCCACAGCCCGCAGCAGGCGGAATGAGGCCACGTGGTCGGCAGGGGCGTCCTCGAGCGGCGTCACCTTGCTCTTGCCGATGTTCACAGCGATGGGGATGCCCGCGCCCTTGCCGGTGCGGGCCCCCGCGATGCGGCGGGCTGTCACGGCCGCACCGTCGTTGTTGAATCCCATTCGATTGACGATGGCCTCGTCGTCCACCAGCCGGAACAGGCGCGGGCGCGGGTTGCCATCTTGCGGCCGCGCGGTGACCGTGCCGATCTCGGCGAAGCCGAACCCGAGGCGCCCCCAGGCGCGCACGGCGCGGCCGTACTTGTCGTAGCCCGCCGCCAGCCCTACGGGGCCGCGGAAGTTGAGGCCCATCAGGCGCTGGTGCAGCGCGGGATCACCCGTGGCGAAGTGACCCTTGGCGAGCGCAAGCAGGGGACTGCCGGCCTGCAGCGCGCGCAGTGCTACCTCATGGGCCCGTTCGGGGTCCATGCGAAACGCCGTGCGGCGGATGAGCGACTGCATGGGCATCAGGCGGTCTCCGCCAGCGCATCACACTCCGCGGCCAAGGTGGTGTCCTTCTCGGTGATGCCACCCTCCGAGTGCGTGGCCAGCCGTATGGTCACCGTTGTCCAGCGGATGTCAATATCCGGATGGTGGTCGGCCGCCTCGGCCACCTCGGCCACAGAATGTACGAAGTCGATGCCGCGCATGAAGCCCTGCGGGAAGGTAAATGCGCGCACCAGCATGCCGTCGGCCATTGTCCACCCGGGCAGGGCGGCCAGCGCGCGTACCATCTCGTCCTGTCCCAAAAGCGGCATGACGCAAACTCTAGCGAGCGCCCGGGCTGCGACACTGGACGTGTGAGCGCTGCGCCCACCACTTCGAGTACTGCAGCCCGTGTGCGGCGCTCGGCAGGCCTTGTGGCGCGGCGACTGACTGGTCCCGGCGCGGGGCGCCCGGCCCCGCTCGCAGCCCTGCGCATGGCCTTGGCAATGGCATTGCCACTGGGTTTAGGTCTTGCCGGTGGTCGGCTGGATCTGGGCAGCGTGGGCGCCATCGCCGCCCTTTTCACCGCCATCGTGGAACCCGGGGGTGGCTATCAGCGACACGCCACTGTGTACGGGCTGGTCACCGCGATGAATGTGGTCGTGGTCGTGTTGGCGGTATCGGTGGCGAACGCCGCCATCGCCGCAGCGGTCGTGATGCTTGCGCTCGGCATGCTGGCGGGGCTGGCATCCGCGTGGGGATCCGTGCCCACTCTGGTCACCCCGGCCCCGCTCGGGCTCTTCATCCTCACCCAGGGCATCCAACCCACCCCGCGCATGGCAGATGCCGTACTCGCTGTGCTGGTGGGAAGCGGGTGGGTGGTGGCGATGGCGGTCATCCCGTGGCCCATCGCGCCATTCGCCCCCGCGAAGATGATGGTGGGAAATGCATGGCTGTCGGTCGCCGAGTTCGCACGCGACGTCGAGAGCACACGTCTCGAGGCGGGGGCCGTGACGGCCATCGAGCAGGCTCGGGACGTGGTGAGTGCGATCCGCAGTCGTCGGCCGGGATGGAGTGACCGGTCGCAACGCCTGTGGGGCACCCTGATGGCGGCCCAGCGCGTGACCGCCCTGCTCTCGGCGGTAGCCGATGATCGACGACGTGACGTCGCTGATACCGAAACACGAGCGGCGATGGCCGGACTGCTGGCAGCGGTCAATGTATTCGCCGCAGACCTCGCGGCCAATGCCGTGATGCCGCGGGCGCACCCCAAGATGGCCGACATCGAAGCGGCGGCGCGGCGTGTGGACGCGTCGCTTCCGACGACGGAAGGGCGCATGGGGGCGCCGCTTCATCAGACGCTCGTGATCGCCGCGCAGGCGCGCACGGCAAAGCGCCTGCTGCTGCGCCTGCGCGAGGGTGCTGAGGCACTCGATCTTCCCGACCCGCCAGACGTGACTGTGCCAATACATCGACGAGACGATTGGATGGCGCACGTACGCGCCACGCTGTCATGGCACTCAACAGCGCTCCGCCACGGCCTGCGCCTCGGCGCCGCCTGCGGCATCACGATGGGGGTGTTCACCGCACTGGGCCCCGAAGGCGCTCTTGGGGTGACGCACGGGTCGTGGGTCACGATCACACTGATGTTCGTCCTTCGCCCCACACTCGGCGACTCGGTGGAAAGTGTCATTCAGCGTTCGGTGGGCACGGTGATCGGGGGCATTATCGCCATTGTCATGCTGGCCGCGCTGCCCGGCGGCGTGGCCCTTTCACTCGGTATCGTTGGGGCGGCTGCCCTTGCGGCGCTCCTCTTGCCCATCAATGTCCTCTGGTACGTCGTGCTCTTCACCCCCATACCGCTGGTGTTCGCCACGAGCACCACAGGGGCGGGCACCGACATCTTCGTCGAACGACTGATCGCCACCGGGCTCGCCTGTGGAGCGGGTCTGATCATCGCGACGTTCGTGTGGCCCACGCGCAAAGGGCGCCACCTGCCACGAGCGGTGGCCGAGGCTCTGCGCAGCGACGCACGTGCCCTCGACGCCATGATCGCCATCGTCGTCGGCGAGGCCCTCCCCGGGACCGCGTCGCGCGCGCAGTTCCGCGCCATGCGTACCGCCGACGAGGCCACACGCATCGCACAGGCGCAGTTTGTGGAGTCGCTCAAGGCGTTTCTTCATCCCCGCCCGATCATCTCGCTGGAGGCAGCCGTGCTTCGGTTGCCACGCGAGATCGCCGGGCTCGGAGCGCGGGTCGGCACGCACGGCATTGACATCCCCGGTATCGAGTCGGTTCGGGGCAAGGCGGTGCAGGCGCTCAACGAGATCGCAGCGGCGCTCGAGGCGTATCGCATACCCAACACCCAGAACGACCTACTGCATACACTCGACCCCGCGTGGAAACTGCTGTCGCACCGCGAAGCCGAGGGGGCCCCCGACGCCCCCCTTGCCGCAGCCATCGACTCACTCGACAGCATCCTTCACACCATCGTGTGCGTCGCCGACGACGCCGCCACGTGTGTCCGGGCCGGGACCGACGGCAGCCGCGGCGGCAACCTGTGGCATCGCCTGCTGCCCGCCCCCAAAGCCGGTTCGACGACCGCCTGACGATGGAGGCCGTCTGTGCCCCCGGCCGGGGGCTGCACGACGCCACCTTCAGGATTCAGGGTTCTGTTCACCCGACTGGTACTGCCCATCGCGCCAGCGCCAGCACGCCTCGATCGCAGGCCTCCTTGGGCCGTCGGTCCAGTATGCGTTGCTGCTCCAAAGCGGCATCGGTGTCGAAGCGCTCGACCACGCGAGAGCATCGCGAGCGCCCGCGACGCAATGCCGTGCACGGCACGGGATGTCACCAAAACCACGGCTGCGGGGGTGGCAGCGTCCTCGCAGGCGTTACGCTGCGAACGGGCCGTTAGCTCAGTTGGTCAGAGCAGGGGACTTTTAATCCCAAGGTCCTGGGTTCGAATCCCAGACGGCCCATCGTCCTGTCTACTACCGTTTTTTTATGAGTGAGATCACGCGGAAGGAACTCCTCACGCGCGGAGCCGCACTGGGCATCGCCGCGATGGGAATCAAAGCGACAGGTGCAGCGGGATCAGCCATCGCGGCACCCATCCCCAAGCGCGCACGTGATGCCGAGCGCCTTCCGTGGCAGATGTTCAACTGCCCCGCCTGGAATGAGGGGGTCATGTTCGCGTTCGGGTCGTCGGCCAACAGCGCCGCCGAGATCGGCGAGGTCATGGAACTGGTGCGCGTGGTGCGAGAGCAGACCGGCGACCCGGTGTCCCCCACCGTGGGCGACTTCGACATCTTGGTGCGCACGTGGCAGCGTCTGGCCGGGCGCTTGGAGCACCGGGCAACTGCTGCAGCGGCTGCCGGGCATCGCGTAAGCGCCCGCCAGCAGTACCTGCGGGCCTCGTCATACCGCGCGCAGGCGCTCTTCTTCATTTTGGGCACCTCCACGCCCGGCAGCGAAGTCGCGTGCTTCCGCGCGTGTGAGGCCGACTGGCTGAACGCCATCGCCCTGTGGGACGTGCCGGTGGTACAGAGCACCATTCCGTACAACGGGCTGACGATGCCCGTGTACCTGTTTCGCCCTGCCGACGATGGCCGCGCACGCCCCACGGTGATCGTGTGCAACGGCAGCGACGGCCAGAACGTGGACCTTCTGGCCGAAGGCATCGGCGCCGCGCTGGACCGCGGATATAACGCGGTCACCATTGAAGCGCCCGGCCAGATGACGCTGCTGTTCGAACAGC